>Ga0209568_1000693_pt1 | contig 12003 bp, 6 predicted proteins | sample WorMetOlspDAHAB2_FD_187406 | JGI IMG/M metagenome (GOLD analysis project Ga0209568, IMG submission 187406) | Marine gutless worms symbiont microbial communities from Max Planck institute for Marine Microbiology, Germany - Olavius sp. DAHAB.2... ...
AATATTTTTTATTGCACACAGTAGTAAAGATATGCACTTAGTGTGATATAGAATATATTATACGTTCTCATTTCTTTCTCTGAAATGCTACTTCTCTGTCAGTGGTGAAAAAATTCAAAGAGTTTAAGATTTAACAAAGCTATCACAAAATATCGGCGTGGGCTGTTTATACTTGACGAAAATCGATTATTTCAATTGTTAGTGCCAGAAAATGGCACATTTTCTAGGCGTCAGTCTCTGTATTCGTTTTGTTATTCTTCTATCCATTTATGACTCTTGCTGGCCAAACGAGAATAATTACTTAATTCCGGTATACAACACACAGAAGTGTCGTAAGTTTAGATCGAAGTTTGTGAGCAACACAATTGAAGAAGGTACAAGATCGATTTTTGACTGAGTTGATAGACTATACACTTTCGAACTGTAGCAACAACTCTACTTTGGTAGTATGTGGTACTATACTGACGATGCTGGTTTAGATAATAATGGCTTCGATAGTATTAAAACATGACCAAGTTAATTTTCGCCTACGTCTACAATGTAGTGTACTGTACTCTGTGCATTAACGGATCTCAATGCACGCGACAATAACGTGACACTCGACGCTCGTACAAACCAGAGCTTATAATGGGTCTGTTTATAACGGTCACGATATAAGTGAATTTAATTTGCGACTGCTGGATGAGCAGTAAATTACTTATTGACTTACTTTCGCAGGTGATGACGCGGACGAGGCGTCATCAATGACGTAATCGCGGTGCAGCCTGACACAGCAACTAGGGCTGCCGTGAGTACTCGAGTACTCGTTACTTTCTATTTCCGGTTGTGTTGTAAATTTCCATTTCAGGTTGCATTTTTTTTGCAGTCAGGCGCTTAAGTACTTTTGCATATCCGGTTTGTCGACGCCGTCAGAGCGTACGTTTTCCGTGGCAGGACTGACATTACATAGATTGCGTTCAGCGTTGTCGTTGGAGCATATTGACATTCTGATAGTTATGCATGCCAACATCAATTTTTTGGAATAATATTCTGTGCCGTTATTCACGCAGAAATTTTAGTTTTTTTTCCAGATACAGACAATTGACGGCCAGACGGCTTTTAATAATGTTTATTTTTGTAGGTTTAACAATAGTGAAAATGTGCCTATTCATCTGCTGTTCAGTAACTTAGCATGGGGTTCAGCAATTTAGATCGACGTGCAGCTCGTTAGCTATAGGACACAGGAGGACTAAAGTAAGTCCTCATAAAATACGACATTAAAAAATCACGCATGTTCAAGGCCCTGACTCTTCGGGCTCCAGGTATGCTGATCCACCACCCCTTTTTCGTCATTGGTAGGTCCTATAAAAGTACTTCCGGTATTAACGAGTACTCGAGTACTCGTTAAGGTACTCGGACGAGTACTCGAGTAGAAAACTTCTCGTTAGCGGCAGCCCTAGCAGCAACAGACACACGAATGATAAGTTGGTCCCCGAAGCGTGTGATTGTTATCGGCGATGAGGTGTCATCAGGCAGGGCACACCCGATGTCGCCCGCCGTCTCCGAGGACTTAGCACGACCATACGCCACGCTCGGGATCCATCGACCATTAGCGAGTCTCATCTTCCGGCGCCGATGTCGACGGTGTCTCCCCTGACGCCGTTCGTCATCGTTCCGCCGTCTGAGTTTAGAGCCGCCTGATCGACTGTGCCCCTCGACCGGAAAAAGCACCAGCAGACAATCCTGCCGTCGAATGTCACGCTGTGAAAAGAACTGGGTTTGTCGGTCGTCGCCGGCAGTACACTGGGGCAAAACTATTAATTTTAATATTACTATTGATACCACCACTACTGTTGTGTGACTCGATAACAGTGCTTAGAGCGCTAGCCTGTTGGGGTCCCTATAAGCAGGTCCAGGGTTCGGCTCTCACCCACTACTCTGTTGCCACCAACAAATATTTGAGCGATGTGACACTGTCAAACTGAAGTAGCAAAAATACTTGTACATAACCACTAACCCACCAGACACTAAATCTGATCCTAACCCTAACCATAACCCCAAACCTACTGCGAAACAGTTCGCTGTAGTAAGCATTCATCTAAATATAGTCACACGTCCTACGTATCCAGAGAAAGCCATACTGGAAAACGTTATTGCAACGTTTTACAACTTTAGGTTGTCATTGCCACACTGCTGTGCCTTTGTCACCAATCACCATACGGAGCACCTAGGCCTACGATAAATTAACCTTTTCTAGCCAGCCTTCTGTCGTGTTTTTCTGCCCTCGCAAAAAACAGTATGGCCTATACAAGGGACGCAAATAATGTCATTCCGTCCGAGGTAACTGCAGTCTCCACCGTGTAGGGTTGGAGTGTTTTAGTATCTTACGTCGTAAACTAAACTACGCCTTACAAAAACTTAGTGCGATAAACTTTGCCAGATGAAATGTAGCCACATACACGCTTCGCGAAGAGCCTTGGTGTTTAGATTTCCACAAATTAACTCTTTATTTATGCGAAAGTTGGGCAGTGCGACAATTACAATCGAAAGTAGTGCAACAACATTGTCTCGCATGAATTTCCCTGGATACATAGGACATGTGACTATATATTAGTTCAATGTTCACTACTGCGTACTGTTTAGTAGTAGGGTTATGGTTACGATTAGAATTGGGATTTTATTTAGTGTCTGATTGGTCAGTTGTTATGCATGTGTGCGACTTCGATTGTCATTGTCACACTGCGAGTTGCCCGACAACATGGCGACGACGTGTTTTTAAGCTCATTTCACTGAAGCCACTGCACCCATCTATTAGGCGTCGGGGGCGTGCTTGTGAAGTAACGAAGACGAGGAGCTGTGCTGAGACGCAGGCTTCTATCATTGCTCGTATACGATCTAGTGTATACGACTGGCAACTCATCACAGTGGTGCTGTCGGAGACTTGTTTACTAAAGAGACACGTGAGTTACTGATCGAGTTGGTGTCGGTAGCAGATCAATACTGCACCGTTTTGCCGCTCTCATCTTAGACGCCTGTATATCCGCAGTCGAGTGTTGTCGTCGATATCCTGTCCCCTTACCAGACGTTCCGTCGCTCGATCAGCACACATGACAGCACGGTGTAGGCCTACGTTGCGTAATAATTTAAATGAAAAATGTTAATTGTAAGAAAGTGATACGTGGCACGCGTTTTCGGTAGCCCCGTGTTTCTCTGAAGTTTTCTTCAGTATTTGGCTTATGTGCGTGCATAGGCGCCACGTGCCTGAAATAACACTGACGAATATGTTACAGTTGTCATTCGGCTAGTTCAAATACATAGAAAAATGGAACTGGGACTGTTTTAAACGAAACGCACCTAAATCAGCCAGTAAAAGGCTGATAGGCCACTGAAATATATTCTGTAACTCACATGCATTACATGCAAGGCGCACTAAGAAGGATCGAAAGTTTATTTTGCCACAAAACAACAGTAACAGTAACATGTACTGCAGGCCTATAACAACTTTGTGGAGGGCTATACTAGAGGAATCACAAGACCCACTTGCTAGTCACACGAACTATGCTATATTAACAGTATGCATATTGAGCACTCATACATTTAATTCAAATGTGTACATGCAGTTTCAACAATAAAACACATGTCATATTGACTGGGCCTAAACTCTACCAAACCCTACCTTGTCCTATAGTTAGAAAGAAAACTAGTCTAAGCTAATGTGGTGCACTTTATTACGACAAATATATCTGTATGTCTGTCTGTTTGTCTCCTACATGGGCGTAGCCAAGAAGGGGAGTTCTGGGGTCCTGGGACCCCCTCAATCCAATCCCACTAAAATTATTAACGATAAAAATAAAACGAGTACGCACTACGTATGCACTGTGCCGTTATCGATCGTTTTGCCACAACAGCAGCCGGACGTATTGACTGTTTTGTAATGTAAATACGTAGAATGGTCAGTTTCTCAACTTATTGCAGTTTTGATTTATGGCGTATATGGTTCTTTAAGCCTTATTAAACTCAAACTCCTACTCTGAACTTGTTGGAAAAATAAGATGCAGTTTTGGTACCAAAACCTAGCTGGTAGCCATTATGTTATGATCACGCACAATCAATAAAAAGTCAGTATTCTGTGCAAAATGCCAGCTTTTACTGCAGCCTGTAACAGCTTCGTTTCAGTTGCTTTAGTTCTATCCGCGTTCTCGTAGTCAAATACAGGGTAGCCCAAAAATTGGCACATTTTTGTAGGCCTTATATCTTCGTCAAATATTGACCAATTTTCGGGGCGACTGAAAACGCGAGACCTGACATCGCGAGACTGGACAACTCGGCACCATATCGCAAGGGTGGACATCGCGAGACTTGTGCGAGTTTCATTGTGCGAGTAGAAGCTTAATACAGGTTAATATTGCTGCATGGAGTATTATGAGCTGCGCATCGGTTGTATGTGTGTAGTTTTACTTAATTCTGTTTAACTATTCCTACGTGGCCAGTTATTCCTACGTGCGACAGACTAAGTGGACTGTTTGTGTAATCAGCGTTTGGGCGCACTATTAAATAGTGATAGATAGATTGATTGATCGATCGCTCAATGTCTAGTCCTACGTTTTCGTGGTCATCATTGCGTCGTCTTGTATACCGTCGAGGTTCTACCTCTTTTAATGAAACAACGCACCAGTTAAAGCACAGTCATATAGTCATATGTTAAACACGAGCAAACACAGTTAAAAGCAACTGATTTTTACTCCGCGGTAATTATCCGTCAAGGGCTACTGTGCTCATGGCCCCCGTTGTTCAATCGTGCTGTTTAATCTGGTGCCGTCTTGTCAGGTCTCGCGATGTCAGGCCTCGCGATGTCAGGTCTCGCGATTTCAGCGCCCCCCCCCCAATTTTCAAACTTTTTTTCACTGTAACAATCGGGAGAAACTTTGTAATAGTATTAGCATCAACTGAAAACGACGACTTCTCTGCGTGACGACTTCTGTGACGACAAATTTTACGAGTGCGTCGTTCAGCAGCAAGGCGCCATATTGAACATTTGATGTAAAAACTGCAGGATGTGACAGTTACTTTAGATAATAACTGAGACAATAAACACGTTGTTGCCCGTTGTAAATTTCTTAAAATGTGTTAGAAGTCTTGTTTCAATTGTTGCTTTAAGACGTTGACATTTCACAAGGTAGTGTAGCGACACATTTGAGGTGTGGTGGGATCTTTAGCGATAGTACTATTACAATTTTCTCCCGATTCTGACAGTGAAAAAAATTTGAAAAGTGGTCAAAATTTGACGAAGTTATAAGGCGTACAAAAACGTGCCAATTTTGGGGGCCACCCTGTATAAAAACTGTAATGTAAGCAATGAGCACAAACTGACTAATGTCCAGGGTAAACGAAGTCAATGGTGAAAATATACGGGACCCCCAATCAAACATCCAGGCTACGCCAATGCTCCTTCGCACTCGTGTACTGTGGCAAAATAAAGAACGACAGTGACCTAAGTAACCTGCTGCTGGGTCCAGTACTGCGTGAATGTGAAAGAAATGCTAAACCAGATATGTTTGGATTATGCCGAACTGGGTCGAAAGATAGCAGACTAGCAAAGATTTGTTATCAGACAGTAAGTTCAAAATTTGGAGCAGCAACCGGCGACCGTCGGATCTCTGCCACTAATGGTCTTTACGTTGATGTTACCGTTGTTATAATATCCATGCAGTCTGAGAGATACATGTAACAATAAAGGTTATAAATAATAAAAAATGTAGAGCTCGTTTCTTTCTGTTCAAGGTACAATGGAGCAAAGTTTTGTGCTTTTGATGGCACTTTGTTCGATATAAACCATTCGTTCTGTTTGTCACAAAAACCTGCAGAATTTCGTGAACGCGTTTAAATGAACAATCATGCCTAGGTTTTGTGGATGTTTTAAAACATCTGCATGTGTAATGTTGATACTGTGCACCTCATATAAACTGTTTTAAACTCGTTATTGCAGCAGTTTTGCGGCTGATTACGTTTCATGCGTGGTCATTGAAAGAAACTGCCGTTTTATGTCTCTCGCTAAAAGACGCATAAACACCTAACTGTCCTGGCTTTTATCTGTGAAGTAAGCTCGACTGCTTTCTACAGTTGTCTGTCATTATTTTGATTTCACTATCTATATCACCGACCTGCACCTTAAATCACTGCATTATCTCAGTGTAAAGAAAATACTGGCAACGTAAAAATCGCAATATTTCCATAACAAATTGGTTACTTTTTGTAAACTGTCGATTTGCTCTTATTACTAACTGACGGTGCTGGTATATAGCGTGAAATTCTCAGTTTTTTTGGTGGGACCAACGTACTTATCCGACGATTTTGTGAATGCTTGACAGAAGTTAAACGTATGTTGTTCAAAATGTACTATGCAACTGTAAATGTGCATGATGCTGCTCTCTGGTGTAGCGGATGCGGCAAAACAGTATAGTCCCAAGATTTTTAGCAGTTTTCAGCTATCTCTTGGAATTTCAAGGCGAAATTGGGAAATTTTGCGTACACAGGCCTATGCCTACATAGTCATCCTATGCGCACATAATAGTGATATCGTCAGCTTGGTTTAAAAAATGAAAAATCTTCTTCGAGAAACATAAATGCTGTCAACGCATTAAGTTTATCTGTCAGTGAAACATATTTACAGCCAAAATGTATAAATTTTTGTCACAGAGTGCTACAGCCAGCAAAGTGTGCCACGCTCATGTATACACTACAGGTGTTGTACACGTGGCTTACCTGTCGATGCTTATTGCTGTAAGGTTGAGGATAGACGACGTGCAGCACATCACGTCAAATGCCACCCATGTGTCGCACAATTCGTCCCCCAACCGCCAGATGGAGCCGTTCACCTGTATAAGTAGATGTGTAGCGAATAGAGAAGACTCAACAGTGTCGCAATGTAATAATAATTTGTATTTGCAACGAATGCAGATAACAGTGCAAAGACAGTGAAATACCGACAAAAAGAAATAAATGGATTCATCGGCGCCGACTCCATAGGACACGGAGGCACGTGCCCCCACTTTTACAAATGGCTGGGCACAGGGGGGTACCGTGAGTAGAAAAACAGCTAAGAAGAAACTGCCCAAACTGTACTGACCATCATTTCACCTAAACGATTAATATTATTGTACTTTTAGAGCCAAAAAAGTAAAGGACCATGACAAAAAAATTTTCTGGCGCTTTGTCCACTTTCAACTTCCTACCGGCGCCACTGAATGGATGTCATGCATGTCGAACATCAAACACGATATGTTTGAGCTGTTCATACAGCGTAGTAAAAAAGTAGGAAGAAGCCGAATAATTTTTATGTTCCTCTGCGGTACACAATGCTGCGATACGCATACTGGGCAACAGACAACTGGGCGACAAAAATAACAAATTTCTAAGTCTACCACTGACCCCAACTCTAACCCTAAACCTAACCCGAAATTTTGTAGCCCAGATGAAGCACACCGGTTATTTAACCGCGGCAATATTTCTGTACGTGCTATCTATAAACGACAAAACCGAGCTAGAATACAGTTTAGGCTCATAGCGTTATTTCATCAGTTGAGTCAGTTTTTCTTTCTGGCGGATGAAGCTACAAAGTTTGTTTTTCAAAGCCCAGATTTCATCGACTTTCAAGTCAAAAATGACAGTTAAAAGAGTGGACGGAATCCCTTGACTCCCGAGCCAACTTGCTACAAGACCGTTTTCTGTGTGCGAATCTGAATGAACAGTCAATCACGTCAATCAAACGTTGAGACTGCAAGCTGCATCACATCGTTGCACGTATAGATTAGCTTGCCTTGTTTCTGCATGGGGAATTTCAAGCAACTTTGTTGTCCCTCCTACAAAGAGCCGATAGCTGTCAGAATTTCGAGCGGAGACTCAGTGCGCCTCTGTAGCCGCCTAACGGCATTATGGCGCTATATAAATTTCGTATTATTATTATTATTATTATTATTATTAACGCTGTTTGTTTTATAATGATGATCAGAACTAAGCGGTGTAGACACATCAGGACACAACGAAGATGAAAAGACGTCCACTTTGCAAAAAAATACACCGAGTCACTGACAAATGCACTGTAATGTACACAACTGCCGAATCTTACCCCTGTTTTTATCGCGTATATTATTTCTAAAATGTTCCGTGACGCTTTACTGCATGTACCAAATATTTTGCTTGATTGTGAGCAATCAGTAATATATAGACGAGGAGCTATGCACCCCCATTAATCCTGCACGAACAAATTTCGACACCAATGTATGCGGCAATAAGCAGGCTTAGCGGAGATGCAGTGGGTGTCATCGTGGGATCTAACTCGGGTCATCAGTAAACAACGCTGCGTCCTGAAATAAGCCGCAACATATAGACAAGCTGTGCGCCGGTCAAGTCAAGCATCGTTCGTCGTCGGTCGGTCGGCTGCGGCAGTCGTCGGGCATTCGGGGCGGATAAGAAGGAAAAGCTATAGACTGCTTTGTAGCGGCGAGATCAAGGTCTGGACGCTGCGACGTTATACTGCCTTTCGGTTTAACCCTGTCGACGTCTCCGGGGTTTCGCCGTTAGCGGCAATGAATCACGGACAGCTTAGAGACGGCGAACTCGCGTCACCGTGAAGAACTTAGCCTACGTCCACCGTCATTGTTCGTTCCGTCAACGTTGCCCGCTTCGCAGATTGAAAGACGACGAGCGCGCTAAACACGCACCGTGGGTACAGTTCAGACGAAAAGACTTCGTCTTCATTTCATTGAGTAATGCGCCTACCAGGGAAAGCCAACCAATATCGCCGGGGTGCTTGACGAAGAGAGTCGCGGTTCTTCGTTTTATCGCCAACCGACTTCGGGGAATTCGTGGCGCGATAAACTGAACTCGGGGTCGACGCAAAGAATGGATGCAGCGGTGGCAACCTACCGGACCTAGCTGTTTAATGGTCTCCGTCTGGTTGTTTAACGCCTGCAATTTGCTTTAGTTACTGAATCCATTCCGAGCGAGTTACATTTCGCCGCTCTTTAACTGAGAGTGACAGTTGGAATCAACAAATACCACTTCAACTGCGCACATTTCTGACATAGCAAATGGTAAATGATACTGAATAATGATAATGATAATGAGCTGAGTAAACTGCTGATAAATTTTTCAGTGCGATATAATCCTACGAAGCTGGCTTGATTAAAATAGTTACTGAGGAGTGAAAAGCGGGTAAACAAAAACGTTCGTTGCATGCTTTTTATCTGTATTGTGGTCAAGATCTTGCATGCTAAACTGATTGATGTTCAGTTGAATGATAGGATACGCATGATCTCTTGTACTTCATATAGACTACACCTGTTGTAACACTGACTCAGTGTTAGTTAGAACTATCGTAATATCGTAAAGCTCGTATATAGTACTACTGCTTGGCATTAATATATCACGTAGCTCTCCTATTGGTCTAAATGCATGGTTTTGTTCTAGACACTTTAATGTACCTTGGAAATTATTCACGAATTCTTTACAGAATTTTTGCAAGAGTAAAGCGAGTGATGACCTTCAGCATAGAGTGGACGGTGCACGTGAGTTGGTTTTGCATCACACACATGGAAATATTAAAGTATTGCAGCAACACGGCAATACTATTGTACTGCTATAGTGGAAGGTTTGCATGCATCCGGCTATAAGTGTACATTCATTATTGGTGGTCCAACCCGTAGTCAGGGGTGAGTGGTTCCAGATACCGCATTACAATACAAACGTGTCGGATCGACGAACTCTCCACTCTACCGCACAGCTGTCTTCTCGAATTGTTGAATCGTCCTTCAAGCTATCTATACCAGCGCTACCATCGACAGCCGAGCCTTTCCCGTTGCCGCCTCTGAGATCTGGAATGCACTGCGTGATTGTCGTTTCAGCATTATCCGCTGAGCATTTCTGACATCTCTCTAAACTTTCCGTTCCAGCGCTCCTTACGCTGTTAGCATTTTCGTGCACCCTACAGTAATCTCAACTATTGAAGCCACTGTATGACGCTGCCTGATTGATTGATCGTCCTATTCAGTCCACCGTTTCAGTCGCTCAGTCGTCGTAAGTTTTCAATAACGCCGCCTCCTTTGCCTGTCGCGTCGGCGCGCCATCCGATGTAGATGGGCCGGCACGATGCCGCCGCTGCCTGTCGATGATGATGCGAGGAGTAGATTCAGCTGCTGCAGCCGCCGTGGCGCCGGGTCCGGACCAGCCGAGCGATACGATACGATGGAGACAGCCGGCGACAAGTGACGGATTGCCTTCGAACGTACGTCGCGTCCTGTGTGAACAATTGGATGGCGCCCGGCTACGACCGAGGTCGCATACAAACGACAGTCAATCAGCCGTAAACACCGAACCATATCTCCGTTGTCGTCAGCCGTTGGTTCCGTACCGCAGCTGCGCGGACGGCGCTGGCGGTCCGCATATAATAATTTCGCGTTACGCTCGGTGGTCTCGCGCGCCGTAAACACACACGCACACACGCACACGTCTTCGTCGGGTTTTGTATGATCCATCGACGTTATTCGCACGCATCGATTTTTTGCTTATTTACGCGAGATCCGCGACGCTCTTTTGCGTTTCGGCTTTTCACGACGGGTCGCGCATAAAACTGGCCAGAAATCGAGCGAAAGTCGTCTCGCGCTGCCACCGCCTTTGATTTATGTCACACAAGCCGCCAACCTTCCGTGGGCGACATCGGCGAGGACACTATTAAGCCGCCATATTAAGTCTTTACGAAGCAGGATGCAAAAAAGGTCGCAAACCACAAAGTATATACATATGGTGGCACAAAAAATAAGCCATGCCGAATTGTCATTAATGGTATCTAAAAATCTAAAAACCGTCGACGAGGCTGGATTGCTTCATCCAATCTGAGTGTAAATAAATACCAGATATTATACACAGATATTAAACATTTTATGAGTGATTTAATTTGTGATGTCAACAACTGCTGTATTTTAACCTGCAACGTGGGTGAAATTAGTGTGCATAACGAAATCGTATTTGAAAACCCGAAGAAAGAGAAAAGATGGAAATAAAAGATACTTCTACATGAACTTCAATTTCAATTTAGGATCACGCACAGTATTTGACGTCATATGTTAGGTCACGTTGAGAATGTTTACTACCAAGTAATATTAGGCTGCCTAATATAACGTTTTTTCAACACTTTAATGACAACTAAATCTGATCTCATTGGTAAGCCTTAATACTATTTGGCCTAATACGATTTATTGATAACTTGGTAGTGGCTACATTTTGGGGGTACCCTATAGGCCTACGCCTAAACTTAAACCACTTGTTTGACTCATCCTGTAAACTAAAGTATACGTATTCATTCAACTCTTGTAGATTTTTTTGAGATGTGGATTTAACGACAAACAGAAATCGTATCACAGATAGATAAAGTAAGCAACGACAGAGTTCTTTGAAATGTAAGAGCGCTGTATAATTCATACAATTTCCCAGCGGAAAAGACCGTGGTTTGGACACAAGCTATAAGATAATCTGTTGAAGATAGGCTTATCAACTGAAGAAAGAATGTAGGGAAAAGGTCGGCGACATCAGACAGGCATGGTCAGTGACATTATCGGATATCAGAGCTATGATGAACTACAGCGATGTATAGGAGATAGAGTAATTTGGACATAACATCGACGGAAGTTATGCGTTTAAACGTCAAAAAGAAGACACTCCCGTGAGAATGCACGTATAACAATGATATGGTTTCAAGTTAGCTTTGAAGATAGTTTATTGAGAAAATGAAGGCTGTAAACACAGCACTTACACATACCAAAGCTTAATTAGACTAAGGCTATTTTATTCAGCCGGGAATTTCAGTCTGTTAAACGATACTTAAATAGCGCACGGAACTACTGAAGTATGTTTAGTAATCTCACTCGACGCTACCAATCTATTATTGGTCGCCGTCGTCCAGCCCAATCCTCGAGGGCGATCTCCGATCAGTTTTATGTCGCACTTGCAGCGCGACGTTCCGAGTTGCTT
>Ga0209568_1000694_pt1 | contig 11993 bp, 10 predicted proteins | sample WorMetOlspDAHAB2_FD_187406 | JGI IMG/M metagenome (GOLD analysis project Ga0209568, IMG submission 187406) | Marine gutless worms symbiont microbial communities from Max Planck institute for Marine Microbiology, Germany - Olavius sp. DAHAB.2... ...
GGATATATATGTATATGTAAAACACAGGAGACAGTAGCATGTAATTCTAACAGTAGAAGTGGTTCCGTTTGTAATCCAGTGAGACCGTGATGTTTAAATTGTGCAGTTTGGTACTTGATGCACTCTTTCATTGTCGACATTGCATATCATTGCAATTGCTTTCAGAGTTGTTGATTATCATGACACTCATTTTCTTGCTGTGTCTGTTTGTGTGTGTCTTTGAAACCAGTTGGACCTTATAGTCGACGTGGTTGGATCTCCAACTGTCGATGATCTGTCGTCCGCTTGTGAGACGGCAAAACAGCACGTTCTACGTCGAGCACCTCATCAGCCCGACCTTACGATACTTTACGGCCTCTCCAATGACTGTGATCATGAAGTTGTCCACCTCCTCTGTCAGATGCTCGTTTTCAACCCTGTAAGTTGTTCACTCGTCACTTGTATACTCTGGTGAATAGCAGTTTTGCAGGTGCTGTTTTTTGGAGCAATTTGGACGAGTGTAAAAATATGTCTGTGTGCGTTGCGAATTGTTTTTCATGGGATTGGATCTGCTCTCATGATATGCTTAATTCACGTTTTTGCCTTTGTGAAAGATTTAGCATGATCAGCTTGTGTAGCTTGTTATGTTGCTAATTCTGTTAACTGGATTGAGCAGTCAGTTCAAGTGAACAGTTGGCGAATGTGTTTTTGTATAAAGGACAAAAGGTACCTTGATGTGAGGAATGTTGCACGAGATATTTGGATAATTTGAATTCAAATCCAAGTTTGGATCTACAAATTTTATTTGCAGATTGTGAGTGCTACCTGATGCCATGCTTTCTATATTTTGCCAAATATCACAACATGCCTGCATATAGTTGGAAGTATTACTGACAGTTGTAGTACAACGTTGATCTGGCTTGTTGTCCAATTGACTATAAATGTAATCTCACCTATAACATTTGGACTCCCAGATTTACATTATTGGACTTAAGTTATGCCATTGTGCATCCTGGTAATTTTTTGCTGCCATCTTTGTCATGACATGAGACTGTTATTGTCGTTGGCTATGTGGGGATGACCAGTCAGTCTGCCACCACGAGCTGAGGCCTTCAGTAAGCCAAGTGCTCAACCCGTAGACACACAGTGGTGTGTGTTTATGTGTCGGCAGAAGGCCAATGCATACATGTGCTTGTGTGATGTGATTAGTCTTTGTCCAATTTATTTTAGTTCGCTAGCCACACCATGCCTCCTGTTCACAACACTGGCTTTCCCGTCTCATATTGTGTGTCAGTTGATCAGTGAAGTCTCTTTCCTACTGGTGCTGTGATCAAACAGATAGCATTCATTGCTGCTTATGAAGGCCATTGTTGTTCACAGTTTATGGAGGACAACGCTGAACTCTCCTACACGTTACTGACCCCCTAACCTCCTTAAGGCCACTTCTGAGATGTGATGTTGGTCTGGAGACAGAGGTAGAGTAGTAGAGCTGTCTCTGTGAAATTGTACTGTGTATTGCTGCATTATAGTGCTGCACAACTGCATGAGCAGTTCTAACAGGTCGTTTGATATGTTTTTTTCGATCTCTTCTTGTCCTGTCTTTAAAGTGCCTTTGTAACTATTAGTATTTGTGACACTATGTATTAAAAATTGTTCCTTTTCTACCTTTACCATTTTTGCAGCCGATTTTTATGAGGTCGATCCTTTATATTTTAACCGACCATTTTGTTCTTCAGTGCTTTGACGCTGTTGGTTGAGCTATGTAGCCTGTAAAAATGATTCCTGAAATGACCTGTTATGTATAGGTTGGGATGTTAGGCTTTACTCACCCACTCAGTTGTGCACATGACTGTTTTGTGTTGGCAGGAGAGACGCATATCGGCAGCTAACGCGCTCCTGCATCCGTACCTGGAGGACGGCCGACTGCGCTATCACTCGTGCATGTGTCAATGCTGCTATCGCGCTGCTGGCAGTCGAACTGTGTTCGCTGACGATCCCGAGCCGTGCCATTTGCAGCCGTTTGAGCCACATTTTGAACAGGAGTTGTCTTCAGTGTCACGTGTCAGAGGTAGTTCTCTCTCGTCCACTGGTGTTATATTGTACAGAATGGGAGGACATGGAGAAGATTAATAGAAACACCAAGACCTGTAGCACTGTGTTATTTGAATTATTTGGAAACTCTGGCATTGGTTACAAGAATTTAACGAGAAATCGAGGTTACAAGATGAGTTACTTTTGACGATTATGTTGTTGGGTGCCAAACCTGTCAGTCTGTGAATGATATCGGTCGGTTTCCTCTACCATTTCGAGTAATTTATCTGGAGAATGTCTGTGGTGTTTACAGGTGACAAGCATATACTGGGTGGCCCAAAAAAGTAAGCCACTACCAAAGGATCAAAAAATCGTATTAAAGCATGTCAGTGATATTAGATTTACTCGTCAAATTGAAATATGAATCAAGCACTATAATATTACTCTTGGTATTAGATATTCTATGTGTGACCTACTTTCTGAGCTCAATAACTATGCCTGACCCGCAAACTAGCGATATGCGTCAGATATGTTAAATGATGTTAGCACTTTCTTTGACATCAGCTCGCCTTTGCAAGCTGAGAATTCTATGTCTAAACGATCTTTTAGATGGAGATTATGTGTAAAATTTCTTATATGTCCAGTTTTTTTATTTTATTCTGTTTTCAAACCTGATTTTATAAGATGCGTTGATTTTACCCGTATTGCAGCTTCAAACACAGCAAGTGATGACGTCACAAATTAGGTCACACATAGAATATGTAAAACAGACTCATAATATTCTTATGCTCATTTTGTAGTCGAAATTGGTGAAAAACCTAGCCATAATTGCGGGTTTTGATTCGTGATAGTGGCTTATTTTTTGGGACACCCTGTATGTTTTTCTTTCTTCACCTCATGAATGTGGTGTGTGCTTTTTGTGCATGTAGACAAATTGTATCATCTTTGCCGTGAAGTTCAGTGTCGCAACGCCATGCTGTCATGCATCACTAACTCTCTGGGTTTGTAACCGCTCTCTGCTACACTTATACATTTAACGAGTGTATTTGTATTACGACTTGGGCATGTACAAGCTGACCTTATCTTTGCTTTTTCATTGTGGGTTTGCATAACGATCAAATTTGAGAGCATCCTGGCTCACCAGTAAGTTTTTAAAAATCTCTCCCACGCCTTGCAAACCTCAAGAGAGTAGTAAAGTGAAGTTGCCTATTTACTTCAGAAGCCCAAATTTGTTTTCTCAAGTGATCAGCCATTTTTCCTCTTCCAGCTGCCATTATCACCGCACATTGACCTGAAAAGTACTGTCATCTTCCTCACAGAGTGTAGTCGGAGAGTCCATACGGATTGGTACGTGTTCAGAGATTTGTATCTAGTAGTAGGCCTGTGGTTGCATTAGATGTGGTTTAGGTCAAAACTTAGGAGAATATGCTGGTAGTTTTCATGAGTGTTGGTGATCTTGTATGATGATTTATCCTTGTAAACGAAGAAATGAGTCTGAATGTCAAGTACCTATTTAGCTTGTAACTGGTCATACTTTGAATACTCATGATCGCCATTTTGAACGTTGCTTTTTTGATGTGCTGAAAATGTGCGATCGTGTGTTGTTGCAGGTCATGCATTATGTGACCCGCGCAGTCCGTGAAAATGCAGTCGTTTGTCAAAACGACGTCCTTCATTTTCACAGTCCGTTTGTGTCGTTAGTTTTGTCCGCGTTTCTGTCGCTGACTTTGCTGCTAGTTAATTCGACCGAGTTTTGTCATGCTTTTTTTGTGTCACGAGTTGTGTTCACACTTGCATTGTGGACTGCTTGATTGCACTTTTGTATTCGTTCTTTGAGCATTTCCTGCTGTATTATTATCATCGTCATTATTATTCTTGTTATTATTATTCCTGCTGTATATATGTGCTGATTGCCTACAGTGTTTTTGCAGACTGTGCTGAATGCCATTAAGCTTAACCAACCACAAAATCCACATCCTTTTTTGTTTTGAACGTTCGTGCTTTTTGGGGGAAAAGATGATTCTTGGACTGAAATGTCGATTTAAACGCCAGTGATGCTGCATTTTTGTGGCTTTCTTCTGCTGAAACTTTAAAGCATTAATTTAAGTACCATCATCAAGTAATATGCGTACATAAGTATCCAACCAATGATTCGTCTAAAATCTGGTCTAGTCCAGATTGTAGACCCGGTCATTTGAAAGCCAGAACTAACCTTAACACTTCTTAACCATAACAACTCCAACCCTATCTGTCAGTCACTGAATAAAAAAAGTAAAGATTATGGCGACGTAAGTGCGCGAACACAACAAGGGCGCCTAACAGTTTGCAACTGAAAATAAAAGCGTAAAAATTTTTTAAAAGCTAAAAAGCTTGGGCAAAGACAAATGTTTTGAGTTGGCATCTGAAAGTGTCAACGGAATGAACTTGACAAAGTGGTGATGGCAGATTTTTCCAAGCACGCGAAGCATCCACTGCCCCAACCCTAATCCTAACTCTCGCCATGCTGGATTTTAGACTCTTGGGGCTGTGCCAGCCCAGATTTAGGCCAGGCATCCATACACTGAGTTTGAGAATTGCAGCTGTCAGTTTTATTTGCTTCTGAATATGCTTTTGCGCGTCGATATATCTTTTTTTGTGTACATGACGTGTGTGTCTCTTGTTTGAATGCAGCAGTCTGACATTAATTGAATTTGCCAGACAAGGGGACACTATACTGCCAGTAACAATGTGAAATACTGCATGCCTTTTAGTAGCGCTGTGGATATTAATGATAATAATAATAATACAAAATTTATAAAGCACCCTAATGTCATGAAGTGGTTGTTAATTTTAGAATTTGTTCAGTTAAAATTTGGGGGACATCTTACCATCACTAATTTGTGTATTTCTGGTCGGGTCTTGAGTGAACAGCATGATGGAATTCCTGATTTGGCTCGTTACAAAATTTGTCTTAAGCTAATTTATGGAGATTACTCGATCACAAATAATTTTATCACTACAGCCCTGTAGACGTTTTCGCATTTAAGAGCAAGAAACTGTAAAAAATGAAACTGTCATTGATGTCGGATGTTCATTCGGATTGGGGGAAGTGTCCCAAGTGCTGCAGTTTGCACGAAATGGCCTTGATGTGATGTAAAATCGATCGTGTCACTGTGTTGGTAGTCACAGTGCTATTTGCTATGTAACTCTGTGTGACGATTGGTGGTTAAAGTGCAATAGGAAGCAGGGGAACACTGTTCCCCCACCTACAGAAAATAGTATAAAGCGTTCCCCACCTCATATTTTGTGGACACAAGTGAACGGTAAGGGGAACGCTACAAAGACAGAATGTGGGCTGATTGTCTAGCCAACCCCACGTTTTAATGCCAGCCGAAAAAAATTTTTTGTTGCATTTTAAAACGCCAATTATTCTGTATGAGCTTGCGATGTTTTGCAGTTCAGTTCTTGGCATATTGATGAGTTATAGCAACAATTAGCCGATAAATAGGATAGATTTTCAAAGCGCTACATTGTGGGACCCGGGCATGACCACAATGATTAACCATGAGGGCCCATGACTACAGCAGTGGGGCCCCCAATCACAAACAGGGACCTATCCGAGTCTACAGTTTCCCCATCTCTAATTTTCCACTTTAACCACTGGTGACAATGATACGGCGTTTTAACTGTTGTTGCCGTGTGCCGATATTTTTGGCCAGTTTCATGTCCGAAATTCGTCCGCTGCGAGGTGGCGTCACTTTTGTGTTTCTGTATAGTTGAAATGCATGTAGATGTGCAAACTGGTACATGGCGGGTTTTCCACACTTTGATGGTTTTCTGTGTTACGTGAGAGATGCATCTGTAGTAGATTGTGTTAGTCGATTATAATTGTGATGTCGACGATGTTAGGAGCAATTACAAAATACCGTTGTGTGTGTGTGTGTGTGTGTGTAATTATGCTGTAGCCAAGCAGTGGGTCATTGCCTGGGGACGTGTTTTTCAATTGTGTTTCATACGTTTTGAATGTGGTGTTTTGCCTGATGTAACACTGCACACAGAATGCTGTTATAGTCTAAACTGTGTAGTGTGTATACAAAGTTTGCCCATCATCAGTAACCGACGCTTTCTCCATGTATTAAGAACTGTGCATGTGATGTGATAACAATGTATGCATCTGCTCGTGTAGATATTCTTTTTTCCAAAAGAGAACAAACGACAGTAAACAGATTTCTGTTTCGACACACTCAAGTTTACTTCCATAAAACCCTGCTGCTTGTGAACATTGCAAATGTTACAGTGGATTGCATTGTGTGTACTTGCAGCTGATATGGAAATTGAAACCTGATATGGAAATAGGAAACTTTCCCAATTGCCACCATTTCAAGTATTCGACATGACATAACGTACTATATTCATTGTTTTTGCAATCAACTATTTAACTGAATTATAAACTAGGCAGCATATGGCAATTTTGTGCCGAAAATGCTGTTAAATCATAACCAAAAGCAGCCTGGTAGTGCAGTCTGTGGACTGGCCATTTTTTATCTTGTCCCTGTTCTTCTTCTCACTGATATTAAACTTCTAACTAAACTCTGAATCTTTAAGGCACGATATAGCCTTACTGTGCTAAAAGCGCCGCTAAACCCCAATTCAGTCAATCAATAAAACCCTGTTTTTCTATTTATCCATCACAGCGAGTACAGCTCCACTTCTTCTTATCAGCCGGTCAGTCCCATACTGCATGGATTTCTTTAACTGAATCATGTTTGCGAACCCTTTACTTGTTAGGTTGCATATGACAGCTGATGCTGATGTTTGTTGGAGTGTGTTATCGAAGCTCAGGGTGCTCAAACACTCTCGATGCAGCTAAAGAATTGTGCAATGTGCGTTCGTCTGTGTGCGTGTGTTCGTAGTTTTTCTTTTTTTGCCAATATTTGTAAAACTAACTGTGCCCTCCGTTCTTAAGTAATATGTTATTGTTAGTAATTTAGATGTTTGTTGTTGAATGTTTTGTGTGACGTGTTCGTTAAAGCTACTTTGATGACTATGAGTGATATTCATATTGCATACAGATTTGTGTAGCTGTCAAATCATGCTGTTAATTTGAGTAGTATACTCAATCACCTTCTTTTAACCACCAAACAGGTAACTAGTAACTAGTTACCTGTTTCGTGGTTAAAAGAAGGTGACTGAAATCGTCTGCACACGTGGAATCTAATGTGCATGGCAGAGATGAGGTCATGATGGAGGTTGAGGGCACTAGACAGAGGGTGTAAGCCTGGGAAGTCAGTGCTAATGCTAACTGTCCAGTGATGATGCAGTTGTGCCTGAGAAGTGGCTATCGAAACTGTATGTGTGTTTTCGTGTGTGGAGTTTTTTTTGGTGATGTTAACGATACTAGCGGAGTGTTGTGTTCGTCGCTAGACGTTGGTGATAGAGATTCGTGTTAGGCCGTTAATTGGCTTCGATTTTCTTCATGTTGCATTGACATATGCGGTGGTGAGTCTGATGGCATGAGTGATGTTCAGTAGAGAAGGTGTCATCTGATGATTTGTTAGTGTAGTTGTTTTGCATTAACAGCGAATGCCCCATTAACGCAATTTTTTTCTGCAGAGTAATTTGCCACCAGGCTAATTGTCTTAGGCAGTAGGTTGACTGCATGCTTGTGCGTGACACTAATATCTGATAAGGATTTAACCGTGAAGTGGGTAAATATTTGGGATTGCTCGAGTGTCCACTTATCCGCAAACTGGATATCGTCATTTAAGCGTAATACAGGCTGTGACATTAAATGGCTGTGAATATATTTTATTTGATTATGTGATGCACGTCAGTGTGTCAGACACTTTACGTGTTTAGCTGTACTTCAGTGCTTTTAATGCGAGTCTTATGTACATATTCCATTAGCTTAGTTTTTGTGTGCTTGTGTCCAGTCTATTTAAATTGTTCGTTGTTGCCGTTTTTTTCAGGGTTCGTGTTATTTTTGTTGTTGCTTAATCCCATAATCAATCACGTAGAGTAGTTTTGTGATAGTACCTCATGTAGTGTAGGAAAGTTCTGTGTTTGTGTGTTTTGTGTGCTTACGTATCGATGTTTCCTTTCATTCCACAGTCTTTTGCTGCTTCGATGCAACACAGAGTGACAGACGCTTGGTATAAATTAACCAATTGTTTGCCGCCTTCGTCATTTGCACTTGTCGTACAGCATCTGCATTTGGCTGCTTTGCTACTGCCGCGGAAGAAGTTGAATACGCGACTGACACTCCGGTGCGTTCTGAGAGTCGTTTCTTTCCTGTTGCTTAGGATGTCACGACGTTCCTCTTTGTTTCCGACGTACGCGTTTCTGTGTATATGTTTATGCCGCTACCGAATATTATCTCTCGGGTCGTGTGAGTGATGTCTTGCGAATTTAGTAAGTTGTGTACATAGCTTTATGGAGTGTGTGTGATGCATGACTGCTGAGGTGCTCTCAGTCATTATTTAGTACGTTATCTGTCGAATCGTACTCGTAACAGACGTTGAGTAACGCAGATTCATTTTCACCGAATTCTGAACTACATGGAACACAGCCAGCACAGCATAGAATGGAACTGCTAAAAATGGCGTCGTTTGTGACAAACTGCTTTGAGTAAGCTATGTCAACATTATTGTTTTGGTTGCTTAAGACTCTCTGGCAACACTGGCATGTCTGGATCCCAATCATATGGCTGATTAAACACTTTCAGCTTTTTTTCACAACCAATATTTTTCCGATAGTTGCTAGGCACAAAATGGCCTGTTTGTGCTGAAACTGGCATTAAATCTGACCTACCAACCTGCTGATGGTTGCATGCATATAGATTTTTCAGATGTATGGGTATCAAGTGCTGGCGATGTGTGATTTAGAACTATCTCGGAAACTTGGAATTCTGTATTGCTGTCCCAGCTGCATGCAACTCCTTTATCCAGAAGTTTAGATTTTTGACGAAAATACTGCTTATACTGTGGCATTGTAATGCCTAGTTTTTGACGGCAAAAGTGAGGAGGCAGTGTATGGCATGAGTGTAACAGCATGCTGCGCTGTTTTTATCTGTGATTAATCATAAATTTTTAGGCCCATGATCGATGAAGACATATGGGGCCCCATGCCTTACATTGGGGCCCCCATCGGACTGTCTAGACATCATAAAGAAGAGCTTGAGTGATGTTTGGTTATATCCGTAGCCACCGTTTTTCGTCGTCGGTCACGTCACGGTCGTTATATGATGACCACGATCACCACAGTACAGTGGAACGCATGTTGCCTGCATTCTCTCGGTTCTGTGGAGCCCAAGAACACCTACAGTCAAGTTGTGGGGGCTCAGGAAAGGCGTTTTCGAGCGTTCCCCCTTACTTAACCACTGGTGTTTGAGTGTTCGATGTACAGGATGGCCCATAAGTAAGTCCACTACTAAATTATCAGTAAATTGGCAAAATACGAATAGTATGGTTATTTGGTGCCGTCGTGAAGTAGGATCGAACAAGCCCTGTCGATATTGCTAAGGAACTGTAAGTCTATCTAGTGTGCTGGTCATGTGTCTTAAGATATGGCTGAAGCAGGGTAATTGTTTTTTGTCCGGTTGTTTTGGTTCCTATGTTGTGTGTGTTGCTGTACTGTCGGTTCTTGTCAGTGTCGGTCGAGGCGATTGTCTGGCAAGACTGCCTCGGAAATCACCCCTCTACTGAGGTGGGTGGGTGCAGCATTGAACCTCTGCTGACCACCCGGACTGTGGTTGCGAGTGGAGCATTTGTCGCAGGGTGTCCACTTTTTCTGGAAAACCTGGATAAGTCGGGTAGAGAACAGAGTATCGGAGAAAGCCCCAGGATTTGTCGTCAGGCGAAAGTTTGTATTTTCCCAGCGATTGTTAACGCTGCTGTTTCGACTTTTTGAGGAAAATTGCGATTACAAAGCGTAGATCGTGCGACTAAGTTTCATTTGTTTCCTGCTGATTTCAATGCCGAAAAATTCCCTGGGAAAATCTGGGAATTTGTTCTGTAGCAGGACTGATTTGTATGAAGTTTCATATGTCAGCTGTGCGTGAACCATAAGAAAATTGCGCCTTTGCATTAATAAGTGTTTGTACTTGGTGCAGTGCAAATTTTTTGCACAAAAGGTTCGATGCTTTTCTCATTTTTTTTTGTCGGTATAATATTGTGAATCTACCGCAGATGAAACTGGTTCAAACCTTGCTATTTTTATTCAGAAAGGAATGAGTGCCTGCCCAGCGATACTGTGTAGAGTGTATATTGTCTAAAATGCGAGAATTCTGAATAATCACATTATGTTGCATCTGTTAACTACTGTTTGTGATCAAATTGTATTAAACCAATCAGAATTAGTTTGCATATGCGAGTCTTCTTTTGCACTGAAATATCATTATTGTGACTGACGATTCTGTTTTGTGAGTGTAAATAATTGGTTTTTTTTGTCGTCATGCTTATGAATATTTGCTTTTAGACGTTGGCTTTTCTAATGTGGGTATCGCATTTTACTAGTGGTAGTTTCATTGTGATTTTTGTGTAGACAATTGTACAGGTTTTTTGTTGTTAATGCACGGCGATTATGAACCAGGAAAACAATGTCTGTGAAGCAGCTTTTCAATCAATCACTCAGTCAAGTCGGAATTTTTAACGTGGCTTGAATAACAGGTGTGATTACAAAGTCTACTAAAGCAAAGTCGATAATATGTGGATAGTTATGGCAAAATGTCTGGAAATGATTGGAGAACAAGTATGTCTTTAGCTTTTGATGTGTAATCAGAAGTAGATGAACACCGGAAAGGATGACACGAGACCACCATAATTGAAATCAAACGGATGTGCCATTGAATCCCAGTCAGTTTTTCTTCAGTCTGCGCTTATTTTTTTTGTAGGATTTGATGCCATTGACACATTGGGTGAAAATCGAAAACCGGCGCCGATTTTTGGATTCGAAAGTCGGCGCTGGTTTTCGACCACGCGTGTCCTCAGCATAAGACATGGCTGCAAAGTATATGTACAATGGTGCTTGATATCTGGCACAGTTTGTCGTCTAATACTGTAATCCAGTTCTGATCCGGAGACATTTCCTTGTGTTAGCGGCTAATATTTAAAATCATTTGCGTTTTCTGGATGTGTGTGCGTTTTTGCCGATGAGTGTACTTGGAATTCTTCGACGAGATGCATGCACACGTTGGGCATCTTATTGCAAGTTCATTTGTTCATTTCGCTTTCTCTGCTTGTGTATATGGCTGTGTCGCAATTGTACAGTTTTGTCACGTATTATTGCAGGATACTTTGCACGTTGTTACAGCCAGAAATGTAGCCGGGATATTTGGTTTAGTTAGAGGTGCTTAATTTTTTGCCCTTTATGCCCACAGTCGCAAAGTAGACGGCCCGAGGATTCTGGAGTTACGTATATTGGTGATATACAGAGGTACAAGAGATAGATACAGAGGTGCTATCAGGGCCGGGCTGTGGACACAGGCAGAGCCCAGTTACGGTGTGTATAGGTCCCCCAGATTAAAAAAACAGCTCGTTTTCCTTTTATAACAGTCCAGGTTGCTATATGGACTTAGGCTTGTTGGGGAGGAGCTAGCTTTAGTTTTGGAGGTGCTTGATTCCCCAAGCCCATCCCTGGCTACGCTACTGGTTAAATCTGTTGCTTTATTTAATTAACCCTTTCGCCGTGTTGCTTTTTGCACTGCTGTCGTCATAACTTTAATCATACATTAATGTCCACATTAAATTGTGTGTTTGTGTATGTTTATCGAGTTGTCCTTGCGTTGCTGTGTTTGCTTTGTAGCTAGATTAAACATCAGTATGTTGGTGTATGCGTGTGTGTGTGTGTGTGTGTGTGTGTGTGTGGACTGTCAGTGCACAAGCTGGTTATGTATCGTTTTCAATTGGCTGCACAGTTTTCGCGTCCTGTGCACTTTTTGTGAGTTGAAAGAATATGTTGAAACTTTTCCGCTGCTGAATTCCGTTTTCGCTTAGAGGATCTGATAG
>Ga0209568_1000695_pt1 | contig 11975 bp, 9 predicted proteins | sample WorMetOlspDAHAB2_FD_187406 | JGI IMG/M metagenome (GOLD analysis project Ga0209568, IMG submission 187406) | Marine gutless worms symbiont microbial communities from Max Planck institute for Marine Microbiology, Germany - Olavius sp. DAHAB.2... ...
CTATTGGGGCCTATTTCGCTACTTTATAAGCAGTTACATGTACTACAGTACACGCTGTTGAAAACTTTCACTGTACCATCTGCTTTATTAACCAAATTTCCAAAGAAGTTCCATATGAAACTTTTAGCATCAGATATCATTTTCACAAAATATCCACAAAACACTTTTGCTTCGACGCTGCCGTGTTTCATTTGAGAATAAAGGGCTATTGCAAAACACGCCCGCATCGTTCTTACTGCTTTTTGTCAATGTTCAAGCTTCGTTGTAAACGGCATTACAGAAATCTAGAGCAACATATAGCTGGTGTACAACATGACGTGATCACGTCACGAAAACGGCGCCGGAGCGACGCCGACATTCGGTCGGCGGCGGCGCGCCGATCAGTTACGATCGGCGGGGCGGCGTCAGCAAAATGTCGGCGGCGGAGGCGCACAGCTCTAACCCGACATGACACCCAGCGACTTCTAGCTATTTCGACTTCTAAAGCAGCACCTTCGTGGAATGAGGTTTTTCGATGATGATGAGCTGTAGCAGGCCATGGAGTCGTATCCCGACAACATGCCCCGGGAATTCTATTCGTCTAGAATAAAAGAACTTTTTGACAAATGTCAGAAGTGCATTGATGTACAAGGAGATTACATTGGAAAATAATGTAATTGTTTTGTCTCTGCCATTTGTACATCATACTGAATTGCAAAACTTTTTGATCGCCCCTCGTAGATGTCCTGTCAAGTGTCAAGAACGAATTAATGCCGATGTTAATCAATGGGCCATTTCATGTTTGGTCGTCGATTCTGGAGGAGAACATACCGTGCATTGTATCCATAAATGTTGCAATGCTGGTTTGCTGCAAACTTACTCCGCCATGTCTTTGCCGTTATTATGTTTATCAACTGGCAAAAACATTTAACTGTATGTTTCAGAGTGCATAACTCTTTAATGTTGTGAATGAATTATTGATGAGTGAAAATCACGCGACTTCGAGAAGCAGAACTACAAGATCTTCTCCCGTTTTTCTGTAACACCCTGTATGATAAGCTTAAACGCAGCGATTATGTTAGTTATCGATTCATATGTGCACAGTGTGATAAGTCGGTCGCGTGATTGGTTGCTAAATGGTGTTGATTCAATAGGCGACTGGCGGCGATCGCGCAGAGGGCGTTCAGTTTTTGCTGCGTGCAATGCTGGCTGAGCTGCGTGTTCTGACGGGGAAGGTGAAGGACGATGAGAGGCAGTTGGAGGCGAGCGGCGAATGGAAGTTGTTGGCGATGGTCGTCGATCGTCTCTGCTTCTGCATCTTCACGTTGTTCTTCGTCATCTCATCACTTGTCCTCTTCAGACGCCAGCTCTTCTAGCAGTGCGCTCCGAGCCTCCGCCTCTGCTCGCTTGAGCAATGTTCCTCTAAGCTGCGCGGCTGCGCACTTGACAAGATAAGGCCCCGCACCGCGCAGCTGTTTCCAACTGCCGCGCAGTGATTTTAATGTTATATGCGTGATATACATGTGACGGAAATCAAGCCGCTGGATTCTGGACTTTGGTCTGGAGAGTGGAGACTGGATGTAGGCAAGGCGACATTAGGCGAATGTCAAATGAGACTGATTTCGTAGTTGTTTTGGATGACATCTGTCGACAAAAATTCAGGTTGCTCAGGCATGAAAATGTGCCGCTCAAACACTATACTTTTCCGCGCACACTGAAAAAAATTAGTGGGCACATTGCGCTTGAGTATTTCTGGTCGAAGTCTGTTGGTCTATTGTGGATATTGATTGATTGATGCGGTGTCCCAGGAAGCTGAATGAACGTTTATCATTTCCGGTCGAACTCAAACGGTGACCGGATTGATGCGAGATTCCAGGAAGTCCTCGGCGTAAAAATTTACGAAGTCGATTGTTCCCATATGAACCATCTGAGATTGACTGGGGTTTAACGGCATTTTCAACACAATAGGCTACAGGGTGGCCTCAAAAAGTAAGCCACTACCAAATTAATAAAAAATTGTGTAAAATCGTATTAAAGTTTGCCAATAGAATTAGATTTCTTTGTGAAATTAAATAAATGATCAAGCACTATAAATCTGTCGGTATTAAATATTCTCTACGTGACCTATTTTTGACGTCAATAATTATGACTGACGTACAAATTAGTGCTATGCGTCACATACGGTAAATGACGTCAGCGCTCCCTCTGGCTTCAGCGCGACATAGCAAGCTGTGAATTCCATTTCGAAACTATATATTAAATGGAGACTTATGTAAAAATTGCTTTGATTTCCATATTTCCTCTTTTTCTGGTTTTCAATCACGATTTTGCCATATACATTGATTTTACCTATGTCGCAGCTTCAACCACAGCAACTGATGACGCCACAATATAGAATATTTAATACAAACTTACAACATTCTTTTGCTCAACTGATGAGAAATGTAGCCAAACTAGCAGTTTTTAATATGATTTAATGACGATTCTTGACAGTGACTTACTTTTTGGGGCCACCCTGTATATCGTGCATTAAACCATGGTATATGTATAGTCCCAGACTATATATATATACTATGATTAAACCATCAGAGTGCGTTAGGAGTTAAATAGTGCTGAAGATGTGTAGCAGGTGACATTTCCTTCTGAAATGTGACACTATGAACCTGATGCACGAAGTGAAAAACGTTATTCTCACTTAACTTTTGCGCTGTACATTTCGCTTACTGTCACTTCGCATCATCGCTTGACATGCTTAACGAAGACCTGGTTTAGCGTATCCTACAGAACTTCTCTAGACTTGCGTTTTATCTGTCTAATCATCGACGAGATGGAAGATGATGCGGTTCCCATGCAGAAATATGCTGAAACGAGTGTTTATTTATTTTGCTTTCGTCGCATGGGCCATCTGTACACGGTGGCCGCAAAAATGAGCTACTACAGAATCGACAATAAATTGCTTTAAAGCCCACCAATGAGATTAGATTTTTGTCAAATTAAACTGTCAATCAAGAACTAGGTATAGGTATATTGGCTCGGTGGCGCAGTGGTTAGGGCGTTGGACTTGCGACTGAAAGGTCGCGAGTTCAAATCCTAGCCGCTGCACTGTCGAGGCGCTGGACAAGTTGTTCACACACATTGTCCAGCGCCTCTGGTGTTACAACCTTATGGCGCTATATAAATCAGTTTAATTTAAAACAAAAACATGCATCATATGACGTAAATGATGTAAGCGCTGCTTGTGTTAACATTACGCCCCCGGAAGCCGTGAATTCCATTCCCGAACCATGTTTTTGATGGAAAGACATGAAATTTTTTAAAATCTCATTTCATCTTTTATACTTTTCAAGCTTCAACTACGATACTGCCATATCAGAGTTTCAAACACAGTAACAGATGACATCACAAATTAGGCTACGCGTAAAATATTTAAAACTAACTGATAAATGTGCTTCGTTAATACTAACCATTGATATAATAATCTAGCCTCATTCACAGATTTCAATATCAGTTAATGATAGTTTGGCAAGTGTCGTACTTTTTTGGCCCACCCGTTAGGATACACATGCATATGACAAAGGTTACAGTTCACAAGCTGTGGACAAAATGCACAAAATCATGTACACTGACTGACGTCTTCAGCATCGCATATTTGCAACAGTAAGTAGGCCTAAGTAAGTAATAGTATTTCTAAATTGAAAGTACATGCAACTTCACACTGGTCCTACTGTAGAGATAAAAATGTTTTCAGCGACTCTGAAACGGCTGTATGCATTCGTGACATCCAGAAAGCCTGGATGTCTTGAGGGCCGTCGGCAGATAGTTCCACACTGAAACACTGCACACTGCCTAAACTTCGTGACTCCAGACATATTTTTGCAGCAACAAAACTGCATCGTAAATAACAGTAGTTTGGAAGTAAGGCTACAAATGTCCCTTTGTTAAGGTGACTGCAGTGAAACATAAGAATCAGAGATGCCAACTTTTGAAAATGCAAATTCCTAATGATCGTACAGGAGACTTTTTAAGTCCTCCACATCGGCATTTTCGTAGAACAGTGTACGCTGCTAAATGCTGAACAATCAAGTTTAACAGGCATTTTATTGTTGTATTAACTGTCCCAACCAAATAGGTATACTAGTGCTTATATGTGATACATTCAAACAAAAACATACAGAAAAGAAAATGAGTGACTGGTTAATCAAAATCACACTACTAACATGCAAGAGCTTGGTACTATGAAGTTTTCTTCAGTCCTCAACAGTCAGTGCTAATTTTGTAATTATGGACTGGTTAGGCGTAATGGTGTAGCGAGGGGTCAAAAAGCATAATGATTATGCCTAAATCCTAATGGTTGGCATCTCTGTTTTCTGCACAAAGTCCATGAGCCACGAGTTTATTACTAAGCTGGTTATAACTTTTGCCTAAGAAATATTGCAGTTCATCAGAGGCCAACAATAAATTATTTCAATAAAACATTACACAAGTGCACAAAAAAATTAAACATTATGCATGAACGCTGTATGATGCCAAATTATTATAAAAGTACCCCGATGATGTCAGCAACATGTCACAAGTTTCCCTAAGTTTATCCATTATTTCATACGTTCGTACAAAGTTTCACTTATGCTCAAGTTTCTCACAAGCTTCTTTGTAAATCACGCCGCACTCGTGACATCTTGTCACGTGACCTAACAGCAGATTTCTCAGCACATGGCCACGCCCAGGCTTGGTCCAGCACAGCAACAAAACCAAACAAAAGGGCACATGCAAACATGAAACTCGTCAGAACAAGCCAAACATATACACAGTAACACTTCACATCACATCACCTATTCAGTTCACCATACAGACACAATGAACGACAGACTGAGATGTCGGTCAATGAGTGGTGATAGAAACGCAGCCAAGTCTATAATAATAAATCAATGAATGATGCACTACTGTCTCTCTGTTGTTCACGCACGGTCACCAGCATCAACTTCACTCCGTATCCATCTACAAACGAAAATCGACCACTGCGAGTCACGAAAATTTACTTATCATCCATCGGTTACAAAAGATGCTCTTCTGATGCTCCAAATTATAATTTTATTTTCTGGAAAAGGGGTCTAAAGGTAGGACTGTTGTATGAATATCCACTCTTACGTGAATAAACATAATCTCTGTATAGGACGACCAATTGTCCCTTTCATATTTCAATTCTCTTTTACCCGTTCATCTCATATCTTAAGTAAAACTTCCACTTCAACGCTGCTGGAACAGCAACATGGTGTCTTGTGGGTGTGGTCTAACGACACTCCGATTTAGTGCCCCAGGACCCTCAATAATGAAAATTATGACCATTAAACCTAGCATCCATTCCAATTATAACGATCAAATTGCCATTCTATGTCAAACAGTAACAAACTCTAGCAGATAATGTGCACTAACAGTCAAAGTATGTTTCCATAGCTGACAGAATAATACTATCAGTGTTGACAATCCTTGTACATACCTGCCAATTTCAAGTACATACTGACACCGGCATGAAAAAGCAAACAATCGTTTCATGATAATGAAAACTCAACGCAATTAAGCAAATTTTCTGTTTAAAACACACGTAAAAATGTTATATGAGACATCATTAGCGTTAATGCCCCACGCAATACTGTTTAAGTCATTTCGGACGTAATCTTTGCAGCCAGTCATTTAACTGATACTGGCAAAAAATAAAAGGCACAACACTACCCAACTCAATTGATCTAAACAACTAAATGTAGCAAACATTTGACACGATTCAGAAACCCAGCGGGTTTATCATATCCAAAAACATGCGAACTAATAGTGCTGTGATGGTTACCGAACTGAAACTGAAAACTGCGTTTTCTTGTCAGAACTGTGCGTAACCTAAACCGAATATAATTTGAAATTATATTAGGAGTGACGACTTGTTAACAGTTGATGTCATCACAGCGAAAACAAGTGCAGAGAGAGGTGTTAACACACATGGACACTATTCAAACCTTGGAGTTGTAGGCATCAAGTTCAGCATCCAGTTGTTCCTTGGATGGCATGGAAGACTGCCCACCGCCACGCCCACGACCCCCACCTCCACGGCCACGCCCCCTGGCTCTGCCTCCTCCACGACCACGCCCACTATCAACACAAACAAACAGATATACCAGTCTGTACTGCATGTGTAGCTAGCTGTCATAACAATGGCCAGGTCTTTCCAGGTCATAAATCATACCTAAGTTCTTGAACCTTGAGGTCGCCTATATATCAGCGTCATTATCATCACTGTTCGTTCGTCATACACAACTGTCGGTGACTGTGCTTTTGCAGTCGCTGCTGCCTGTGTCAACTTACCGTAAAACGACTCATGGGTTCACCTGAAATCCACAAGAATTGATATACAAACTATGTTTTTGCTATTTGTTTGAAAATGAATGCATTACGTGATTCTAAACGTCACCACAACATTGAAACGGAAACAGTAGTGAGGTTAGCAGTTGCGTGTAGCATACCGCGAATTTTACGATCGATTCTGTGCGGTATTGTGCGTGGAACTATCGATCGTTTTGAAACTGAAGTCCATTAAAATTAGAGAATCCCTTTCGATCACACCAAGAATAGGATAACATAGTCAATGCCACTGTGTTGATCGGATGGGCTGCAATAAATATTATAATTAATGTGACCTGAGCACGTTGTCACGTGACCGCAACAACCAATCACAGACGCAGCTTAACAGAACGAGGTCAGGTCGCGTGTTAAGTGCGCAGTTAGGTTAATTGATGACGATGAAACGCACGCTGGAGATGACCCTTGGTTATCTCTTAACCGAGAGTTAGCTAACTGGGGAGTTAACCCGAGACGATGGAACTGGCCCTCAGTCTTTAAAAGTATTCTACGTTTCTCCTCAATTCTTAATATTAATAATCCGATTTATGCAGTGCCAATGACAGAGTTGCAGAGGAACTAGAGAGGGAGTCGGTAAAGTGGAGTAAAACAATATTAACAACAAATGTCTATAAACCAGAATCACTGTCACTGAACAGAAAATGTGTGGTAGCCTGTTCCAGTTGCGGTGGCTGAGTAACAGGAGTGACTAGTGAAATTGGCGTTAAGAGCTGGTTTGGATAGCAGGGCCAGATTCTCTGAAAATCAGCCAAGCGGCTAGTTACAGACAGACATAGAGGCAGGCTGTTGCAACACAATTGTCAGTGAAAGACAGAGGAGATAAAGCAGCACTAAACGTGGTTAGCAACTTACCCGAACGATCTCTGGCCGCCAAATCGCTGACCTCTGCCGCCGCCACCGGACGGTCGTGGACTCACAGTTCCCAGTCGACTTGACATGCTAAACACACAAACAAATGCCAGAAATGTCACTCTGATACTTTGTTTGTTAACAGACACACGCACGCAAATGCAGAACACATACACAATAGTCGCCAACGAGAACCCAGCACCAGAAACTAATTCTGTTTAATTACAGCCGTTACTAATTCAAAAAATTTTGTTCGATCAATCTCAAAATCTTTTAACCACAAGAGCAAGAAAACTGCAGAAATCCATTATCGGTAATCGCTATATTTTTTGTAACTAACAACAAATCGGAAAAGTGGATTTTCTGTTTCTGGATTTTCATCTTTGTAGTGACGCATATCAGTCATTCCAATAACTGTTCGCTTTACACCTGACCGGAAATGTGCAAAATATGATGTTTAGAAGACTAAACGTAAACTAAATTTTAGTCAATCAAGAAAAATTAATCTCACATGATTGAAATGATTAAGCACTTAATTTCAGCAGCCCACTGTTTAATGAATCTGGCGAGTGCAGTAACAAGTCGCCGAGATGATAGCTATATATACCAATACACAGACAAGACCAGCAACGGACACAATGGGTTAACTGCTTATTCTATTCTCGGCACTATTCAGCATCGTACCTGCGAGGTCTGTCTGACACAACAGCGTCACCTTCAAACTGAATTCTCATCGGTTTACCTGTGCACACAATAACGGCAGCATCTAATCACGGCACAGGTAGGGTACAGTGTGCAACTGTGAAAACAATGCCCGACAGGCCACATATAAATCAGTTGATCAATCATACGATCATACAGGGTGGCCAAAAAAGTGAGGCCACTGTTTTTCAGCTTAAAGTTTCATTAATATTGATCAAAAGTACACCTTAGGTTGTTTCATTCTCAACAGGCTTTTTGGACTAGGCCTACGCTGTGTGTCACATTATAATGGCCCAAGCAGTCCGAACTACTGTAAGGTCCACCGGTGTAGACATGGCGACACAAATTCGAACTTTCCAAACACACATTGTCACAGTTTTAATAAAAATATACTGAGATTCCATTACCACTTGCAAGTCTGTAAGTAAGTAAGTAAAACTATATTATAGTGCGCCCTAAAGCTCGCAAAGCCAGCTTAATCTGCCGCACTGAAAGTATACACTTTCCGAGAAAGTATACATATTTATGTAGCACAGAAATCTGGTGAGAATCGGTAGGCACATTTGGTAGTGGGTTGCTGAGAACGAGGAGCCAGAAAAAGCAGAAGGTAAGTAGTGAGTCTGACGATGTATAAAAGCAGCGAGTGACTTGCAGTCATGATCCTCCGGAGGGTGGTAAGGTGTGTTCCAAATTCTCAGGAAAGATTTACGGAAGCCATGCGAACTGAAACTGAGGTTGTGACACTTGTTTCAGATTAGCAATGTTTTGTGAAGCAACGTTTTATCCGCCACTTTTCGTGCACGACATAAACGTCACAAACAACAATCACACAAAGCGATGGCAATAGCAAGAGAACATTTGCGAGTGAACAAACCATCCAGCGGAACATTGTTGTACTGCTTCATCGCTTTCGCAGCATCTGCAGCCGACATGTACTCGACGTCTGCCGTGCCGAGAGACCGTCCTGACCGGTCGTAGTGAACTGCAGAATGTTTCAGAGAACCAAAATCTGCAAACAGCTCCTGGAATAACCATCAGAAAACACACAAAATTCTCTTGTACGCACACACAGCACGGACATCCAACTGCCTGCAAGTTCAGTTTGCTAATCAGTCCAATAATCCACTTTTACGGTAATAAAACATGGTTTATAATCTGCAAATGACTGTCGATCATCCTGTCTCCGCCTTATCTGTCTACACTTACAGAGGGATAAGGGTGGGCATTTTCACTTAAGAGCAGTGAGATGTGGCAGAGCAACACAGTTGTCGGCCCCAAGCACATCATGTGACCTCATGTCCTTCTGTGTCAGCCACCCACCATGTTCAATTATTTAGATAATAATAATATTACTATTGGTAATAATAATAATAATAATAATAATATTCAATGCATAAGCTGTATGTATCCTCAACCTCAGACAGCCAGACTTGTCACGTACCAGTAGTCACTGAATAGCAAAGACGGTTATTTGGGCAGAGGAATCACACGGCAATTTTGATCTGAATTTAGATGAACTAGCTAGTCTAAATATCATTACTTAATTACGTGTCGTAACAACTAAAAGTGAAATACCTACTGGCATCAATAACAGTCAAATGCCAGAAGTTGAGCACTTATATCACAACAACTGACAGCACAACCTCCAATACTGTCATAACAAGCCAAGAAAGTAGTGGCCAACTCCATTCAGCAGATTTGTGTAAGACATATGTCAGACAAATCTGTTGGATTCAAGGACTGCATCTTAATCTTGTTTTGACATCAAGATATTGGAATTAATGTCAGAAGATGATGACAAATGTTTATTACGGCCAGTTCAACGATAATTTTCATTAGAGGTGCAACTTTGTGTCACAACAGACGTCTTAAGACAAAAAAGTTGCCATTCTGCTTGGGTCAAGGTTACTTGCAGTGTCGTACAAAATATGACAGTGCATACAATGTTCTCTGTTGACAACACAAGAAAGACAGTTTCATTGCTAATTGTATGCTATACTACTCAGTATAAAAACCAACAAAAACAACAATGAGGTCATCAAATGTTATACAAAGTCATACGCTCTAATTGGCTGGTGAAAAGCACAGACAAATCCTGATCTCGTCATTTCAAACAAATAAAAATCTGTCTTAGACGTGTCCATTGCTAGCGAGACCACACACAAATCCACCAGAAAGTAGTTTACGGAAACCTGACACTTCATGCGGTGCTCAAGGGAACGATTAGCTTTGTGAAATTCTGACCAGTCAGTGAACCGGTTTGTCTACGAATCATCCAGTAACGTATGCCGACAAAGAGATGCAGCAGATTCTTACACGGATGTCGTCATCATTGACGCCAAAGTCCAGATTTGTGATAATGAGTCTTGCTGCTTTCCGAACAGCAGCAGGTCTGCTGTTGACACGTGGAGGTGCATCATCTTGAAACATATCGTGCTCCCAGATTTCAGGAACTTCTGTCGTCTGAAACAGCCAGTGTATCATAACATCATTCACTAGTCCAAGTTACAGATCAACAACAATTTAAAAATAATAACTTAAACAGCGCAGCAACTCGCTTGTTTTAGTCCCAGTTTCTGTGATAAGACGTGAGCAAAAACCCAAAAAGACTTGAGGCTCATACGATGACAGATTCCAAATCGTATGACGAAAGACTTGAGGACAAAGGTAATTAAATTCAATCACTCTCTCTTGCTTCATACAAAATTTCTCTCAATGTAAACAACAAAACAAAAAAGAAATCGACAGAACTGTAGGGTCTGTCTAAAAACAGACGGGACGACGGGACAGGACGGAGCCTCCCTCCGGCAGCTAGCGACCATGTCGTCGCCCTGATGACGAGACGGGGCGGACGACGGGACAGCAATTATTGCCAATTAATGAAACCTTAGTTGTTGGGGCGACGGAACCGACATAAATGCCAGTATACTGTTTGATCATTAAGCGCACACCTATGTGATGTCTAGTGTTGTATTTTTGTAGTATGTTTTTGAAAAATGCTTGTTAAACAAAATGTATGCTACAAACATTATGTACTCTGTCACCGAACAATGAGCGGAGTCATCAGGCTCAGTAACGGCATTTAGGTCTGCCCCGTCGCCACGTCCAGGGAATCGTGGACTCATTAAATTGTGTGGGAGAACATGTTACTTGTCCCGTCGACCCGTCGCCCGCCCAGTCTCGTCATCGGGGCGACGATATAGCCGCCAGCTGCGGGAGGGATGCTCCGTCCTGTCCCGTAGTCCCGTCTGATTTTAGACAGACCGGAACTGTATAACACGAGTTTTTTCAGAGTGTGTTCAGATTTTCAGGCTCGGGCAGCCCAGGCTCGCCCGACAGATTTCGTATCATTTGTAAGTTAGCTGGAAAAAAATTCGGTATCAGTGTAGTTTAGGTGCGCCACCATAGACCTGATGCTTATTCAGCAGAACAAGTTCTACTGAATAAGCGACAGATCTATGGTGGCGCACCTAAACTACACTGATACCAAAAATTCTGTTGTAACGACTGCAAAAACGCATGCTGGCTCAAGACAGAGTGTGAACTGACTCTGGTGAACGGCTGTGGCTGCCTGAAGTCATTTCGTCGTCTCACGCCGCCCCTGCTGACGCCGCGAAATTCGCCGCTACTGCGACGGTTAAACGGACGCCCACCGCCGCTGCCACGGCCCCTACGCCCGCCTCGCCCGCCACGCCCTTGCGGCCGATTCTGCTTTATTATGTCGTCCAAACTCATATCCATCTTATCAGCCATTATTCATTAACCACAATCGTTCTTAGTTCGAAAAACAAACAAAAGTTGCGGAAGTAGTAATCACGTTTCTTAGAGCGGCACGTGACATCGAGCTATGGCAATAATAAAGTAAGTAACCAGCAATCAGCAATGAAGTGTAAGGCTCAAATTCCACTTGGCTCGACTCGACTCGACTCGACACGTTCGACTTTGTCGAGCCAGTCGAGCAAGTCGAGACGAGCGTGTCGAGCGAGACGAGCCGTGCTCTTCCAACATGGCGGACGACGAACGATCTTGTACAAGTTTAGTCG
>Ga0209568_1000697_pt1 | contig 11970 bp, 11 predicted proteins | sample WorMetOlspDAHAB2_FD_187406 | JGI IMG/M metagenome (GOLD analysis project Ga0209568, IMG submission 187406) | Marine gutless worms symbiont microbial communities from Max Planck institute for Marine Microbiology, Germany - Olavius sp. DAHAB.2... ...
CTGGGGCAACAGTTCCAGGGAAAGGATCTCTTCCTCCAGGATCGTCGACAGGATCAGGAGCGCGACCTCGTTGTTCTGCAGCAGATATTTGAACACGACATCGTAGATGGGATTGGCTATTCGCATGCCTCATCTCCTTGCCTAGTACATCATTTCGCTTGATTTTGCTGTAGGGAACGCCCGACCTGGCGTTCCGGGATCAGGCAAAACGTACCGTTAAACCCAACTCTGGATGTTACCTCACGGTTTCGGGTTGTTGATTGAGAACACAGCTGGTGGCGTGCCCGACACACTGCCGGAATGACAAGGTAGGGGTCGGCAGATGCGGCTCACAAGCACGCCCGGTCTCCGTACTCGAAGGCCAGGTCCCCGTCCTCGACATGGACCCGGACCGAGCCCCCGTTCGTCAGTGACCCGAACAGAATCTCGTTGGCCAACGGCTTTCTGATGTGGTTCTGGATAATCCGGGCCATGGGCCGGGCGCCCATATGCGGGTCATAGCCCTTCTCGGCCAGCCAGCTCCGGGCGACGGCATCCAGGCTCAAGGCTACCTTCTTCTCGGCGAGCTGCTGCTCCAGCTCGAAAATGAATTTGTCGACGATGCCGGCCACGGTGGCCACTTCCAGGGCGGCGAATTGGACCACGGCGTCGAGCCGGTTGCGGAACTCCGGCGTAAAAAAGCGTTTCAGGGCCTCCAGCCCATCGCTGGCGTGGTCCTGTTCGGTAAAGCCGATGGAGCGTCGGCCGGTCTCCTCCGCGCCGGCATTGGTGGTCATCACCAGGACCACGTTGCGGAAGTCGGCCTTGCGGCCGTTGTTGTCCGTCAGGGTGCCGTGGTCCATGACCTGGAGCAGCAGATTGAAGACGTCCGGGTGGGCCTTCTCGATCTCGTCGAGCAGCAGGACCGCATGGGGGTGCTTGTTGATTTCCTCCGTCAATAAACCGCCCTGGTCGAAGCCCACGTAGCCGGGGGGCGCGCCGACGAGGCGCGAGACCGTGTGGCGCTCCATGTATTCCGACATGTCGAACCGGACCAGCGTCATGCCGAGGATGCGCGTGAGCTGACGCGTCACCTCGGTCTTACCCACTCCCGTCGGCCCGGTGAACAGGAAGGAGCCGATGGGCCTTCCTTCGGGCCCGAGACCGGAACGGCTCATGCGGATGGCGGCTGTCAGCACCTCGATGGCCCGGTCCTGACCGAAGACCACCAGCCCGAGGTCCTGATCCAGGTTTTTGAGGGCGTCCGTGTCGGACAGGGAGACCTGCTTGGGCGGTATGCGCGCAATCCTGGAGACGACGGCCTCCACGTCGCTGACTTCGATCCGCTTCTTGCGTTTGGTCTTGGGTCGCAGCTGTACATTGGCGCCGGCCTCGTCGATCACGTCGATGGCCTTGTCCGGCAGCTGGCGGTCGTTGATGTATTTCGCCGCGAGCTCGACGGCGGCCCGCAACGCCGGCCGGGTGTAGCTGACCCGGTGGTGTTCCTCGAAACGGGTCTTGAGTCCGGTGAGGATCGCGACCGTCTCGTCCAGGCTCGGCTCGTCGATGTCGACTTTCTGAAAGCGCCGCGCCAGGGCCCGGTCCTTCTCGAAGATGCCGCGGAACTCCTGATAGGTCGTGGAGCCGATGCAGCGCAGATCGCCGGAGGTCAGCACCGGCTTGATGAGATTGGAGGCGTCCATCGCGCCGCCCGAGGCCATTCCCGCGCCGATGACGGTGTGGATCTCATCGATGAAGAGCACGGCGTGCGGTAGCTGCCGCAGCTGGGCCAGCACCGCCTTCAGCCGTTTCTCGAAGTCCCCCCGATACTTGGTTCCGGCGACCAGGGCGCCCAGGTCCAACCGATAGATGGTAGCCTCCGCCAGCACCTCCGGTACATCACCGTCCACGATCTTTTTGGCCAGCCCCTCGGCGATCGCCGTCTTGCCGACGCCGGCCTCTCCCACCAGCAAGGGGTTGTTCTTGTACCTGCGGCACAGGATCCGGAGCGTCCGCTCGACCTCGGACCGACGCCCGATCAGGGGGTCGATCCGCCCCTGGCGCGCCAGCTCGTTGAGATTGCAGGAAAATCGCTCCAGGGGGCTGGCCCGCTCCGACTCCTCCCTGCGGCTCGGGTCCGCTTCGCCCTGGTCTTCTCCATCCTGGTCGTCTCCCAGTACCTTCGAGATCCCGTGGGAGATGAATTTGAGCACATCCAGACGGGTGATGTCCTGCCGATTGAGCAGGTACACGGCCTGCGAGTCCTGCTCACTGAATAGGGCGACCAGCACGTTGGCGCCCGTCACCTCCCGCTTGCCCGCCGCCTGAACGTGATAGAGAGCACGCTGCAGGACCCGCTGGAAGCCCAGGGTAGGCTGAGTCTCATGTCCGTCCTCATCGGAGATCAGCGGCGTGTTCTCCTCGATGAAGGTCGAGACCTCCCAGCGCAATCGGTCGGGCTCGGCGCCGCAGGCCCGGAGGACGATGGCCGCGGAGGGGTTGTCCAGCAGGGACAACAGCAGGTGCTCGACGGTCATGTACTCGTGGTGCTTCTTGCGGGCCTGCTCGAAGGCCCGATTCAGCGAGAACCTGAGCTCTTTACTAATCATGATTGCAGCATTATTTCAGGACCCCCGGAGGAGATCGAACCACCCGCGGCGGTTCTTAGCGGCTGTCTAAAAACCAACCCATTGATTTTCATGGAACCATACCCGTAGGGTGGGCTGTGCCCACCGATCAGACGTCGTATTTGGTGGGCACAGCCTACCCTACAGTTAGGCGGGAGCTTGACCCCGCACCTATCGCCGAGAGATCCAGCGACACCAGGGCGCACCCAAGCGATAGGTGCGGGGCGAGCCGGTGCCTACAAAGGGTTACCGCTGGAGCGTAAGACCCGGATGAATATGTGATTTTTGGTAGTGGTGAATTTTTAAATGGCTGGCATAGACTTTTCTTTGATCCCCTCTCCCCGGCCCTCTCCCGGCGGGAGAGGGAGTGTAGCCTATAGTGCGCCAAACTTATTGCGAGCGGCGATGCTTCCATTTAAACCTTAACCATTACCTGATTTTTTATAAAATCAATGCCTTAGTTTTTATACAGCCTCTAAGCCTCCTCCATCGTGCACAGCAACGGATATTGATGGCTACGGGAATAATCATTGACCTGCGATACCTTGGTTTCCGCGATGTCCCGGGGGTAAACACCGCAGAGACCAACCCCCTGCGTATGGACGTGCAGCATGATCTGCGTGGCCTGCTCCCGGTCCATGCGGAAAAAGGTCTCGAGCACCGTAACGACGAACTCCATCGGCGTATAGTCATCATTGAGCAGCAGTACCTTATACAGGGGCGGCTGCTTCAGCTCGGGCCTGGCTTCCTGTACCGAGAGATCGGATTCATAGGCTTCGTTGGGGTCTTGTCCGCTCATGATGCTTCGATTCCAGAAACCCTCGCTGCGAATATCCCGGATTTGACCAGTGAAATCAGATTACTATATTTTGAAAACAAGGTGCGGCCTGGGTTATCCCAGGTAACCGTGCCGGATAATAATGCAACGCATGCCTGCCGGGGAAAGTCCCGGCAACACCCCGGAGGAGTGTGACCGATGATGACTGGTAGTGTGAAATGGTTCAATAGTGCAAAAGGGTATGGATTCGTCAAGCCCGACGGACAGGACGAAGACGTCTTCGTCCACTTCTCGGCCATCGCCATGGACGGCGACAAGACCCTCAAGGAAGGACAAAAGGTGGAGTTCGAGCTCAGCCAGGGACCCAAGGGCTTGCATGCGGCCCACGTAAACCGGCTGCCCTGATCGGGTTTTCCGGGATAAAAGGCGGAACCGCGGAGATGCGGAACATTCGGCAAGGTGGCTCTAAGCGTAGCGACCGGGCTGGAGAGAGGCAATCACATTCACCCCTTTGAGCTGCTCGTCAGCACCGCCGGCATCGCCGCCGCCAGTGCCATCCAGCTCCTCGGTGAGCTCCTGGTTCTGCCCGAGAACATGCGCGCCAAGCAGTGGGTCGCCATGGCCGGCCCCGATCCTCGCGCACACCAATCCAGAGCCAGTGTGAACATGAAGCCACGCTTGTCCAAGGCCGGCAACCGTTACCTACGCATTGCCCTCTACATGCCCGCTCTCAGAGGGTGTACGAAAAGTTATGGCCGGATTATCCTTCCCGGCATGAACAAACAATCTTATCCCAGCGACGTAACAGATCAGCAGTGGTCACTCATTGAACCTCTGGGTAGTGGTAAGTTTTTAAATGGTTTGCGTGGACTTGTTTTGATCCCCTCTTCCCGGCCCTCTCCCGGAGGAAGAGGGAGTATAGCCTATTAGAGCGCCAAACCCACTGCCAGTGGCAATGGTTCCATTTAAACCTTAACCATTACCAACCTCTGTTACCCCCAGCCAAGCTGGGAGGTCGTCGGCGTTCAGTTGAGTTACGTGCGGTCGTGAATGGGATCTTTTATCTTTCACGTAGCGGCTGCGCGTGGCGAATGTTGCCGCATGAGTTTCCACCTTGGAGCACGGTGTACCATTACTATCGACACTGGCGCCGCGACGGCACATGGGAGAACATCCATGATATCTTGCGTGAGCAAGTACGCCGCCACGCGGGCCGAACGGCGCAACCCAGTGCCGGGATTATTGACCGTCAGACGGCTAAGACCACGGAAAAAGGGGGCTCTGTGGTTATGACGCCGGTAAAAAGATAACGGGGCGTAAGCGGCACATCCTGGTTGACACGTTGGGCCTGCTCCTGATGGTCGTCGTTCATGCCGGCAACTTTCAAGACCGCGACGGTGCGCTGTTTGTGTTCGCTCGGGCCGAAGATATATTTCCGATCCTGCGACTGATTTGGGCCGATGGCGGTTATGCCGGTCAACTGGTGCAATTGGTCGCGGGCTTGTTCTCCTGGGTCTTGGATATTGTCAAACACTCTGATAAACCCCGTGGCTTGGTGTTACTTCCCAGGCGATGGGTTGTGGAACGCACGTTCGCCTGGCTGGGAAGATACCGACGCTTAAGCAAAGATTACGAATTCCTCACCGAATCCAGTGAAACCATGGTTTATATTGCCATGATCCAGCTGTTGCTGCGACGCTTAGGTTGAGGCGTATCTTTTCGTACACCCTCTCAGATACTCTCCGGTATTGGCGAAGAGGGCGGGGAGCCAATCTACGCGCAGGCTCGTGGCCTCAGGGTGGGACGGCTTCCCCAGGTTCTCTCCATCAATTCTTTTCGGAAGTATGTACTTAGCGAACCCCCAAGCTTCAAGCTGAATTTAGGGCACTTTGAAAAATCCGATTTTCGTCAACGGCGTGTCCGAATAATCAATGGTTTAGAGTTACCTGATCGGTGAAAATGCCTATTTTTCAAGGTGCCCTTTATACTTGATGGGGTTTATCCAAGTACATCCTTCCGATTCTTTTTATACTCCTTCCTTGGTTTTCCTCAGAAACGGAACTTTCAAGGGCGGGTAAGCGTAGCGCCTCCCGCCGCGCCGGTCATTCCAGAGCCAATTCCTTTTTCGGAATCCGTGCCGAGAACCATACCTTGATGTAGCTCGCGTAGGGCGGAACAGGCCAGGGACGGCCGCCTCCCGCCTGTCGCGGCGGGATGTGCGTCCGTCGGTGCATCCCTGCACCCGGGTGGACGCTTTCCCGCCCTACAGCCCTAACCCGATCTACAAGACTACGAATCACGCGAATAAGATCCCTCCCTTCGGTTCGGGATGACAATTTTCGCGAGGATTCGCGGGATTCGTAGTTTTCCTTTCGGCGTGGTTTTCTGTGGGCATCCTTATAAAAAAATCCTGTCAATCCTGAAAATCCTGTTAATTCTGTACCATTGGCGGCTACCTTTAGAGGCTGTCTAAAAAAGGATCGTAGACGTAGGCTGGGTTCAGGGACGAACCCAGCACAATTCTAATCACTCACCACTCATCACTCACCACTATGGAACAGGTCATCCACTGGTCGATCAGGAACCGCTTCCTGGTCCTGCTCGGCACGCTGCTGCTGACCGGTTGGGGCCTGGTCTCCGTCCGGCAGGCGCCCCTGGACGCCATCCCGGATCTGTCGGACGTCCAGGTCATCATCCGCACGGGTTTTGCGGGACAGTCCCCCCAAGTAGTGGAGGAGCAGGTCACCTATCCCATCACCACGACCATGCTGGCGGTGCCGGGGGCGCAGACGGTACGGGGCTACTCCTTCTTCGGGGACTCCTATGTCTATGTCATTTTCGAGGACGGCACGGACCTCTACTGGGCGAGATCACGGGTCCTGGAGTATCTGAACCAGGCGGCGAAGGACCTGCCCGCCGGGGTCCGGCCGCGGCTCGGACCCGATGCCACCGGCGTGGGCTGGGTCTACAGCTATGCCCTGGTGGATCCCACTGGCCGCCACGACCTGGCCCAGCTGCGCAGCCTGCAAGACTGGTTTCTCAAGCTGGAGCTGCAGACGGTCCCCGGCGTGGCGGAGGTGGCGACGGTGGGCGGCATGGTGCGTCAGTACCAGATCGTCGTGGACCCGGAGAAGCTGCGTGCCTACGGCATCCCACTTTCCCGGCTGAGCGCCGCCGTCCGCGCCGCCAACCAGGAGGTCGGCGGCTCGGTGGTGGAGCTGGCGGAGGCCGAGTACATGATCCGCACCCGTGGCTATCTCCGCGGCCTGGAGGATATAAAAACCATCCCCATCGAGGTCAATGTCCGGGGTACACCCATCCTGTTGCGGGACCTGGCGACAGTCCAGATCGGTCCCGAGATGCGGCGGGTGGTGGCGGACCTGGACGGAGCAGGCGAGATCACCGGCGGCATCATCGTTATGCGCTATGGAGAAAATGCCCTGAGCACTATCGCCGCTGTGAAACGCAAGCTCGACGAGCTCAGGCAGGGCCTGCCGGCAGGGGTGGAGATCCGCGAAACCTACGACCGTTCCGAGCTGATCCTGAACGCCGTGGATAACCTGAAGGAGAAGCTGATCGAGGAGTTCGCGGTGGTGGCTCTGGTGTGCCTGCTGTTTCTGTTTCACCTGCGCTCCGCCTTCGTGGCCATCGTCACCTTGCCGCTGGGGGTGCTGGCGGCCTTCATCGTCATGCGTTATCAGGGCATCAACGCCAACATCATGTCCCTGGGCGGCATCGCCATCGCCATCGGGGCCATGGTGGATGCGGCCATCGTCATGATCGAGAATGCCCACAAGCACCTGGAGCGCTTTCGTCAATCCCACGGACATGCCCCGGTGGGAAACGAACACTGGCGTGTGATCGCCACGGCCGCTTCTGAGGTGGGACCGGCCCTCTTTTTTTCCTTGCTCATCATCACCCTGAGCTTCCTGCCGGTGTTCGCCCTCGAAGCCCAGGAGGGGCGGCTGTTCGCGCCCCTGGCCTACACCAAGACCTATGCCATGGCCGCCGCGGCCGGGCTGGCGGTAACTCTGGTACCCGTGCTCATGGGCTATTTTATCCGTGGTCGTATCCCCCGTGAAAAAACCAATCCCCTCAACCGGCTGCTGATCCGGGTCTACCGACCCTTGCTCCGGGGAGTCCTGGCTGCACCGCGGACCACGATCCTGGTGTCCGTTCTGATCCTCGGCAGCCTGGTGATCCCCATTTACGGTATCGGTGGCGCCCTGGAGCCGCTCAAATGGCCTTTTCGGGCCGTTGGTCTGGTACAAGCGGATGGTCCCCACCGGCGCACCATCACCACCATCGAGGGCTGGCAAGCGGGGCTGGCGCGGCGTTGGGAGGAGGCGACCCGCGGCATTCCCTGGTTGGAGGATCTGGACTCGGGCCTGGGCTCGGAGTTCATGCCCGAGCTCTACGAGGGCGATCTCATGTATATGCCCACCACCCTGCCGGGGCTCTCTATCGGCAAGGCCCAGGAGCTCCTGCAGCAGACCGACCGGCTGATCGCGACCTTGCCGGAGGTGGAGCGGGTCTTCGGCAAGATCGGTCGGGCCGACACGGCCACGGACCCGGCGCCCCTGACCATGATCGAGACCCTGATCCAGCTCAGGCCCGAGTCCGAGTGGCGGCCGGGCATGACGATTGACAAGCTGATCGCCGAGCTGGACCGGACCGTGGATTTCCCCGGCGTTACCAACGCCTGGGTGATGCCGATCAAGACCCGCATCGATATGCTGGCCACCGGGATCAAGACCCCGGTGGGCATCAAGGTGGCGGGGCCGGATCTGAAGGAGATCGAACGGATCGGGAAAGACATCGAGCGGGTGGTGCTCGGGGTTTCGGGGACCGCCTCCGCCTTCTCGGAGCGGGTCGCGGGCGGGCGTTATCTGGAGATCCGCCCGGACCGCATTGCGGCGGCCCGGGTCGGGCTCAATATCGAGGACATCAACCAAGTCGTCGCCGCCGCCGTGGGGGGCATCAACATTACCCAAACGATCGAGGGGCGGGAGCGCTATCCGGTCAATCTCCGCTTCCCCCGTGAAAGACGCAACGACCTGGTCAAGCTGCGGGAGCTGCCCCTGGTAACGCCGACCGGCGCCCAGATCCCCTTGGGACAGATCGCCGCGGTGGAGGTGGTCGATGGGGCGCCTATGCTCAAGAGCGAGAACGCGCGTCTGAATGGCTGGACTTTCGTCGATATCCGGGGGGTGGACGTGGGCACCTATGTCCGCCGGGCCCAGGCGGCGGTCCGCGAGCAGGTGCGGCTGCCCCCCGGTTACTCCATCACCTGGTCCGGCCAGTACGAGTATATGCTGCGGGCCCAGGAGCGGCTGACCCAGGTAGTTCCCTTTACCCTGGTCATCATCTTCAGCCTGCTCTATCTCACCTTCCGCCGCACCGGCGAGGCCCTGCTGGTCATGCTCTCCCTGCCCTTCGCCCTGGTCGGCGGCTTCTGGCTCGTGTATCTGCTGGATTACAACCTGTCGGTCGCGGTGGCGGTCGGCTTCATCGCTCTGGCCGGGGTGGCGGCGGAGTTCGGCGTCGTGATGCTGGTCTACCTGGACAATGCCCTGAAAGAGGTCCGGGAAGCGGGCGGGTTGAATGGCGTTGCCGATCTCAAGGCGGCCATCATGGAGGGGGCGGTCATGCGGGTGCGTCCCAAGGCCATGACGGTGGCCGTCATCATCGCCGGCTTACTCCCCATCATGTTCGGCCAGGGCACCGGCTCCGAGGTCATGCGCCGCATCGCCGCTCCCATGGTGGGCGGCATGATTACCGCTCCGCTCTTATCCCTGTTCGTAATCCCGGTCGTCTATCTGATGTGGCGGCGGCGGGAGCTCGGGTAGGAGTGGTGAGTTTCCATTCGAGTTTGTGGAAGAATCGGCTCAGGGCAACAACAGCTTCAATGCCGCCACGACGAGACCGCCTACGCTTACGGTGATCGCAAACGACCAGAACATGAAACGGTCGATACGCCTCGTCAGTGCCTCGAAACGCTTGTCAACGGCCTCGAAGCGCCGGTCCATTTCCTTCTGCATGGCATCGAAACGCTTATCCATCTGCTCCAGGATGGTCTTGATCAGGTCGCGCTGATGCCTGAGCTCTTCTTCGACCCGTATCATCCGCTCCCGCAGCTCGATTTCATAGACCGCCGCCGGCTTGCCCAACGACTGCTCGGCAAGCCATTCCCCCAGGTGCTCCTTGATGAACCGGATGTCTGCGGCGGCAAGACGCGTGGTATCGGCGGCTGCGGTAGACATGTGATCTCTCCCCTTCGGCCTTGTGGCTCAAGGCAACAGCTTCAGGGCGGCCACGATGAGACTACCCACGGTCAGGGTGACGGCATACGACCAGATCATGAAGCGGTCGATCCGCCTGGTCAGCGCCTCAAAGCGCCTGTTCATCTCGCTCTGTAAGGTTTCGAATCGCTTATCAACGGCGTCGAAGCGCCGGTCCATTTCCTTCTGCATGGCCTCGAAGCGCCGGTCCATCTCCTTTTGTAGGGCCTCGAAGCGTTTATCGACGGCATCGAAGCGTCTGTCCATCTCCTTCTGCATGGCCTCGAAGCGCTTGTCCATCTGCTCCAGGACAGTCTTGATCAGCTCGCGCTGATGCCCGAGCTCTTCTTCGACCCGTATCATCCGCTCCCGCAGCTCGATTTCATAGACCGCCGCCGGCTTGCCCAACGACTGCTCGGCAAGCCATTCCCCCAGGTGCTCCTTGATGAACCGGATGTCTCCGGCGGCAAGATGCGTGGTATCGGCGGCTGCGGTTGACATGTGGTCTCTCCTCTCCGGCCCTGTGGCTCAAGGCAATAGCTTCAGGGCAGCTACGACGAGACCGCCAACGCCCAAGGTAATAGCAAACGACCAGAACATAAAACGGTCGATACGCCTGATCAGCGCCTCGAAGCGCCGGTTCATCTCGGCCTGCATGGCCTCGAAGCGTTTATCGACGGCCTCGAAGCGCTTATCCATCTGCTCCAGGATGGTTTTGATCAGGTCACGCTGGTGTTTGAGCTCTTCTTCGACCCGTATCATCCGCTCCCGCAGCTCGATTTCATAGACCGCCGCCGGCTTGCCCAACGACTGCTCGGCGAGCCATTCCCCCAGGTGTTCCTTGATGAACCGGATGTCTCCGGCGGCAAGATGCGTGGTATCAGCAGCTGCGGTAGACGGTTGTGGTAAATTTTTAAGTGGTTAAAGCAGAGAGAGAGGGATAGTGGTAAATTTCCAAACTGATAAGAGGGTGCAGTTGCCAGCTATCAGGTCCTGACAACTGCCTCCTGCACTCAGGACTCGCGATCACTCTATCAGTTATAAATTTACCACCACCCGGTAGACATGTGATCTCTCCTCTCCGACCTTGTGGCTCAAGGCAATAGCTTCAGGGCGGCCACGACGAGACCGCCAACGCTCAAGGTAATAGCAAACGACCAGAACATAAAACGGTCGATACGCTTGGTCAGCGCCTCGAAACGTTTGTCGACGATCTCGAAGCGCCTATCCATCTCCCTCTGCAGGGCCTCGAAGCGTCTGTCCATCTCCTTCTGCATGGCCTCGAAGCGCTTGTCCATCTGCTCCAGAATGGTCTTGATCAGCTCGCGCTGATGCCCGAGCTCTTCTTCGACCCGTATCATCCGCTCCCGCAGCTCGATCTCGTAGACCGCCACCGGCTTGCCCAACGACTGCTCGGCGAGCCACTCCCCCAGGTGCTCCTTGATGAACCGGATGTCTGCGGCGGCAAGATTCGTGGTATCGGCAGCTGCGGTTGACATGTGATCTCTCCCCTCCGACCTTGTGGCTCAAGGCAACAGCTTCAGGGCAGCCACGACGAGACCGCCAACGCTCAAGGTAATAGCAAACGACCAGAACATAAAACGGTCGATACGCCTGGTCAGCGCCTCGAAACGTTTGTCGACGGTCTCGAAGCGCCTATCCATCTCCCTCTGTAGGGCCTCGAAGCGTTTATCGACGGCCTCGAAACGCTTATCCATCTGCTCCAGGATGGTCTTGATCAGCTCGCGCTGGTGTTTGAGCTCTTCTTTCGACCCGTATCATCCGCTCCCGCAGCTCGATTCCATAGACCGCCGCCGGCTTGCCCAACGACTGCTCGGCAAGCCACTCCCCGAGATGCTCTTTGATGAACTGGATGTCTTCGGTCGCAAGATTCATGGTGTCGGCACGTGCAGTTGACATATGGCTCAAGTATACCCTCTCCTCTTGCCGGCTACCGCTACCGGCTGCGGTGCGGCCCGGAGGATTACAACCTCGGCAATGTAGCTCCCATCCCGGAACAGCGGACACGGGTCACCGACGCGGGCCGGATGAGGCATCCATCCTGCGTGCGTAGATACGAGCGGATATAGGAGGTAGTATGGATGAAGGGAGGAATTCCAGCCAATCGGGTCAACATCACCCACGGATCTTGCCAGAGGAGGATTTCCAATGCGTCTTGGTAGTGGTAAGTTTTTAAATGGTTTGCGTGGACTTGTTTTGATCCCCTCTCCCCGGCCCTCTCCCGGAGGAAGAGGGAGTATAGCCTATTAGAGCGCCAAACCCACTGCCAGTGGCAATGGTTCCA
>Ga0209568_1000698_pt1 | contig 11962 bp, 11 predicted proteins | sample WorMetOlspDAHAB2_FD_187406 | JGI IMG/M metagenome (GOLD analysis project Ga0209568, IMG submission 187406) | Marine gutless worms symbiont microbial communities from Max Planck institute for Marine Microbiology, Germany - Olavius sp. DAHAB.2... ...
GAGCTCGACTGGCTCGACGCGTCGAGCTCGACAGGCGCTACTTGCAACTTAGTTATGATCACCGTAATTCATATTGTTTAATAAGTTATTCACTGATTAATTGAAGTATACATTAATTTATTTTATTTGATGAAACAAATAAGATTTGTGTATGCAAGAGCATAAAAACGACTAAACTTGTACACGATCGTTCGTCGTCCGCCATGTTGGAAAAGCACAGCTCGTCTCGCTCGACACGCTCGTCTCGTCTTGCTCGACTGGCTCGACAAAGTCGAACGTGTCGAGTCGAGCCAAGTGGAATTTGAGCCTATGCCGGCGCAGACACGCGACCGACTGGCCGCGTGCATGCGTGGGCCGCTACTGTGACGTCACTCGTCAAACTTGGCAGCTGATAAACACACACGCTCGCGCGTCACAGAACTCGACTCAATTAACTCGCGTCGGCAACTACTCAACAGTAAATGCGCAAATGCGGACTTAACTAACGTAAGAAAATATCCGTACGAAAACTGTCAATCAAACACGCGACAACAACTAATCGAATTATCGCACAGGCAACAACAAAAAAATGCCTGCGCGCATGTACGCGCGATGAACTCAATAATGTCCAGAAACTTTCAGACAAAATGGAAATGCAAACTAGTCGAATGTTCGGCAAATTCAACGGCTACATGCAGTATGCAGTAATGTTCAAGACCAGACACAGTAACTGAGCATTAACTCAAGCTGTCAATCAAATCTAATTAACTCAACGTTTGACTAGCACGACCGTACACACCTTTCAACAGACACGGGTGTTATCAAGTAATTTCCCTAGACCGTAAAACTTTTACTTATACCAACACATGACAAGAAACACACTCTGGGAAAGTTCTTAGACTATCAAAACAATATATTTGCAACGATATCGAGAATAACCACGGTATAACCATCACAATTCTTATACTTCGAAATGCACTGAACTATTTAACTGGAATTATCCGGGAGGGTTAAATTATCACGAGGAAATGCACCTTATATCCAAACAACTACAGAAAGACTCGACACACTGTTCACTCGATGCAACTCGACTGAAAAGCCGTTAACGTGGGGCTGAAAAATAAATAAATAAAAAAAATAAAATAATAAAATTTGGGAGAGAAATTTAAAAAATGGATAAAATCGGAAACGAGAGGCACGCACTGGTTAATCAACACAATCTAATGACTGACTCGGAAACTTACGTGGGGCTAGAAAATTAAAAAGAAACTGAGTGTATACGTAGGGCTGAAAACCAATCGAAACACGTAGCTATTCAACTGACACAATTTACACACGCTATTCATTCAAGAAACTCAAACACGGGTAGAAACTAAAGAGATTCACACATATTACCAGACTGAAAACTTGTAAACAGCACGTAAGGCAGAGAAAATAATAGCAATACAAGAATTTAGCAAACACAGCACTGAAACATCTCCGTTCTATTTCTTAAAAATTTCAGAAACAAAACATCGAATGCTAAACTCGGAATAATCCAAAAACTTGTTAACATGGGGCAAAGTAAAATCTGACCATCGAGTTTCACTATGACCAACAGAAATTCAAAGAAATGACACTGTAGCGTCCTACCGGATGTCTATTTCACTGTGAGCTATTTAATCAACGCTACAATCAAGTCTTGTCGGACTTGTTCAAGTTTCAATTCCCATTGACTAGTTCTATCTAGAAAATGGAAAGTTAACAAACAAATGCAGCACCTTTAGCATAAAAGTCGGCTTAAAGCAACGGAACAGTATCAAAAATAGTAAAAACACTGCACAGATATTCAAAAGCACCAAAAATATAAAACGCTAATACTGCTGTTAGTCCAACAATGCGTACAAAAATAGAGTCCCAGACCATGGAGATCTCATAATGTGTAATGCAACTCAAAACTTAGGCCTAATGCGCCTAGTGGGGCTACAGGCTCAAGATGAGCTTATATAGGTGTTAATCAGAGATGACTGTAATGCTATTACCTAGGCATCAAGCTCTCACGGGTTTTCCCTTATCCAGTTAATCTTGTCGCGCCATCGTGGGGCTGTAACAATAATAATAAAAAGAAATTAAATTAAAAATAGTAACAGCATACTGACTAGTTGAAATTTAAACACATCGTGACTATTTCAATTACGCAGGGTTGCACAAATGCTCTAACGACTAGAACTGTAAGGAAGGGCGGAGGAAACTCTAGGGTAGCCCACGCCACCCGCATAATTATTTCTGTCGCGTTAAACAGGCTGGTTACCATAGCAACGACTAGAGTTCGGGTGCATGACCGCAGAACAGGGCATATGAGACTGACAGAAAGAATGCAACACTTTCAACAGAGTTTTATGCAAAAATGACTATCCCGTCTCACAAAAATAAAACGGAGGGAGGGATAATTGGTCTACCCACTCCACAACTCAAAACTAAGTCCGTGACTTAATGAAAAACTGTGAAAACATTCAACATTATAACAATAAGGAGAAAAACACAGCTATTGAGCAAAACTGACTCTAAAACAGTAAAATTCACCATGTAACGAGAATTTCTCGTTCACTGAGTATTATATCAACTCAAAAACCGTAGCTCTAGCCCATGAATGTAAAATATTCCAAAAACTAGGCTTACACTGCCAAACCAGCCAGGAGAGGCTTACAAGTTAATTAATCAACAGGAATGACTATTTTGCTGGGACAATTAACAACTTGTGCACACAAATTATGGAATTATTCGTAGTAACAGTCGTTTCTTAATTAAACGGACATTTCTATAATAAATTCGGAACACGAATTGACTCCAAAAATTACACTCAACTACTGAACAGTAACTTAGACAGATGCAATACAACGTATTTACAGTTAAACTCGACAAAAGAATGTCAATATTGTTCTTTTTGATCCAATCCGTCTGAGCTATCTCATCACGAACGTGTGCCTTCTCGATCCACAGACCTAAGCTCAGAAAAGTCACGTTTTTGTTCATAACGCACCACAATGACTGCTCATCTCCGCTCCGCGCTCGCCTCTTCATCTCCGTGCTCCACGTCCTCCATCACCGTATCTTCCAGAACGTCTCCAGTGCGAGACACGACACCGAGGCCGGAACTGCACAGGATCTCAACGAGTGTGGACCGGTTTATCAGAACGAACTGCTCCTCTCCGACGAACTTCTCTAGTGAGTTGTCTCAGTGCGTGCTTCACGTCATCATCTCCGTGACCGCTCTCCGACCTCCTTTTGTGCTTCTTCGCTGACTTCGACGCCTGCATATGCCGGGAGTGACTGAGCTTGCCGTGCTTTTTCTCACTCGGCTTTGCACGCGGGCAGGGTGTAGCGGATGTTTCTCTCGTTAGTTTCGGCATAACTGACTCAAACGACTCAGCTCTCCCGCGTCGCCGTTGCGGTGACCTCGACTTTCGCGACTGGGCGGAAGCTTGAACTCGACGACGGTGACGGAGTGCGACGTCGTCTCAATGGTATTTTGTACCTCCAGAGCTCATCTGGTGCCGCGTCAGCCACATCCTCGGATCGTAGCTCTGGGATGGGCGGTTCTTGGACAGGACGCTCCAGGCGACGTACTGTCGACTGTAAGCGTTTTCCGACTTTGTAACCACGCTTCTCGTATAGTTCCGCTCTGCCGGGCTGCGGTGGCGCTTGCGGCGGCCTGGGCTCTTCCGGCGGTGTAGATCCAGACGGCGTCAGCTCCGGATCCACCACGTCGGCCTTTCCGCACATCATCTCTGGCACAGTTTTTCTTTGTCCGGCGACTTGGACTGACTGCGCGACGTCGGTCTGCACGTGGACGCTGGTCACACTGCGACTGGTCGGCTTGTCGTATTTCAGCGGCAGATAGGTTGCGTCCAGGCGGTTCCGGAAGCCTGCCCCCATGGAAACGGCGACTCCGACGGCGAAGTCGACGGTGGAGGGTTCCAGCGCTGGATCGCGTTCCTCTGCTACTCTTCTGACGGTGGCATAGGCGTTGGTTATACTCGCTGCATAGAATACACCTCGGCCCAGGCGCATGCCTCTTTGCAGCCACATGACATCTCGAGCGACTTGTCCATTGCCCGCTTGACGTATACTGCGCATGACTGTCGGAGGTACGGCGGACGGCGGCGTCGTCTTGCGCGTGTACCGCTGGTGTGCCTGCTGATGGACCTTCCAGCGCGTCTTCTCGACGTCTTGGTGGCAGACGAAGCACCGGCGATTTCCGACGCGTTCCTCCTGTAACAGCAACGAAGTTTTCGTCAAACGTACGGGTCAAACGGCGCACCTTGCGCGACATCACTTGCACATTACAGACATCAACATAAACAGCGTCATCGTCTCGTCACGTCATTTCTCACGTCCTGCAGGGGTCAGCCTGGCACTGTATCCCAAATTGTAGGCTGGAGGGGCTTCACGGGCCGCCCTCACTGCAGCACAGGAATCCAAAACGTCACCACATCAGGTCTCTCGCTTCTCATACTCGGCACTTCAACTAAGTTGGGCATATTTCGGCTTGACGTTCACTTCAATCAGTCGTCCGCGGGTGGCGGTAAGTCCTCTCTTCGCCGAAATCAAGACTATGCTGAAAGGGTGGTGAATGTCGATCTACGGGAACTATTCGCTTCACGACAGACGACCCCGACAGTAGTTCCTACAGCCTCTTTAAACGGTTCCGAGTTGCATTTAAAGTCCTCTGCCGGGCTGATAGATAGCACGCCAACTGGCCAAGGTCAGCGCTGTTCCATCGAATCGGCGGACTGGAACCGGACGGAAAAGTGGTATAAAAGAAGATAGAAAGGTAGGACGTAGTAGAGCCGAATTCCAGTCAACTTCTCCGGTGCTACCCAAACAGTTGCATTTACGGGTTTGCCGACCGCTTCTGACGTCAATTCATTCACGAAAAAACGTCCATAAGGCCGCAACTTCGACACATCGCATTCATCACAAAACTCATCAGTCCTTCGTATGCCCTTCTCTCGCATCACACACATCGTTCATGACGTCATGTAAAGGTCTGGAGTGGCCGAAGGTCGACGCAGACTCAAACGGATCCAGCTCATGATGACCAGACGTCTTTTCTCACTCATACGACAGACATAACTCAATGCAGCAGAGTTGTCAAGCTGTGGGCGGTGTTGTACATTCGCCGTACTTCTCGCTAGACCACAGAACTCTTGCATTTCTTCACACACGACAGATAGACAGAAGTCCTGGTGTTCTGGAAACGGCGGGTGGTGCCTCAGACGGCAGTCGTGCAGGCTGCTCTGCCCGGAAATTCACACAGAACGGTCCGCTGGCCGGAGTAGGTACTAAGTTGACCATACAGTTGCGGAAATAGCCATGCGGGCTTCGGCTTTGCAGCGGGGTGTTGCTGCTCGGCATCTCGCTGCTATGACGATAGACAGAACTCACGCGGATTTTCACATAAATCCATATCCGGCGACATCGACTCGTCGGGTAGCGGTATGCGGTGAAGCGGATATCCGACATCACTTTTCCGCTGCTATGCAACTCAGGTGGGAGAGGGCGTTGCTGGTTCCTCTACAGCGACTCACTGGAGTCGCCGCCTGTGCCCGGGTCGGCACGGATAGCTTAATATAGCTGATAGACGTCCAGACATCTCGGCGCCTCTCGCTGTCGCCTGGGACGGTCCACTTCCGGTCTGCCAACATCAACGTCCAATCCAGCATCAAGCTCGGCAGTCAGGTTATCAACAGCTGCTTCGACCTGTCTCTTCATGTGAGGTTTTATCGGTTTTTTTTGCAGGCGTAGCTGACTGGCTGACATTAGTCTGCTGCTTTTCCGGCTGTGCGGGTGATGCAGTGACTGTCTCAGCGGATTCAAAGTCGCCAGTAGGTTCCAGACTAGTGGTCGGCGTGTCGATGTAGCAGATTTTCAGCTTATCAGCGTGTACCACCATCGGTTCCGACTTTTTTTGACTTTCGTATGACATAATCGGCGGGCGGCAGCACTTTTACGACTTCAAATGTCCCGATATAGTGTTTCTGCCACTTAGGCGATTTAGCCGTGTAGCGTCTCGGATACAGGTACCAGACTTTCTCGCCGACCTGGAATGACCTTGGCTTGACCTTCAGGTCGTATTCTTGCTTGCGGCGGTCCGCTGCTGTACCGAGGTGCTCCCCGGCGATCTGGTGCGACTTTATAAGCCGTTCTCGCAGATCTTCGACATAGTCGACGTAAGTCTCGTGTTTAGGTCGATTTTCTGAGATATTGCCGAGAACAATGTCGATGGGCATACATGGCTTCTGACCCATGACGAGCTCGTACGGCGTGAAGCCAGTAGATTCGTCCTTTGAAGCTCTATAGGCACAAAGTACGGCGGGTAAGTGGCTATCCCAGTCCTTTTGATTCTCAGATACGACTTTTCCGAGCATCCGGTTCAAAGTCAGATGAAACCGCTCGACACAACCGTTCGTCTGTGGGTGGTACGGCGTAGTGTGTAGCTTATCCACTTCGAGCAGCTTGCAGACTTCGCTGAAAAGGTCGGAATGGAACTCCGCACCATCAAAATCCGAGCAGGGGTGCCCCAGCGTGAGAATACCTGGTCGACAAGCACTTTTGCGACTGTCGGAGCAGTGTGGTTTCTCAGCGGGAACGCTTCGGCCCACTTGGAGAAAACGTCGATGACCGTAATCATATACTCGTTGCCGCGAGCGGATTTCGGGTGCGGTCCGGTGATGTCAATCGAGATCATTTCCCAGGGGTAGCCACTGCTGAACGGCGTCAAAGGCGTCTGCTTGGGTCCGCGCCCTCGGTGGTACTGTGCGCACTGTTGATAGCGTTTCAGTTCCGTCTCGACTTGACGCTTCCAGCCTGGCCAGTAGGCCCTCTGGCGGACTTGTTCCTCAGTCTTGTGTCGACCGAGATGACCTCCCGTCATTCCACTGTGCACGATCTTGACACACTCGGCTCTGTGCGGTCTTGGCAGCACTATTTTCCAGACTATTCGGCCGGTCAGTTCAGTCCATTGTCGACATAGAAGACCACTGCGGAAAGTAAGGCGCGGCCATTCAGTATAGAGCGACTTGACATCTGCAGACTGGAGTTCGACGTCTTTCCAGGCATGTTTGTCAGTGCTCTGTTCTAGCAGTGAGACGATGACCTTGATGTCAGGGTCGTTGCGTTGACCGGCAATCAAGCTATTAGCGTCCCATCCATACTGCTGCATGTCTGGCGCGGCATTTCCGTCAATGTTATCGGTTATCACTTCCGTTTCCGGCGAGACAGTCAGATGTTGCTGCTGATCACTGTTTTGCGTGGGGTGATCGGCTGCCCCGCCTCCCGCGGTATCTGGGCTGTCGTTGCGTCCTTCATCTGTCTGTTCAGGCTCTGGTGTCACTCTGACGTGTGCCCCGCGTGCTGTAAGCTGCGCAGTCGCCTTCTCTGGGTGGCAGGCGGTACAGGACGGCTTGTTGAGGCACGGGTGACGTGAAATAGCATCGGCGTTAGCGTGACTGGTGCCTTTTCTGTGCTGCATGGTGAATGTGAATTCTCCCAGCTGCTCCAACCATCGGGCGTTCTGGCCTAGAGGCTCTGGAGTCTTCTTCAGCCAACTCACACTGGAGTTGTCCGTGCGCAGCAGAAAGCGGGAGGACAGAAGGTACTGCTTTAAAGTGTCTGGTGAAGTACACGACGGCTAGTAGCTCCTTCCTGTAGACACAGTAGTTCATCTCGTTCTTACTCAGTGCGCGGCCTGCATAGGCTATGACCTTCTCTTGCCCGTCCTGGACCTGGCTGAGGACTGCGCCAATGCTTTTGTCGCTGGCATCGGTGTCAAGGTAGTACATTCCAGTCTCACTCGGCAGGGCCAGAATAGGCGGTGACAGCAGTGCTGCTTTGAGTTCGTCAAATGCAGATTGACAGGCCGGCGTCCACTGGAAACGGCTGTTTTTTTTAGCAGGTCGTTTAGTGGCGCGGCTTTCTTGCTGAAGTTTTTCACAAATCGACGGTAGTAGCCAGCAAGTCCCAGGAAGCCTCTAAGCTGTTTGAGCGAGGTTGGAACGGGCCACTCTTCGATCAACCTGGTCTTCTCCCTGTCCGTTTCGAGGCCTCTGGAGCTGACCAGATGTCCTAAGAACTTCACGGAGGTCTGCAAAAAGAAGCACTTGCTTGGCTTGAGCTTGAGGTTAGCGCCACGAAGCTTCTGCAGGATCATCTCCAGGTTCTCCAGATGCTGATCCAGCGTCGTGGAGTGCAAAATCAGGTCATCCAGATAGCAGATGCAGACGCTCAGGAAGGTGGCGACTGCGTTAGTCAGTCCAAACGGCATCGTTCTGTAGCGAAACATCCCCCTTCTCGTGATGAAGGCAGTCTTGTCAGACGCATCAGGGTCCAGCTTCACTAGGTGGAATGAGCTACGAAGATCACAGGTGCTATACCAGCGCGATCCAGCGAGTGCGTCCAGACACATGTCCTGGCGCGGCACAGGGTAGGCGTCGCCCACGGTGCAGTTGTTAAGCTGTCGGTAGTCGATGCAACAACGCATGGTGCCGTCTTTCTTTCTAGCCAAAACAATGTTCGATGCCCACGGTGATTGACAGGGTTCAATGATGCGCTGTCTTTGCATGTCTTGCAGGTGCTGATCGATAATGTCGAGATGGGCAGGTGGATAGCGCCTGAGCTGTTGACGGACAGGTCGCGCGTCGCCCGTGTCAATACGATGCACGACAAGGTCAGTAAAGCCCAAATCCAGCTCGTCTTTGCTGAAAGCTGCTGAATTGCGCAACAACTGACGCAATTTAACTTTGTATTCGTCTGGCACGGACGGGTCCACCTTATTCATCATCTCATCGACAATCTTGTTTTCCACATCGGCAGGTGCTTGCTGCCTCGGCGGTGTCGGTGACTGAGCTGAGTATGCATGCAGACGTTCGAGGTTGCCAAGAACTGCTCGAGATTTCAAGGCCACAGGTCTGTCGGTGACGTTGAAAAGCTGCACCGGCACTTCACTAGCTCTATCCAGATAGCAGATGCGTTGCGCGTTGTGGCGTCCAAGCTGCACGCGTACCCATCGCTGACACGTCCGGGGACATAAGCACCTTCTACGTCGTCAACTGCGCGCGACAAGAACTCCCCTGGCGACTTCGTGTGCGTCGGTAGCCCAGACGTTCATGTCGTCACCGTGCTGATCATGTAACTGACGTTCACTGGATGGACTGCCGAAAATAACCTTCGTTCCGACGTTCATCTGTGACATTGGCGGGATGGTGACGTCATCACTCAGGACGATGCGTCTGATCCAGGCCTGATTGGAGCCGCGGGACAGAAGAGGATGGCTAACACCAGCGATGGTCACTTCTCTCTTTCTAAAGTTCCACTTCGCGTCATAATCAGTCAGAAAGTCGATTCCGAGGTAAGGCACATCGATATGCTCTGTGATGAAACCATGACTTCTATTCGCTGTTTGCCGATTTTCGCAGGTACTGTCGTGTAGCCCAGTAACGGTGTCGGTGCCGTTTGCAGCAGAAATCTTCTGATTGGTCGGCAGAATGCGGCAGCCCTTCACCATGTCGGCGGGGATCAGACTCGCCTCACTCCCCGTGTCCAAGAGACAGCGCCTGGGTGTGCCGTTAAGTCTGACCCGGACGTAGACCTTTTCTTTGCCGAATTCTCTGCTGCCAGCACGTGACTGCATCGGCGGCCTGGGCTGGTATGGTCCAGCGTTGGCATTCAGTCCACTGCGGCGCGCAGGACAAAATCTCTGTATATGGCCAGGCGTATTGCAGTGGAAACAGATAACTGGAGAGTCTCTGGAGAAGTTCCTCCTCCCCGCAATTGGTGTGGCGTTCGGCGACGAGGTAGTGCTGAACTGTGACGCACTCGGCTGTCGCTGTGACGCAAAGTCGGAGTTCGTGAATTCCTGTGGCGCAGGTTGACGTCGTTCGGCTATAGAGTCGTTTGACCAAGATAGCGAGGTAACAGACGTTGAACGCTGCGGTGGAATTCCAGTTCTGAGCCGGATAAGACGCTGCCTGGTAGACGTAGGCGGGCGACGCGCCGTGAACGGGCGGTGTGCCATCGTAGTAGGGCTGTGACTCGGCCGCTTGTACCAGTAAAGGCGATGCAGGTGCCTTAGAAGGTGTAGACGGCGCGAAGCCAGTTCTACTCATTTCGACAAGTTTCTGACGCAGGCGACTCATTTCCTTGTGCTGTAGCTGGCCTCGGAGAGCGCGCTGTGTCTCGGCAGTCGCAGGCTGTTCTTTCTTTGGACTGCGTTTTCCACGTCTGACGGATGTCGGCTTTTCGGCAGAATTAGGCGATGGACGTTTCGGGCTGTCCCTCTTTCGTCCCTCATCTGCGTGATCAGTCTTTACTGCGCGAAACTGCTTACGCGGCGCTTCTTTGCCACGCAGAGTCGACAGATTAATAGCCTCAAGTCTCAGAGCAGTGGCGACGGCCTCATTCAGAGTGACAGGCTCTCTCTCGCGGAGTCGGCACTGAAGAGGTGGATCGTCCAGTGCGTCGATGAAACTGTCAGACGCATATCGTCGTTATCATCATCAATGTCGTGTACATAGCCGGTAGTAGATACGCCCCCGTAATGGTCACCACTAGCATTATCCTGGCTAGGTGCGTTTCGGGTGTACGTGAAATCAAAATTTGTCGCTCGGTTTTGACAATCGGGCGCATTTTCGCAGTTGACCCCGTAAATTCCAGGCGTTTAGCCACTCTCTTTAATGCGTAGGGCCCGGTCAGGTCGGTATGCGTAGCGGATGCTTTGACTCGCGCGCTGCTAGTCAGGCTGCGTTCATGTGGTCTGGGCTACGTACCGTCGGGCTGTGTCGCGGGACACGGTAGTAGGCTGCCCTTTATCACTGGCATTGTACTCACAAGGTGGTCGCCCATTGTTGCCTCTCTTCCTTGGTACTGCATAGCGGCGGTCTACCACGTCGACACCCTTGGTCGAAGTACTGGTCCTTCTGGAACACAGCTGGCCTCAGCGATTTACCATACGCAGGCTCGTCAGCGTCTTTTGCCTCAAAGCGCGTCGCACGACGTCGGTGACGGCGGTTCTCACGGTCGGGCACTCCCTCAGGTACCTTCGTCGAAGTCGGCCTGGACCGGAAGTCGTCCACCAAGTCAGCATCAGTGTCACTCATCATCGCTCTCTGGTAGCTCGGCACGGTTTGTCCGCCAGAATCAGCTGCACGCCTGCCATCGGCTTCATTCTCTCTGCCGGATGCGCAGTCACTCGAGCATGGCCGTCCGGGGGCATAACCATCAGTCGTCTCCGTTCGGCTTGCACTCATCATTCTTCTCTCAAAACGTAGCAACGCAGAGGCATGTCCTTGCACGCGGTCGACAGACGCAGCAGCCCTTGCGTGTTCATAGCTGTCGGGTGCATAGCCGCTCGCTTCATCAAATCCAGTCTCACTCATCCGTCCTGCTTGCGGTGTCTGGGTAGCGGCGCCGTCGCTTGCTCTGCGCGGCTTTGCGTTGCGCGTTGTGGCGTCCAAGCTGCACGCGTACCCATCGCTGACACGTCCGGGGACATAAGCACCTTCTACGTCGTCAACTGCGCGCGGTCGAGCATCGTAGTCATAGTCTGTGGTCATATCATTTATGCGGCATCGTTGCAGGGCCCCATATGCAACACCATGCATTCGTCCGGGGGCATAACCGTCGTCCTTTTCGGTTCTCTGGCCGCAAATCGGTGTGTCAAACGTCGCTTTTTCGTATGCATATCCATAATGTGCATTGGCATCTTCGTTCTCGTTCTCATTCTGGTCACGACGCAGTGACAGATCCGTGCATTGCCCCACGTGCAGTGCGCCAGCTGTCGTGGTCTGGCCTTGGCTATCGTCCATATCGGGCGGCAGCTCAGGGCCGGGTGGTCCAGCTGATTCCCACCCACGACGAAATATCTCAGGGTTCGTAGATCTAGCCCCCTTGAGGGCTACAGCCCCCGCTGGTAGGGGCTGCGTTTGCGTGGGTCTGTCATATGCGT
>Ga0209568_1000699_pt1 | contig 11952 bp, 9 predicted proteins | sample WorMetOlspDAHAB2_FD_187406 | JGI IMG/M metagenome (GOLD analysis project Ga0209568, IMG submission 187406) | Marine gutless worms symbiont microbial communities from Max Planck institute for Marine Microbiology, Germany - Olavius sp. DAHAB.2... ...
GAATGCACGCTGGAGATAACCCTCGGTTATCTCTTAACTAAGGGTTAGCTAACTGGGGAGTTAACCCGAGACGATGATAGGATGATGGGAGTTAACCCTCAGTTAAGAGATAACCGAGGGTTATCTCCAGCGTGCGTTCCATCGTCATCAGTTTACCTAACTGCGCACTTAACACACGACCTGACCTCGTTCCGTTAAGCCGCGTCTGTGATTGGTTGTCGAGGTCACGTGTCAACGCGTTCAGGTCACATTAATTATAATAATTATTGCAGCGCATTCGATCAGCACAATGGCTTTGGCTATGTTATCCTATTCTTTGTGCGATCGAAAGGGATTCTCTAATTTTAATGGACTTCAGTTTAAAAACAATAATTGTTCAACGCACAATACAACAACGATCATATTACAGCACAGAATCGATCGTAAAATTCGCCGTATGCTACACGCATCAGTTTAACTGCTAACCTCACTACTGTTTCTGTTCGACGTTGTGGTGACGTTTAGAATGACGTAATACGTTTATTTTCGAACAAATAGCAAAAACATCGTTTGTATATCAATTCTTGCGGATTTCAGGTGAACATATTTGCCGTTTCATTTACATTTAACCGCTAACCGGCGATTTAACCGGCTGATCGAGCTCGGTTAAGTTAACTCGCATTTGACCGGCTGTTAAGTGCTCTTGGAACACGTTTTTGCTAACTAAGGGTTAAATCGAAGGTTAACCTCCGAGTTAACTTAACCCGAGATGATGGAACCGGCCCTAAGTAAGAACAGTGGTGTTTATATTTAACAAGTAGTCTGATGATTTCATTGCACTAAATTTTATTTTGGTTTGTGTTGGTTTGTGTATGTGGCATAGTTGTTGTCATTGATTAGGGACCACAGTTTTCTGCAGCAAGTTTTCCCAATTCCACAGTCCAGATTGCCAAATTCCACAGCTCACTGTGGTGTCCTGTTTATTAAATAAATTGAGGACTCGGCTCAAAATTTCACGGTTCGTGTAAACTGTGGTCGCTGTCCTTGATCTTGCTGGCAATCGACAGATGACAAATTTCTCGGCCACGATAAGCTGAGGCCTTCAGTTTGTCTATTGGTGATATTGTGTGATTTGATGTAGGCAGCTGTACGGTCGCTGATGTGGCTACGAGGAAGTGTAGATGTCAACACTGAGTTCTCTGAGATTGAGAGTGCCGTGAGTGCCATGGAGCAGTCAGGCCATCACGGCTTGTCGTTATCTGATCTCATCAGCGCTCGTGTTTTGAAACCTCTCGGAATCAGTGTTGCACTGATGTTCTTCCAACAAGTGTCTGGAGTGAACGCTGTCATATTCTACACTAGTCAGATCTTTTCCAGTGCTGGGTTCTCATCGAACCCAAACACTCCCACAATGATCGTTGGAGCAGTGCTAGTGGTCTCCACTCTGGTATCTTGCATCGTTGCCGATCTCGCCGGTCGACGCAAACTGTTGATCACGTCAGGCGTCATTATGACCATCAGCATTGCACTTCTTGGAGTCTACTTCTATGTCACTGAAAAACGCCAGGTCTGTATGTGTCTGTCTATCAGCAGTGTGTATGTGTGTTGTCTGGGTTGTGTTTGGCAAGGAGGTAAGTAAATAAGTAAAAAGAACGATCATAGTGTCCAAAATGATGAAGTCACTGCGTTGGCACTGCTAGAGACTGAAGAGAAGAAGTCTTGAGGCATTTCCTGAAAACAGTCAATGTTACATTCTGCAGCAGAGTGTTACAAAGGTGATGCCGCCGATGTTAACATCACCTGCATTGAGGCTGCAGTATGGACTTCATGCACTGTTCCACTTGAATACAGGAGAGGAGGGACCAGTCCCTTGTCTTTGTGTATGATGCATGGATACTATTGGTGAAGAGGCATGACAGAATGGACATCTCTACTGTCACTGTGTGTTTACTCACCTGAATAAAAAAATCCCATAGCTGTGACTAGAGATCTCGGATAATGTTATCCAGGCTGCATAGAGGTCTTAACAGCAGTTTGATGTTATAGAAAATAGATTCTTTGCTATCTGCCACTAAATGTGCCTCAGTCAATGGTCGCAAACGAAAGAGTATAAAATTGAATTCTTCGGGCTCTTGGTCGTAATTTACTAGGAATCTTAAGATTTTCATAAGTTTGTTCTACTTTTTGTCATCGTACTCTAATGATATTGCTTATGTGCTGTCTTTCACCACTGGAACTTAGTGAATTTTCACAAGTCGCTTGAACTTGGGCAGTGTCTTGTGGTCAAGTCGGCTCATGTTAAGCAGTGAAATTCTCACAGAGTTATCTGATGTTAATGCTGTGTGCTACTGACACGAGATGCAGCTGCGTTGTAGTTACATGAGTGTGTGTTTGCAGGTGACTGGTCTAGGCTGGCTGTCACTGGTAAGCCTACTGGTCTATGTAGCTTCCTTCTCTCTTGGCTGGGGTCCGCTGCCTTGGCTTGTCACTGCTGAAGTCCTGCCCGTTCGAGCCAAAAGTCTGGCTGGAGGCATTGCCACTGCCAGCAACTGGTTCTTTGCATTCCTCACCACAAAAGAGTTTGAAGATCTTGAGTTGGCGCTGGACAAATTCGGTGCTTTCTGGTTTTTTTCGGGCATCTGTCTCATTGGAGTTTCATTCGTGTTTTTCTATGTCCCAGAGACTAGGGGAAAATCGCTGGAAGAGATTGAGGCAGAAATGTCTTCACGTGCTTGACCTTCCTCACATCATGTCTACTGTGCTTAATTGCTGACATTCACTGATCAGTTCTGTTGACTTACAACCAAGCTGGGTATTACCAAACTTTAGGCCCCTTGAGTGTGCCACTTCACTAGGCCACACAATATACAATCTGCCATTTCATTAGGCCATCATGTCCTATGTCACTTTTATGTAGTCTATCAAGCCAAGCTAGGTGAACTTGCTGACATTTTTGGTAGACTAAAACAATGTCAGAATGATGATCTAGATTTAATTTCACTTATTTGTCTACAAAAATATTACGTAGCTATTGTGAAATGTTAAGTATATACATTAAGGTGAATGTACGAGCTAATTGTACATAGATTTGTGATTATGATGTTGTAATGTTATGTGTAATAAGAAGCTGCTCAGAGTTCATATTGTTGCGAAGGCCATTGGACATCAGTTTATTTACATTTTACATGAAACTGGTTTTTATAGTTAATTTACAGTATAGTCAATTTTTAATTACTTAGATGCATCATGTTACTGTATGATAATGTCAGCTGTCTGTAGCAACAGGTAAGAATTGACGACAGATTGAATAGCATGAAGTGACAGTGAAGTGTTTTTACAATGTTTGAAGTTGTTTAAATGATGCAGATTTCAGGACCTGCAGATGGATCTCCACGTATTCTATTCAGATTTTGTTAAAATGCTGAGGAAATTTAATCATTCTTCTCAGCACTGATCTTTCTTTGACCTCAGCACTGTTTTCTTTCTGCAATTTCTTGCGTTCATATACAAAATAGTCAGTTGAATTACTTGTATAATTGTTTCACATAATTGACCTCTATGTCTTTCTGTGTTTCTTTGTTGTACTTTCATCCAGCACAATTGATTTCTGTTCTTTGGCAGTTCGCGTCTCCACGTGTAACGTGGTGCAGTTTCACGTTGCAAGTGTGATGATACACTAATTTTCAGTAGGGTTAGGTTAGTAGTATGTTCTTAAACTATACCCTACAGGTGCTGACCATGATGTAATTGTTTCACTTACGTTATGCTTTCTGTATATCAATTGTTTTCTGTGAATTTTAACTGCAGCCATTATCAGAACTCACAACTAGAAAAATGATTTTTCCAGGTGTCATCTTTCTTTGTGCTATAATATGCTGATGATCAAATCATGATCATCAGTATATTATGGATTAAGCGAATTTTAAGTGCTTTTGATATTGATTACTTTACAGTAGGTCTGTATCATAACTGTATTGTTGTTATCTAAGTTTTATTGTGCTTTCATGGTCTCAGCATGGAGAGTTTATTTTGCAGCATAAACAACTTGTTGGTTGAAGTTTGGTACATTTGGCTATATTGACAGCGTAACGAGACATTGGTGGCATTGTTGTTTGTGTGCATTAATTACAGATGTTTATGTTTATTAATTTGATGTCAGCTTCAGTGATTGTTTAGCATATCTGTATGACTGTATGGTATAATAGTGTGCTGTGTAAAGTATGACGTTGGCGTTTAGCTGTATTATTAATTGTCACATTTCACATGAATGCAAAAACCTAGACAGATAACATGTGTACAAATCAAAAACACAGAACTAGTAATTAAAAATATCAAAACGTGTTAGGACGTAAACCTTCAAAGTAAGCATACATCTCTGACATTACTAAACTCCTATATACCCATAGCCTGTGCCTACTTATCATATAGGCGGAAACTGCAGTTTATCATTGGAAGTATTATTTCTAAAACGCAGCCCAGAGGACATATTACAAACCTGTAAATGACAAGTTTGGCTGCAAATGCCGACGAACACTTAGAGGCCTAGTATCATCTACTATTAATGTGATCAATCAGAATTTTTGCAAATAGTTTTAAATGCTTCTCTATAGGCCTGACACAGTTGCTGTTCAGATGCTGTTGCTGACGTATCTAACTCATGACAGCTCACGGTTTTCGGCCAAAAGATTCGCTAAAGAATCTCCGGTCGACCTGTGACGTGCCGCTGCGGTGAATTCATGAATGCTGCTTGCAGTAGCCAGATCAGAGTCGGACCATGTAGCTTGGATGGGCTCTTATGCAAATTAATCTAAAACAGGTATGCTAACTGGAGGTCGTGGGCAACTATCCCATCACAGTAGCGTATGTAGCAGATGCCCACAGCAGACAGTGAGTGAGTAGAGTTTAACGGGTGGGGCGTTAAACTCTACTCACTCACTGTCTGCTGTGGGCATCTGCTCTATTGATAAGTCACGTGATAGTGATGTAATCTAGTGTCTATGTGGGTGGTCCAGCAATTGCCGGTCTGGGAGTGGCTGAGCCTTGCTGTCAATAATGCACGTGGCCAACTTGACTCATGGGAACGTGGATGCAGCGTGTGTTCGTACTTCGTACTACCACGGCTGGCTTAACGTTATTAGCGTTCATTAACTGAATTAGGGTCAACTGGCCTATCTGCTTTGACCGGCAACATGTCACGCGCGGGAGGGGCGCACCCTGACCCCGCCCCCTTTCCACACAGCCTCAGCCATTTGTAGTACGCGACACTATGCGTATATATTAATAATTTACCGTCAGTCAGTAATATAACACTATACACTAACACAGGCTGTAGTGATGGATAAGGACCACACACATCTGCGTCAGTCGTGTTTACAGCACTTCTTCGGTGTGTACGCCACGCCTGTCTCTGTGTGTAGAAGCAAAAAAATCGCCAATGCAAATCACCATTGCACAAGCATGAAACACAATTTTTCTATTCACTGAAGTGAGACAAATCAACTGACGGCTAAATGTTCAGATTTTTTGTATAGAATTAAGGAACGAAAACTGGCGTAACTCATGCATTCATCAGCACAAGTAGCAGCCAATATTAGTTCACTTCACGGTGTCAGATGGCCCACGCTGCGTACCGGACGCGGAGGGAAGGATGATGACGCAAGAATGGTGATTTGTAAACTATACCTCACAGTGGAAACCGAAAGAGACTCATAATTAATTAAGCAATTATGAATTAATTATGACTTACTGTAATACAGTAAACATGGTCACAGCGGAGATCTGGAGGATGTCTTGCCATCTCTTTTGCAGTTTCAAGCGCTCCACATACAGTCAGTATGTGGAGCGCTTAAAACTGCAAAAGAGATTGCACGGGACAGTCGCAGCTGCTTGTAGAGGCTTGTGAGGGCAGCAAAGACGACACCGCTCAATGATACTTGAACTATACTGTATGATGGTACGATTCATGGGCTGAAAGTGATAGAGGTCAAAAGGTCAACCACCCAGTTCTCCGATCAACGCTACGACTAAAAATTAATCGTGTTTGCACTCAATGCGGTCTTGTTAAGATTACGTTAAGTCAATGTGCGGAGTCAACGTCTGCAAATGCCTAATGATAGATTATAATTATCACAACACTAACGTAATACTATCATACAAATATGGAGACGATCGTCCATTGTGGCATGTGTTTATGCCTCTATAGCGTCGTGAGATCGCTTAGCAAAAATACAGTGTTATACTGTATCAGAGGATAAGCGTGTGACTGGTGACGTCAGTGGTTGTTGTCGCCAGTTTTGATGACGTCACGGATGTCTGTGCAGCTGCTGGTGGAAGTTGAACCGCGGTGGATGACCTGACCAGAGTGGAGGAAGCAGTGGTCCTCGCTGGTGAGTAGCTGTACACGGAGTCGATGTGTCTCTGTTCTCGAAGCGGCCACATCATCCTGCGAGGCGGCGTGGTGGCATAGCGGGCAGGGCATGTGGCTGGTGGGCACTGAAGTCGCACACTGCTTGCATGGCCGACACTGCAGCTCACCAGAGTCGATGTCGACGTAGCAGTGGTCGCAGATGACATCGGAGCGCTGGTCACAGCTGCAAAGTTGTCACTGCCGCCGCCGCCGTCAAGTCGACGCTGCCACACCACCAAGTTTCGCTCCTGTTCCTACATACATCGTAAACAGATATACAAGTGTTAAGTGTCGCCTGCAAGCGTTGTATCTGTCGCTGACCACTGCTGTCGATAATTTATGCGCAGCATTAAACTATTGAACTGTCATAGCCATAGTAATAATTCATGAATCATGTCGCTTTTGCGATATCTGTGTGTAGTTTTTTTGTGTGTGTAATTTTTTTAACGTTTTAATGATTTTATCAAATTCTACTTTAAACTATTTTATCTACTACAAGTCTACAACGATTCGATATAATAGGCCTACCGCTGTCATTTTCCCGGTTACTATATTTTCCCTTGCCTTTGGCGAAGCAAAAACGTCGATAGTAGTGCCTATTTATTTATTTAACATTGTTATCTTACACGAAGTACAGAAAATAAAAGAAAATCATAAAAACACTCAATCAGTACAACGAAATGTGATGGCACCAGAAACACCAGAATGCGTAAAGTGGGCATCAGACAGACACCACAAATCATCTCTGATCATCAATAGTTCAAAAAACAAACATTGTGTTCGCATGCGCAAATGCAGATCAATCTGAACTTCATTAAATTTGCCGATAATTGCACTAAAACTTCACGGATTACGTTGACACCATTCTTTCGGAGTAGAGATCATTCTTCCACACTGTGAAGCAATTGGACGCGTCATTGCATACAAGTTTGTGGATCACCTTGTTCAGATTTGGTGTGAAATGCAACGCATGAAAATCGTTTTACTGCATGCTGCGGGACGACGAAATTGCACGACTTGTCTTTAAATGGCCGACATGACAGGTTCGTTTCAGCAGCTGAGTCGATAAAACTGGAATACAACCGCAAACTAAATAGTTTCATATATATAGTTACAACACCAAGAATTCCCACCGCCTGAGTCGCAAAAAAACTGGAGACGAGTCTGCTCGCACCATATGTGCGCGTCACGGCGGACATTCAAAATCGAGCGCTTCTAGTAGACCTGTACACATGCTATTGCAGCCATAGGCCTAATTTCCTTCCGCGACAAGTCGGTCATTTTCCAGTCCTACACTTTCTGTTCGCCATTTTCCGGTCGTGAAATTACCCGTCTTGCATTTTGTCGGTCAGTTGCAGTCATCCCCTATATGCCGAATTTTACCTGCAGGGCAATATTGGGAGCGTTCGCCCGGCCATTCGGTAATTGGAGCGTCTTGCCTTGCAATTATTTTGGGGTCTCGAATCTTTGTCACTTATACGACATCAACATCACTCCAGCCGAAGTTCTATGCCAGTGCAGTCGACCACGTGTGCGCGTGCACTGCCTCATGGGACTAATAGACGAGGTCGCGGCCGGGTTGCGCGGACAGCCGACGATGTATGTGTCGACGTGAAATGTCTTGTACGTGCATCACTAAAACAGCACGTGCGCGTTGGTTGAGCCGTTCCGTCATTTGTCGATCAATCAACGAACGCTTTTTCAGCCGAATCAGCTCTCGTGTCATCAGTCACAGCTTGGAGAAAGTGTCACAGAACTGAGACGCTGCTACTGTTGATAGTTGCCAACAAACTGCGGTTGACTGGAGCGTATACAGTTTGCATTCGCGTTTTTCCAGCTTCAACTGTTTTCGCATGCAGCTTCGCCGCCACCATTCTTAAAGGGACTTGAATTTAATGATTTAATTAATTTTAATTAATAACTTTGTAGGCCTACATGCTTCAGTTTTGTTAATGCAAAGTAAACGCGACATGCAGTTTTCTTTAAACCATATGTCGCTGTTTTGCACGTGTGTCAATGCACGAGCCACGTCATGTCACGTCACGTCACGTCATGCCACGTCATGTCATGTGTGCAATGTTGTTATTCAATCTGAACGTTCGCCGATCACAGTCGATCGCATGCTCACTCGCAGGCAGCTTCTATAAACCGATTTCATAATTTTCGTCTGTCAGCGACGTACGTCATTTACGAACCGACGTGTACAAATTCGTTTAACATTACAAACACTGCACTGACGACGAGTCTCCGCACTCTCTATACAAACGTGACCTGGCGATCTTGCATTTCTAACACTATCCACGCTGGTACAAGTCTTGATAAGATGAATAAACAGAATGATGGCCGAGTTTATAATCACAGCTAACGTTTACCTTCATTTGGAATAATTAATTTGCTTCATAACAAATTCGCGTAACACTAAACTTGATTACGTTTTTTAAAGAAGAGATCAATAATCAGTGGTGGTCATGTTAGCTAATACTAAATTTTGATCGTTTTACTGTAAAACATGGTACTCAGAATATTCAAAATGATTGCCACCAGTGGCTTTATGGCAGCTTAGAGTGCACCAAATTCGTTTTCGGCCGGGGCTCTGCCCCGGACCGCACTGGGGAGCTTACAGCGCTCCTCCAGACCCTCTAGCTGGTTTAAGGGGCCCTACGTCGAAGTGGAGGGGTGAGGGGAAAGGGGAAAGGGCGAGAAAAAAGTGAGAGGAATGGAACGGGAGGGACCGCTCCCCCTTTCGCAAATTCCTGGATCCGCCCCTGATAATCGATTAGCAGCTGAACCGAAATTGATCGATGGATTTACTGACTGATTGGATGACAGAATGAGGATGGCATGCAAGGACGTGCTTCTTTCTGTTAGCAGTCATTGATCTCATTAGGACACAGAATCGTTCGTTATCTCATCTCGTCTCCAGTGACCAATGGTGACCAATGGTCAGTGGATAGCCGAGCTGGTCACCGCCGATTGCGATATCTCAAGGTCAATCGTGCACACTGCCATAAATCGTCGCTACTTTGTCTTTTAACACGAAAGCGCTGGTAGTATATTTTCATATTTATTGTGATGTCACATCGTACTTCTGTTGATGTAGCATGTTATGTAGGAGGGGCCTGATATGCTAAGATTATGTAGGATTTTATGGGTCAAAACCAAATTCCAAAACCGAATTCTTTACACGGAACCGTCAGCCTAGTTATTAATGAGTGATCTTTTCGTTATTTTCTTTGGTTATTAATGTTTTGGCAGCCGTCGACACCATGGGCGTTACGAGCATTCGAACAGTTAAAGCTGTGCCAATGTAACCTGGTGTTAAACACACAGTAAGAAACTTGTCGCCTTGGAAGGTTTGGACCATGTTGCTGGTTAATATGCTGAGCACTGCGCTCTTGAACGCCTCGGCTTATGATGGCCGATCAATCGGTCATCCTCCAGATAGACAACACCTATAGGGAACTATTTCGCACTGACGTCATTATGCCACTCAAAATTCCGTGAATACACGAATCGTCTCCTGTAGTTCACGCCATAGCAAATCAATTTCTACAAATCGAAACATTTAGCCTCGAACCACTTTCTAAGTGCAGTTCTAAGCAAAACTTGTAATCCTACGTGTCTTTGTGCAGCTGTAAAATCAATTTTTGTGCAGTTATAATGTTCATTGTGTATCAACAGAGGCATTAATTTCAGCTCCAATTGCAGCACTAAACGTTCGGTGGAAGATAAACGGAAGCAGGTTATGCAGTTCTAAAGCTTACAGTGTTAAAAATGCCTTGCTGCGAACCTGACGTCTATGAGCCGGGAAGTTGGCAAGGTCAGAAGGTTCAAGGTCACGAAGAGGTCGTTGCTTGTCGGCGACATAGCTCGGCAGGATGTGCGCCGTTTCTTGACTGCTCTGAACCGAACGAGATGACGTCAGCTTCTCGTGATGATGACGATGATGATGACGGTGGAGGTGGTTGTCATGACGACGACGACGCGTTACGGCTACTACGATGAGAAAAACGACCAGCAGCACACAGCCCACACAAACTGCTGACGTCACGTACACAGATACGCCCCATCCGGAAGACGCCAGTATTTCCTGCGCCGCCGACAGGCCGCTGACGACCACTGTGAGTGTGGTGGACGTGGACATTGGTGGGTCGCCATGGTCAGACGCCGTCACCAGCAGGCTGTACACCTCATTCGCGCTGAGTGGCAGTTTTTCAGTGAAACTGAGTTGACCTGAGTGTGAATCAACGCGAAACAGTCGCACGTCGCCAGCTGAATCCGTCGTCAGTTCGTACCTCAGTCTTGCGTTCTCATCACTGTCAACGTCGTGCGCTCTAACGGTCGCTAGCACGTGACCTGTGACGTCATCGCAACACATCACACATTTTCCGTTCACATAAAATAGCACAATAATGATAAAAAACGAATGCTGATAAAATTCTAGGACTACGGAATCAGTCATTGCAACCTATTTAAAAAATCTGCAGTTTTTGTTAAGAGTTTTTTTTCGCTGTGTTTCGTCTGAACAACCAGAGACAACTCAGTCTTCACAACAACACAGACACCATGGAATTTCTGCGGTCGTTACTGATCAGTCGCATGATAGAAACAGCAAAATTAGCTGCAAAATTAACATTTCGACATCAATATGAACACAACATGTTAAAACGCAATAATTAATAAAAGTCAAACGATCGATGACTGAGCAAAGTGCGAACCTGGCCTTTGGTCGTCGCTAATGTAAACAGTGTCGTTGCCAGGCGACGGAAATTCGAAAACGGGGCTGTTGTCGTTCACGTCGGTGACGTAAACGATGACGTCACTAGCGTTGCTAGGCAACGACGCCACTGCCGACGACGACGGTGGTCCTGATACAGCGACGCGAAGACGAAAAAAGCTCTCGAGTTCGCGATCGAAACTGCGACGGGTTGTAATTGTGCCTGCGATCGACAGATATAACACACGTCATATCAACATCACAAGCATGTAGCAGCAACAACTGATGTAACACCATCGACAACGCGATATATAACCAAACATATTTTTCCGTTAAAAAAACTTCATCCTTACAACCGCATATCTTCTGATGGGGCTCTGCATACATTACTTAATATTATTGTTGATATTATTATTATAATTATTATCACAACCAGGTCGTCTCTCACTGTCTCTCTCGAGCAAAAGGCCCAAAAATTCCAGGCTGTGGATCATGAAGTAAAGATGCGGTTTGTTACGAAGATGCTTGGCAATGCCGGTACTGACGACTGACCGTTGTGTGGGTTGATATGAAAGCCACGCGCCTCGTCTCCCGACAAGTAATAATAGACCAAGTTGTAAGGAGGCAAGTCAATATCAACGCCAGTGACAGTTCCAACGAGAGAGCCAACTGCGCTGTTCTCAGCCACCGAAAACTGATAAGTTGCATCACTGAACACAGCCACGTTGTCATCGACGTCTTCCAGTTTGATGACTACTTCAGCTGATCCAGTCTTAGGTGGGTCTCCTCCGTCCACTGCCAACACCTAGCACACACACACACACACACACACACACACACACACACACAC
>Ga0209568_1000700_pt1 | contig 11943 bp, 13 predicted proteins | sample WorMetOlspDAHAB2_FD_187406 | JGI IMG/M metagenome (GOLD analysis project Ga0209568, IMG submission 187406) | Marine gutless worms symbiont microbial communities from Max Planck institute for Marine Microbiology, Germany - Olavius sp. DAHAB.2... ...
TTGTAGGAAATCGAAGTCGACGGAGCGAATGGCAGGGTCAGATTTTTTTGACCGGAAGCTATAAATAGCTATTTCTGCATATGCGCAGTGAACATATGTATAAAAGTCTCTTATACGCTTACCATATCACCAAAATTTTGTCCCCATTATAGGAAATCGTGGTCGCTGAACACGATGGTGAAATCAGTTTTTAGACCGGAAGCATGCGCACTAAATAAATCGCCAAATCACTAGGAAAATGTACGCCAATAGTAGAGTTATTGCCCCATTATGGGAAATCGCTGTCGTCGGAGCGAATGACAGGTCAGATTTTTGATCGGAAGCTCCTAAACAGTCGTTTTCGCACACTGAAGTCTTACTATTTTGAGGTAACGTGCATGAGTCAAAAGGCTGTAGTCAACGTCGACTGTGCAAATTAAAAAATGTAATAAAACAGCAAATAAAAATGTAAAAAAACTGTTTAAAACTGTTTGTGACGGCTACACGTCCAACATCACACACCTAAAACAGCAAAAATCAAAAAGGTGCTATTACTTAAAGCACGTTGACATTATGGCAACATGCTGCAAAAGTAATAGCACCTTTTTTATTTTTGTTGTTTTATTTATGTGATGTAGGCCGTGTCGCCGTTACAAACTGTTTTAAACTGACAATTCTTGTCCCGTTGCCAGGCAAGCGGCATCGTTTGACAAGCAGTTTGTACACCCAAAAGTTGTAGGTTGGGCTCAAATGTTACCTACACATATGAGTTCTGTTGTGTGAAAATATATTTTAATGTTGTTATTAACTATTGTATGATATATGTACTAATCACTTCACCCACACAAAATGTTGGAAATTTCTAGATCTAAATATCGCGCAGTAATCAATTTTTAATATTAGAAAAGCAGCCGGCGAAAAACATTTATGAATGTTTGGTAAACGTTTATAGGGACAGTGCCCCGTCTTATTCAACTGTCACCAGGTGGGTTGCTGAATTTAAGCGTGGCCGAACATCGCTTGAAGATGACACCCGAGCTGGACGGCCAGTCGAAGCGACCAATGATGATTGTTGCCTTGCCGTCGAAAATCTGGTATTGGGCGATCGACGACGGAAAGTCCTGGAGATAGCCACAGAAGTCTTGAATATTTTGCATGAATATTTGGGTTTAAGCGAGGTCCGTGCCAGATGGGTCCCATGTTTTCTGACACCTGTTCAGAATGCCCCAGGAATTCTATTTTGCTGGAATTGAGGAACTTTTTGACAGACGTCAGAAGTGTATTGATATAAGGGTAGATTACACTGAAAAACAGTGTAATTGTTTTGTCTGTGCCTTTTGTACAGCATACTGAATTGCAAAACTTTTTGATCACCCCTCGTATGAAGTGGGTCACCAAGTACTGAGTTAACGCACATTATTAGCTGCATACATTGTGTGCCAGTGTGACCTTTACCCCAAATTTGGACCGCATGACCGGGACTGGTGAAAATATATTGCTAATTTAATGCTTACCTTTGCATTTTTAACTATCCGGCCATAAAATGCGGTCAACCTGCGTTGGAATAGCAATCGTTTAGTACCCCACAGGGGAGATTCGTACTCATCTTAGCCCCCTAGTATGAAGATTATTACAGGACCACCCAAAACTGAGTTATGGCACATTTTGTATGTGTAATTGTGTATATTATGTGCCTCTGTGACTTTGACCATTGACCTACTGTCCCCAAAATTGGGAAACGTCGGCAGAACCTCCTAATAAATATGCGTGCCCAATTTTAGCTTTATAGATACTTTATACGCCCGGTACTGAGTGATGGCACATTTTAGCTGTATACATTATGTGCCAGTGTGATAGTGTGAATATATTCCCCAAAATTGAATCACGTGACCGGTACCTAATGCTGAGTATAAGTGCCTAAGTTGATACGTCCACTTAATACTGATTTATTGCATTTTTAAGTGAATATGTTACGTGATCTTGTGACCTTTTACCTTGACTTTTTGAACGAGTCACGTGACCGCTACCTCGTAAAATTCGGTCAAGGGGTCTCGGAGCTGTGGTGGGTCGAAAATCACCATCTGCCATTGACTTGTCCATAAGCTTGTACTACTGTACAAGTCGTGATGGCCACTTAACCGACTATCATTAAACATCGAACAGTTGATTATGTCATGACACAATGAAGTGACCAAAAATTTGTACAAATCGGTCTTAAGGGAGCGTCTGGGTAAATACGTAAAATATAAGGCCTAGTATTTTTTATTTTCATTTCCCCAGGAGTCGTCTACTGAAGTGATTCGTCGATGCATTTTGACGCACACTTGCTCCAAACGCGCGGAATCACGCAAGGTCCTTTTGAATGTCTTCACGATAGCCATAGGCGTAATCAGGACTTTACAATGGAGTGGGTACACGTGGTTGGGCGGGCCGGAGGATACGGGGGACGGAAGTCCCCAAGTGGGGTTCAGGACAAAGCCCCTGGAAGGTGGTCTGGGGGATGAAGCAAAATGTAAAATTAGTGCACATTTCTAACGTTTTCATGTTGAAAATTTAGGATTTAATGAGTATAGGAGCTGAGCTTGGACAGTATATTTTGCAAACACACAATCCAAAAAATTATGAAGATTAAATTGGTTTGAACCCCCCCCCCCACCATAACCACTTATGGGTACGCTAATGTCGATAGTCGACTGCACTCTGGTCAAATTCCGGAAGAAAAAAACGCTAAAACGGGCCAAGGTTTCATAATAAACGTGAAATCACACTTTATTTGGAAAAAAATGGCGCAATCTGGCGAATACATTAATAACATTAACAAGTGACGAATGGCAACATTTTGTATTCTTTTACTGCATCATAACCCACAGCAACGTTTTAACATTTAGTGTGTCAATTGAACATGTGTTTGATGTGTCCGTCGTTCTGTAGCACTACGAACTCCATAGAACGACATCATTCACTGACAGCCACTGGCGAATGCATTTTGACTGTTGATGAAAAACCCATCACATGCCCCGTAAAGTTCAGCAGAGAGCAAAAATCGCAGGAAATACTAATATACAAAACCACAGTTTATAATATAACGGCGGCATTACACATCAAAAACAGCAAACATTAGGCTCGTAAATGTAGGCTCTTTCTACTAAGTACTCCCCGCCAGTATAAATGCTTTTAATATATATCATATATGCACAAAGTCAAAAGTGCCGTCTTGAATCCGACCATTCATCGGTGTTCGTCTGCTGTTCATCGCTCTTGGCGTTGATCCCACTTCGAGTTGCTATGTGCTTGGGTTGTGTCGTAATGGAGGGTAAAGGTCTCAGTGGGTGCCCGCCTGGCACTCTATAAAATTCTGAGTAACGCCACTATGCGACGCAGGTTCCTACCCTGAAGTCCAGCTGTGCGCGTCCCAGCTTCACGCCACGGGTAATGCTGAGCACAGAAGATGCAAAGCGAGCCACTGGCGCTATAACCATTAACCAGTGTGACCTAAGGGAAGGTAGAGAGAGGCTCGTTATCGCCCTCGTCAACCAGTCTGCACGTCTCAGTCTCTGTACCTGTAGACAATGGTCAGCGCGGGAATAGAGAGTGAGACAGGTTCTCACAATCCTGGCTCACTATAATCCATTCATCGTGACGGTGGATCACAGATGCCAAGCAACACTGAGCTTCTGCACAGACGACTGTGCCAATTATCCCATCTTACGTTATCTTCAAAGTCCTGCGGCGATGGGGGAGTGGCGACGGGTCCAGGCGGAGGATACCGTTGGGAGCACCCAGTCACAAAACTGCACGTAGGCGGTCTGGATTTGATGGCCGCTTGACACTGACCTGAGACGACATTGTCATTCGTGTCCTGTCCAGACGGCAGAGCAGCCCTATTTAGGGACAGCGCTGCTCTCCTCAACTGAGGAAGGGGAGATAAAAGGATCCCTAAGAACAGCTCGTCTCACATCACTCTGCTGGCGTGTGGTAGCCAAATGAGTATCCAACACCGCGGAAGCAACAGTTTGAAACAGATAAAGCTGCACATTGCAGCGTGGAATATCAGAATACTACTCGACGAACCAGGACGACATGAGAGGAGAACTGCCATCATCGGGCGAGAGCTCGGTCGTTACAACATCGATATCGCTGCTCTCAGCGAGATGAGAATCTCTGGTGAATCCGAATTTGTGGAATCTGGCCTACACGTTATTCTGTATCGGCAAACCAGAAGGTCAACACAGACAAGCCGGAGTTGGCTTTGCAGTCAGATCATCGATGCTGCGGTATATTGAGCGGTCACCCATTGGCATTTCACCATGAACCATGAAACTTCAGTTATGTCTCAGGTCCGGCCTCTGCCGTTTTTTATCAGCGCGTATGCGCCTACGCTTACTGCAACTGAGGACGAGAAGGAAGCTTTATATGAGAATCTGAATTCCGTAATCCAGTCAGTCCCATATAAACACAAACTGTTCATTCTGGGCGACTTTAATACCCGAGTCCTCCGCGACTTCTCGACGTGGCCCAAGGTCCTTGGACATCATTCCCTCTGCAATGAGAACCCCAATGATCTTTGTGATCTGATCACAGGTTTGTAGCAACAAAGATCTCAAGGAGGTCCATTCTGCCCCAGCCATGCGCGGTACCTGTTGCTGGTCGGATCATAGCCTTGTGCGCACTGTGGTCGCTCTTAGTCTGTGTCGTCCACGTCGTCATAGCGCCATCAGACGAAGATAGCTGCACGTCGCCAAGCTAAAACTGAATGAGTACAAGCAGGCGCTACAGAAGACACTCTTTCACAGTTCGTCACTTCGCAGCCTGATCAGTCTGTAACCAACACAGCTCACGCTGCTGTTGATGAGGAATGGAAACACGTCAGGCCGCCTCTGATACGCTCGGTTTCGTCGTCTCAAAGCAAAGGGTCTGGTTCGATGAACAAGACGCAGCAGCCAGTGCACTGCTTCAAACCATGTACACTACCCATTTAGCCTTCATTAACGACAAGCACAGTTCGGCTAAGACAACAGCCTACTGCAGGACCAAGTAACAGGCACAGGTCAAACTGCGTAAAATGAAGAACCGCTGGTGGCAAGCCACAGCTGAACTACTTCAGATGGCAGCTGATCGTCATGATATGGCGGCTTGAGGGAGGTATACGGCCCTCGCGCTCTCGGCTTTGCACCGGTCGAATCAACAGATGGAACCTTACTTACTGACCGACCAAGGATTCTCGAGCGTTGGGTAGAATATTTCCAGTCTGTTCTCAACCAGAAATCAACCTTTGAAACTCAGATGCTCTCCGAAACCCCACAGTGGCCAACTGCAACTCATATCATTGCGTGATATGGGAACAAGAGTCTGTTCCACATGACTTCAAAGGTGGTGCACATCTATAAGCGCAAGGGCGACCGTGCTGTTTGTGACAACCATCGCGGCATTTCGCTACTTTCTATTGCCGGCAAAGTGCTAGCTCGTGTACTCCTCAATCGCCTAAATGGGCACGTGAACAGAAACAGCGTCATCCCTGAAAGCCAGTGTGGATTTCGACATGAGCTTTGCTGCAAGACAAATACAGGAGAAGTGTCGCGGACATCACCAGGATCTACTCATGGTGTTTATAAATCTCACAAAGGCGCTTGACTCCGTTGACAAGGCCGGACTATGGCAGATCTTGTAGAAAATCGGATGTTCGCAGAAGTTTGTGAACGTTCATTTCACGAGAGCATGACGGGTCAAGTGATAGACGATGGCGAAATATCTACAGCATTCAGTATTACAAACTGAACCAAACAAGGATGCGTTCTGGAGCCATTGCTCTTTTGTATATTCTTTGCTATGATGCTGCTGATCGCATTCAAAGACTGTGAGCTGGGCGTCCCAGTCCGCTTCCGCACTGATAGCAATGTTTTCAACCTCCGTAGACTACAGGCTCGCACGAAGACCTTCGCTGCCGTGTTAAGAAATTTGATCTACGCTGACGACTGCGCTTTGTTGACGCACTCTGAGGCTGATGCACAGCGCTTGTTCGACCGCTTCTATATGGCAGCATCACGTTTCGGATTAACCGTCGACCTGAAAAAGACGGAGGTCAATAGATCTTCCTACATTAGTCCATCGATCACAGTAGACAAATTCTGCTATCTCGGCAGCATTCTTACGCCAGATGGCAAAGCAGAAGAAGACATCAACTCACGTATTGCCAAAGCCAGCTCTGCCTTCGGCAGGCTTAGGCATCGCCTCTGGGACGATCATGGCATCCGATTAGATGCCAAAATCTCCGTGTACGTTGCTGTCGTTCTAACCATCCTATGAAACGTGGACTCTGTATCGCCGCAATATAAGGAAACTAGACCAGTTTCACATGCGCTGTCTACGCCGTACGTATCCAATGGAAGGACAAGGTTCCAAATACTGAAGTGCTACAGATCTGCAACTTGACGGGAATTGAGGCCATGTTGATGACAGCTCAATATCGTTGGGTTAGCCACATCACACGGATGGAAGACACTCGTCTCCCGAAAATCACTTTTTATTCTGAGCTCGAACACGGTACCCGCTCCCATGGCGGTCAGCTGAAGAGGTACAAAGATATGCTGAAGACAAACATGACAGCCTGCGATTTGCCGCCCAACGAGCTCGAGAACCTCACGGCAGACAGGTCATCCTGGCGGTCCTCATTTAAGAAGCAGGTATCTGTTTTTGAGCGCCGCCGTACACTGTCACTTCAAGACAAGCGTGTTCAACGCAAGACCGGTCGTCAGCTATTGCCAGACCGCGGATTCACCTGTGATACCTGCAGTCGTGTCTGTGCATCAAGGATCGGTCTCATCTCTCACCAACGAATTCATCTGTGATCCAGAGATCCGTCGTGTCGACGGCTCAGTCCACCATCATCATCATCATCATGTGCTTGCGTGTGCGGGGTTTATGGTTTTTTTCTGCCACCGTGGTTCTCTTCGCCACGTTCTTTGTCGACCAGACGGAGACCAGAGCCATAGCATATACATCGTTGGCGACCTCGAAGTGCGTGTCGATCGCGATGACGACGTCAACACAACCAAGCAGTTGCAGGAGCTGCTAGACGTCTAAGGGCGCATTGTTCAAGTCAGAGATCCAACGCACGCCCGTGGCGGTCTACTCGATGTCGTTGCAACACGTCACGATGACGCACCTCTGCTGGTCATTGTCTATGATGGTGGCCTGTCTGGCCATGACCTAATAGTGTGGTCAGTACCAATTTCAAAACCTACAGTTACTTTTATGTTTGTCTTCCGTCGACCGTGGCATCACATCTGCATCGACGCATTGCGAGAGGCACTCACTGAATCGCGGCTCAGTCAGCGTGACCACTGGGCCGATTTCAATGCCGATCAGCTGGCTGAACTGTATGAGAGCGCCCGTCCGATCCATGGTTTGACGGTGAATGTCGACAGTCCAAGCGCGGAGTCAGACGGTTGGAATCGTAGTCCCGCCGCCTAAAGACACCGGAAGCCACAGCCGCGTGGTACTCCAAGCGCCACGAGTACCGTGCTCTTCTTCCGCGAGACCGAGTAATCTAAGCTTGGTAAACTGTGACGGTCAATTTGATGCAACTAATGGGTCGAGAAAAAAACGCCACTACTTGGTGACTTCGACTCAGCGCAGTTGTAACGTTTCTTTATCAATAAAGTTGCTGGCCTACGATCCACAACATCCAACGCCCGCCTCGTCTTTCTGGCCCAATCCTTCCACTGCGTCGTTCAGTCAGTCACAGTCGCTGACGGTTCATGTAATTACAGCGGTCCGTGCACTGCCTGACAAAACCTGTGCACAACACATCTCAAAGCCGTCGTCGGTGTCATCGCTCCATTTTTCGCCAGCCTTTTTAACAAGTCACTGTTGATCGGCTGTGTTCCTGATGCATGCAAAGCCGCCTACATAACTCCATTCCATGGACCGACCCCTGATTTGCACTTTGCTGCAAGTGCAATCCGTTCGAGCACGTTCGACGCGACAGATAGGCTAGATATCGGTTTGTTCGATCGGACGTCAGTGGTGTCCATACCCGACTTCTTCACAAGCGGAGTAAGGCGGTCCTTCAACTGATCCTGTTCTTGTTTTGCACTGCTGTCGTGTTACTGCTTTACTGAGGACCATGGTCTTTGCCCCAGATGTATACAGGTGAGTTCTAAAATCCGCTCACTATTTGGCTTTCGGGTTGGCTACAGTCATCCAGCATGCAGCGATCTATCTGTGCGTGTGCGCATGATCAATCGTGCACATTGAACGTCGGTGAGTGATCGCTGGAGATGAGACATTCGCAAATCAGATAAGAAAGATAAGATAGCAGTCCTCCATAGCAAAACGATTAGGCATGTAATATAGTCCACTCATGCCTTTTAGCTGACCGTCGAATTCTGAAAATTAGCAGAGCCGCAGCGTTCTGAATAGATTGTAGACGCTGGATGAGGTTAGCAGGGAGTCCAAACAGGACGATTTTGTACCTCAATGCATCTGTAGTTCTTGCCAGTACCGAAGGCAACCCATAGCTCCGACAGGCCGATCTGCAAGAAATTGGCAACTGCTATGACCACCACATCGGTATCAACAGTCCGGATCAACAGTTCAACACTTTCGTTTTTTTCTTGTTGAGACATGTCCTTAACATGGACAAAGATACTCGAGTTTACTTCCTCATGAGAGCAGGGAGCAAGTGCTGAAGTTATGGTCAGCAAGACGGAAGACAGGAGCTGTTTCTTCCAAACTACTGGCTTCATCAGTGTGATGCGATGTCTATTTCTTCACTGCGCGTCTGCGAAGTCCTTGCATCGTGAAACAGTTTATGTCATACAGGATTTGTGATACTTGGCATCTATCAGATCACCAGATCACCAGATCACCAGCAGCAATTTTCCGGAGCAAATTTGTGTCCTTCAGTTTAATTGCGTATTGCCGCACTGTGTGATCAATCGCAAATGTCGACGCAGTATGAAGTTCAGCGTCCGTACAATCACACAACAGACATTTGTCCTTGTCACCTGTTGACACTGATCTCCACTCATTCTCTGCGAGGAGATGCTTTAGCTGTGTCGTCACTGGTTCTCCTACGTTTTTTTTCTGTCTATCTAACTTCAGCTGAGAGTATTCATTTCTACATAGTTTATGTCGGCGAGAGTGGTGTGCACGAAGTGTTTGCTCAATACCTTGTCCATCATCAAATGTATCGAAATCAATTTTAAGGTTGTTGAAACCGACATCTCGAGCGTCTGTTGATTCTCGGGCCAGTTTACCGTATCCTATTCCTTTTACCAAACGTTTCTCCCTCCCTGGCACGACCATGGGTTCCAGTTTTGGCCTTAGACAAAGGACACAAATATCCCAGTTGAAGTCTGCTTTCTCTGCTACTTTGTAACCACCGTCATTCGACGTAGAAGGCACGATCTTAAATGACTTGAACATCGTCATTTAGTTAGTTTCTGCACCTGAAACATAGGAAAAGATGCTGCGTTGAAGAAAATTGTGGTTAACATGGTGGCCATCTTGGAATCCAACATAACCGACACCGGAAGTTCAAATTAATGATTTTACTAGATTTTTGACCCCAAAATTGTGGGGGTAGGCACTGGAATCACATTTCTATCTGCCTTAGTTTAGAAGTTATAGGCAAAAATATGTCGAATATGGCAGCCATTTTAAATTGAAGATGGCGGCCACCAGGGGGCGTTTCGTAGGTGGGTCCTAATCGATAAATGATCCTACAGGTGTCAGCTACCTGTGTGCTAAGTTTCATAATTTCTCCACAAAGTGAAATATTTTGCCAAATTTTTGAGTTAGCCGCTGTGCAGCAAAGCAATATTTTCGCAATCTCGACCTAGACCAGCAAACTTCCCAGTTGTAGTACATACGTCCGACATTATTGTATTGGTGTTATTCAGGGATAGATTTTGAGGGTTTCGCCCTGCAGAAGGATATGGCATTTCCTTTGCGATATTTCCATAAAATGTGCAGCATTTTATCCTATGTTTGTTTTCACAAAATTTGCAAAATATGATGCTTATCGGTTCATATATGACGGATTTATAAGCAAAAATACAGGGATGCCTGACCATCGCCGCTGCCCCTCAAAAATCTTTGTAACACCGAAATGATCGGTCGGATGAAAAATGTGTGCAAAAATTTGCTGGAACCCCTATCTGCATGAACAGTTTGGTAGGGATTGGTTGACTCATTGTTGTTCTTCAAGACAGTGCAACTCTCGATTTATCGAGATTAGACAACTGACTTGTGGCAAAATTATATATAGATATGTATGCGTGTATGGTATGTGTGTGCGTGACGTATTGCAACGACGTCGAGTAGACCGCCACGGGTGTGCGTCGGACAGCAGACTTCAACAGTGAAATTCGAGCACACTCAAACGAGGCGGATGAACGCCATGAGCGAATGACGACAGACGAATGACGGACACAAGACGACATAGTTGGTCGACATCATCGGCAGCTCTGAGCCTCTGACGGTGGTCGCGGGCGTGGAAGGTCGACCACTTGGTAGCCGGCAGAGCACAGACGTGCCACGTTTCGGCCAGGCACATGACATCGACATGGCGATCACGTCGCAGCTGATGGTCGACTTTGTAACTATTTTATTGAACAGTTCGTCGTCGGCTGTAGATACCACTGTCGGTCATAGGACGTCGTAAAGCCCCACCACGCCGGGGTGGCGTATGTGAGCCTTTATATGACAACCCAGTAATGATAATCACTCCAAATACGACATAAAAATCGATAAAGTGTAATAATGATCAACTACAACCACGTTTCGGCCAGGCACATGACATCGACATGGCGATCACGTCGCAGCTGATGTCGTCATTCGCTCATGGCGTTCAAAAAGGTTTTATTGTTTTGAGTAATTCAGCAGGTCTTGGTGAATTCCAGAAAAAAAGTCTTCATAAATCGGACACCGGCAATGGGGTTTATTGCATATTTTCAAAATGGCGCCAATGAAACCACTAATGTACTACTGACCGTTTATGCGTGATATTATACCCCATGGGGTTTCTGAATCGAGTGAATATATTTTCATCCGCCTATGACGAGCGCTGACGTAAATATTAACCCCTCAAACCGTAAACGGGGGGGGGGGAAATTTACCTTCGGGTAGGTGGTTTTTGGAAAATCTCACCTAGTTATCGGCTGAATGTGACAGTTGATTTTTGTTCCATCGTTGTCACTGAATAACTTGGGCATCGGAAACAAGTGACGGCATCATTATATCTACTTCCGGTTTTTCGCTACAGGTGTCTAAATTGTAACATGGGCGAATCCATGAATTTGCGTTCCCTTCCGCTCCCTTTCCCTGTCCCTTTCCACTGTCTCTCCCCTCCCCTTCTCTTTAGAAGTACGGCCCCTTAAACCAGCTAGGGGGTCTGGGGAGCGCTGTAAGCTCCCCCAGTGGGGCCCGGGCGAAGCCCCGGCCGAAAACGAATTTGGTGCACTCTAAAGCTGTCCGGAAGCTACTGGTGGCAATCATTTTGAATATTCTGAGTACCATGTTTTACAATAGAACGATCAAAATTTAGCATTAGCTAACATAACCTCACGGTCATGTTGACGGTAGAAGTTGTATTGTCCATTGTCGGTCTAGGCTGTATGTGTATAGCTTTACGCATAAGGCTGTTTTTGGTTGACCTTTGTAACCCCATCTTGCTTTGTAACCCCATTTCCTCTTTGGAACGCCGTTTCTCTCTTATCTTTCTGACAGGTCATTCTGCGTGAAATGTTCTGGTGAACTTTCACAGCCTCATCACAGTTGCTACGGTGTACCTCAAGGCTCTGTTTTGGGACCTATCCTCTTTTCATTGTATATTACTCCACTGAGCTCACTCATTTCTTCATTCGGACTTAATCATCATCTATACGCTGATGACACCCAGCTGTTCATATCCTTCCAGGCAACCAAGTTCAGTGATAACATTTCCTGTTTGCAGACTTG
>Ga0209568_1000701_pt1 | contig 11942 bp, 9 predicted proteins | sample WorMetOlspDAHAB2_FD_187406 | JGI IMG/M metagenome (GOLD analysis project Ga0209568, IMG submission 187406) | Marine gutless worms symbiont microbial communities from Max Planck institute for Marine Microbiology, Germany - Olavius sp. DAHAB.2... ...
CACTCTAATTTTAAGTGTAGACCCTCGGTCTACAAAATGTGTTTTGCTGTACTACTTCTACTGTAGCCTCACAGAGCCCATACAGTAGTGTAGATGAACGATCTACAACATATGTAGCCATACCGTCCATCTACACTGATGTAGACTGTGCATCCATTTGCTCTGTTGACATACGTGTAGCTGCAGATGTGGCATGGTTTAGTAGGGTTTAACGTCCCACCCGACACAATATAGGTCATTTCGGGGACATTGTTTACAGGTCTGATGACCCAACCAGCTGCATCAAAGCAATGAAGGACAGGTGGACAGTTGTATACCATGGAGATCGTGCGTCAATCCAACCAAGCCCAGCCCATCATGTTGTGGCATGTAGACAACAACTATAGCCTACCGTTTACGAGCCCCACAGGTTGATTATTATGTAATCATCAATCTGCACAAGATGCTTGACCTTTACTATCACGTATGAAAAGGCGTGCCTTTCTTTCTCTACATGCTACTACAGTTACAACATTAGCCTGTATTTGTTTATGAAATTAGTTGCCCAGGAAATTGCTCAACAAAGCAAAAAATAGCAACCTAATGAGCAAAGACACTTTTTCAAGATGCATTGTATTAAAGTAAATGTACGATGTGAAACAAGCAGGCTAAGACAAACACAGGTCTCACCAAGTATAACCTAAAAACACACAAGGTAATACCACACTCGCGAGAATCACTGATCTTAGCAGGACTAGCATAAACTGCACCAGTGAAATAATAGCATACTGAGCTCATGAAAATCACAATGAAACTGTAAAAAAATTACCCAAAAGCAGCGAGACCATAACCAGTGTTTACTACAGGTTCAAACAATGCTCTTCAGCACAGTTCAAAAAGACTACCACGTGCAAAACCACACGCAAAAGGAAGATACGAAGTAAACGTATTTACACACTCACAAAAACTACATAACAAAGATAGCTGGAAACAGCACCAGTAAAACATTAGCATCTTGAGATCACGCAAACTGTACGAAATGATAAAAGCTACAAAAAATATGCAAACACAGCAGGCCCCATGCAAGGCCGAGACTTACTGCGGGCTAACCGTACACCGCCAGGTTCACCGGGGCCTGACATAAAAACAGCAATTACAAGTGCACAATGAAAACAATGCAAAAAAACCAGCTTTCTTTGGAATTTCTGTTGAAGTCTTATCAATCTGCACAAGATGCTTGACCTAATTCACTATCACGTATGAAAAGGCGTGCCTTTCTTTCTCTACATGCTACTACAGTTACAACATTAGCCTTTACACTGTATTTGTTTATGAAATTAGTTGCCCAGGAAATTGCTCAACAGAGCAAAGACACTTCTTCAAGATGCTCATTTAAGTTTGTTATGCCAGCGCCAAAACATGAAAGGAAATGACTCGACTGACCAAGGTAAAACAAAACACACATGAACAAGATAAATCATGCAACCCAAAAAAACAAAGACAAACTCATGGCCCAATCGGGCTGTGTGAACTGTTTCTGTTAACTGTGCCCATTGAATAGCACGTTGCCAATATAAAACAGTTCTGATAATATTCCCTCTTAACCTCCAGACAATCACCATACCTAGAGCTCATGGAAACTGTACGAAATGATAAAAGCTACAAAAAATATGCAAACACAGCAAGAAACAAGAGTACACTTAGGCCCCATGCAAGGCCGAGACTTACTGCGGGCTAACCGTACACCGCCAGGTTCACCGGGGCCTAACATAAAAACAGCAATTACAAGTGCACAATGAAAACAATACAAAGAAATACCAGTTGATAACCCATCAGCTTTCTTTGGAATTTCTGTTGAAGTTTTACTATGTAGTTGGGATTTACCGGAATTTAATGGCCCGAAGGAAGTCCGTCAGAATAACGCTGGTGCCAATTGAAAGAGGAATGTCACAAACAGTTTCAATCAGTCCATAAAAAAGTTTTAGGGGATAAGGAAATTCAACCCCAAACACATAGTAACACTTCAAGAGAAATTCCACAACATCAGAAAAGCATGATGAGTCATCTATTGGCACTGCCTTCCTGTCCAATTTCACAAAGTATTGTCCTCCCAATTCAAATGTCGCCGGTTGAATGATATTGCCCAACTGTAGTTTGGAGATGGCATCATCTACGGTCAGGCAGTCCTAAACAAAAACAACATCATGCTCATAATAAATGCCAGTATGGAGACAATTTTACAGGTCAAATGACTCAACCAACAGCATCAAAGAACTGAAGGACAGGTGGACAGTTTTATACCAGATAGTGCATAAATCGCACCAAGCCCAGCCCATCATGTTAAAAGAATAACTCCAATACATATACACAGTGAAAAATATACAATGCTACAGTACATAAGCATGCGATCCTATCATAATGAACTGAACTCTGTGAGATAAAGCTCAATCTAGTTAACCAAACCATCCTGTAATAACTGCTTGTACCATTGTTCAGCAAACTCTTGCAGACAACACTGGCGTACAGAGGCAGTTTTGTTACTCTATCCCTTTCTCCTGACCAACATCACATCTTCGATGTGGCCATTTGGAGGTAAGGGGACAATAAATACCAGATACAAAGAAAAAACTACAAGCACAGTATAGCAGACATTTTATGGTACAAAAAGACAGAGTGAGTGTTTTCTAGTATGAATCCAGTTGAACCTGGGTGAGCCAGTACCACACAACCATTAGACAGGCTTGAATGCAATGCATTACTATTAGCACGTTCATCCATTTCTTCTCATCAAACGGGCCTCACAAGTCTGGGCAAATGGGAAGTGTAGTCACAGGATAGCCCAACACTGGCTGTTAAATGAACAGCGGCCAACAGGTTAGTTTCAATGTGTTTAGGCAGTGGGGTTGATGGTAGAAAGGGATGCAGCTGCAAATCCAATGGTTGCACTAGTAAAACCCAGTGATATTGTAACAACAACATGCAGGCACTTTATGGAAATGACTGCTAACTGACACTGAAATGAACAATTACATCACAGAATACAAAATGTCGTTAGCTTATTACCTTAGTGTCTGCAAGTAGCAATCCAGCCGCTAATTTGCGGGAAAGTCTTGGTTTCTTTACTCCCCTTTGCGGTGGCGGCACGAGCAAGTATGGTAGCACGATCATGGACACCTTCGTTTTCCCATCTGTAATCACAAAGTCAGTAACGTAGTAATGTATCAACTGCCAACTCACTTGTGTAACAGGCACATAAATATGTCACGGCAGATTGAATGTATGTATAAAAGTTTTGTGGTCGTAAGCATTCACCCCCACTTCTTCCAGACCAACATCACTACCACTACAGACTGAGAAAAAGCATGACCTTCGCACCCGCGGGCACAATTATCCTCTCCCCCAGTGCAAATATAATGTGCATAGGAATTCATTTTTAGTCAGATCTCTTTTTGAGTATGTTTAACTGTTTTTATTCATTGTCTCGCTTTTGCAGTGATGTCCTTGATTTGTTAATATGCACGTTTGATGCATATTTCATTAAACTATTTCGTATTTCGTATACGTTTCGAATATGACCAACTGGAAAGGCAAAATATAAATGAGAATGAAGACGTGTAACTAAACACAGTAAAAAGCTTTAATCATTAATACCTTCATCCAAGTCATCCGCGTCCCATAGCTCTGCCTGGAGTTCCAGATCTTTAACTCCCTTGTCTCGAGCAATATTAATTATGTTGTTGCGAACTGTCGCCCAGGCAATCCGCAGTGGCTTAGCATCGGGGAACATCGATGCAAACTCCTCATCAACCTGTAAAACGAAATGAGTGTATGCTATATTTGCATCTTTACTGTTCTGCAGTAGTCCACAGCACTACCTAATAAAAGGCTAGTGACACTGCACTTACAAGTGTGACTGAAATTCATTTTTCAAATTTTTCACGGATGAATTTGAAATTAAAGCTAACAGTGATGGCAACTGCTGTTGTGACAAAAATGATGACTGGATTAGACTAAGAGTGAAATGAAAAGTATACAGTTGACTCAAAAACAGTGAACCAGTGTAATGAATATAAAAACAAAAAAACTAATACCACTTGTGATGAAGTAAACTGCTCATGTAAACTTTTTATTACAGATGTATTAAATATTTGATTCATATTACTATTTGGCTCAGTAGTGATCATAATTCGAATATTGTGTTCACACAAAAGTTGAATAATTTGAATATAATGCACGATCCCACACATATTAAGTGGTTCTGTATTCATCTTGCATGGTTCCGTGACACTGCACATATGACTGATTCTTTGCTAACTATATTTGTATTCCACCAAGTAATAAAAATCCATATTTGGTACAACTTTTTCAGTAAAAATGGAGAAATCTGTAAAATACCGCAGAATTCATGTCCAGTAAGCGTGGATATCTCTTGACAATTGTTGTGCAGTCTGGATGCTTATCAGAGATCCAGCTCCTCCTTACATTCCTCGTACGGGCCATCATGTCGAGCATCTCGTCCCGATTTGTTGCTGTTGGGCGACGCTCTCTCATGAGCCTCTCCAGTTCGCTCAACTCATCAGTGTCATTGGCGTCAGGTGGCGAGACAGCAGTTCTAATAGAACAAGGCATTGATTTCCTTTAACAAGAGCTACCAAGCATTAAAAATCAGTGGTATAAAGAAATAGCTGAAAATGCACATTCCACACAAAAATGGATGTCCCAACCCTACCCAAGCTCTTTTGCGAGTGATGTCATTGGATTTTTTCACACAATGTGTTTTCCCAAAACTAGAATGATGGCGCTACAATGTGCCTGGACAGCTTCTTGATGTGTTTTTCAATTTCCAACATTATGAGTGGTTATGACAAGTCAGCAGAAGTTGCAGTGGAATCATTAGCATACCACTCAACACACGACTGGTAATTTGTGACATCTCCACCGCATGAAGAAATATAAGAAACAGTGTGGCATTAGACTGCCGAATATCTACTGAACATCAGCTGATTAGAAATAGTGACTTCTTACTTGATAAAACTATCCAACTGCCAACAATCGCCTACCTCCTTTTTTTATGTGTCCATCGAGTTTTGATTTCTGTGCTGCGTGAACGCCTTTGTCGGATATAGTACTCAAGAAGCCCAGTTTTTGACACTGGATCATACAGATGTTCCTGTACAAATACACAGTAAAATACGAAATATTACTGATGTTAGCACTATCAACACAAAACTAATATCACATATTTTGATAATAGCAACAGAAAAGACACTGTAAGCTGATTGAAATCGATCAAGTGTGATCATTCCACGATCTTAATAGCACTACAAATTATTAGTATGCATCAAAGAACCACTTCATTCACAAAGAAAAATAGCAAACTCAAAAAGTTTCAAGGACTCAGCATCCATATTGTACTGAATTTGATGTCAATATACCACTGAATGAAAGAACAAGCATTTTAAGGCATATTATACAGGTAACCCCAGGTGAGCTGGCACCAGTGACCAACAGTGACGACTAACCATGTTCGAAAGGCATGCTATATGTATGCAACCAACAGCATTAAAGACGGAAGGAACACAGATACATTTATGCATATTTTGAAATTATGCGTTGGCTGTAGTAATGAAAAAAAACTAGAGGTAAGTAGCAGTCTTCAAAAAGCGTACATAGCCATGTGGCGTTCCAGAATCAACAATGACTGGAAAAGTGTTGATGATAGACGTCACCATACCAATCTTCTCAGCTTTTGATGGTTCGTTTTTCCTGTAACAAAATACTGTGTGATAAAGGCTAAAAGCCTCATTGAAACAAGCCACATCAAGTGCATAAAATTTTGCAACCATGCCACACTTACAAAAAGTGTGCCATGGCCAATGTATCCCGTTTTAGTAAAAACATCCATACCATTCAATGTGCCAGGTTTCGATAGCTGTATGCAAATTGCACACTGTCAGCTATGTCTCACCAACAAACAAAAAACGAACATAATCATACCACTCAACTAATTATCCACCATCATATTAGGTACCATGTCGGGATATATAAATAAGACTTACTTGTTTACAGCATAAGAAATCGCATTGAAAACTTACTCGTTGCAGTTTTCCATTAGAAAACGTCCCAGGTGCTTCAGCATCCAAATCCGCTCAGAGCGATCATACAGGACACCAGCCCTCAGCTTTTCCACCAACACAGGCCCACGTACAGGTGCTCCACTGCGATCAATCGCTCTTAAAATCTCCTCGACATCGTACAGCTGAACACAGTCAAATTCGAAACTGTAAGGAATACATACAAGAATACATAACCTCAGCTGACCATGTTTAAACTTCCTTTAAACTCAAAATTCTCTGCAGTTTTAAGTTTTGACAACAAAACATGAACAGACATTGCACTCAGCATCAAATGGTTGCATAAGGTGTCAACTACTATGCATCCGCTGGACCAATTGAAATACACGCATTGTACTTTGAGTAGTTTAAAGTTTAGAAAATCAATTTTGAACACCGGTTTTCCCACTGATTTCTGATTGTTCTAGGCTTATTTAGCATTCATATTTCACAGCATAGCCTATGCTGTGGCTAACATCATCACCAAGTAAATCCTGCTTAAAAAGATCTCTGCCAATCAAGCAATCACTCAAAATAAACCTACATCTCAAAAATTAGCACAAAAATTGGCAGGATCTTATTAATACAAACACATGGCTAATCACCTGAACACAAACAGAATATTCAGTTTCTCATTATTAAACAAACGATGCAAAAAGGCAAAGTATGAAAGTAAACAGATTGTTTGCTACCTGTGAAGTAGCCACAGAGACTTCTCCAGTACTGGACGGCACAGTAGTACTAACAGAACTTGCAGTTGAAGGATCAGCCGTTGCGGCAGATGCAGTTTGCTGCACTGCAGGTACCGGTGGTACGTCTTGGGCTAAGGAACCCGCAGATACAGATCGTGACCATTTCATCAGAATCTTCCGCGCTCCCATCTTGAACCCGAGGTCGCTCAAATCAGATTCATCTAACAGGTGGAAACTATCAAGCGTCAGCTCCTCCTCTAAATAAAGCACAATCAACACAAATAATGTGTAAGCAAAAGAACCATAATATTCAAGCACATGGGTCATGGCTCGGCCGAGACTGTCTTAAATTAACTACGTATCAGATCATGATGACTCAGTAGCCAAAAGTTGATGTAATAACAGTGTAACAGTCATGGTCTGATAACACTGATGCAGTGTCAATGTGGCACATGATTGGTAGTACTGGTCTTATTCGACCTTGTGGTTGATTATCACAGCAAGTAAGTTTATGGTCATTGTAGTGTGTCCGTTGAACTGCATTCGATATACAAGTCACAAGATCTGGCACCCGTGATAAAACACAACACTAAGCAGTACACTTGGACAAATGGCTTATATTTTTACCTTCAAGTCTGGTACGAATTTCGTCCGATATCGGAGCCTTCAGAATGTACTCTAACTTCTGTAGAAGCTGCTCCATTCTGCAAACACTGCTGACACCAATGGTAAACTTCAACTAAAACAAATGTACAAGTTATCAGCATTAAACACAAACAAATAAACGGAATAAACAAATATCTCTTGTGTATGAGGTGACTAATACAACAATGTCATCAAACACGCTGATAACCAATGCCTAAAGGTTGTGAACAAGCACAACAAAATTGCAAAAATTCAGGGTGCTTAAAAATTTGTCAAAGTGAAATTCCCTGCATTCCATGGTTTTCCAGATCCTCTAAGCCATCTGTTGCAGTGCAACCCCCAGACAAAAAACAGCATCTAATACATTCCCTGACAATATTTCAAATTCCTGCGTTTTGCCCAATTTTCCCATTATTAACAAAATCCTTAACATTCCATATTTTTCAGTTTGCAAACAGTAAGCACCCGGAAATATGTGCACAAATGTGTACAACTGCAAAGCGTTTTTGTTTTTTGCTGTCTTACGCATGACTCATATGTTAATACTCCTGAAACGCTGGCAGACAAATGCTGCTAGAGATAAAAAAAATCAGTCATTTCCGACAATGATGTGATATGGAAGCCTCACTAAATACTTTGTGACTTTGCAAGGGGTTACTTTGTACAAAAACAGTGCATGGTGGTCTTTCAGTTCACTAAAACGAACTGCCATGTATGCTGCAGGTGTGGTATTCTGTACACAATACGCATGGAAATGCGCATCAAAATTACAAGTGTGCATTGACTGGACTATGATAAGCCAATCACTGTCACGGACAGAGATAAAACAGACAATTTTACCAAAAACTGGCAACTCATTATTCTCACCAATAACAACAGCGGAGCCAACATTGTACACAACAGTGGCTCTGCTCACCTTTGTAGCAACAGCAACTAATTCTGTACTTTCACAACTGACAGCAGAAATTGTTGCATCACAATAAGGAGTGGAGCTCAAAACTGTAGGAATAGTCTTACCGGGAACAACATAATCCCTAGTGTGAGAACCACTCAATATTGCATACAGGGCATTACACTGATGCCGGTATGCCAGTGTCTTGCACACATTCTTGAAGTTTGACATGATGCTAGCTGAACGCTTAAAAAAACAGTTTTTTAGCTCATACTTCAAGCAGCACATGCCTACCAGAGGTCCACTTTTAAGTACTATGGTAGGCAGATGCACAAGCAGGTGGTGCTTAGCACGTAGCTTCACAGTATCACCAAACAGTGATGAGAACATGTGTAGATGGTCACAAATCACTTGCCTAAGATACGATATCATTGACTCAGTGAATTTTGGGGCAAACACAAGATCTACGAGATGAGACAAGTGCAATATTAGAATCCAGTGTTCATCGTCTTCATCAACTTCATTACCAAGCAACATCGGTAAGAAACGCAACAATGTCCAACACTGTACGGCTTTCATTGATGGTGACAAACCACCCCCCATCTGTTCAAGTACGTTCAGCTCTGGCGGACAGTTTTTCTTATCGACCCAATTATGACCAAAAAACGAAACGATACGCCTGTTCATTTCACTCAAGGGTATCAATTTCTTGACTGTTATGAGCATGTACAGGACACACCCCACTTCTAATGGCACCACGCCTTCCAGCAAAATATGCATGGGATCAAGTGCATAGTTATCCACTATATGGTAACCACGAATATTATTCAGAGCACAACTGCGTTTTATACCATGCACATGCAACTTATTACACTGCAAGCTGCTCAACTCGGTGAGATCAGCACTGTACGACTGACGAGTTCTAGGCGAAAACATGTGCTCTTCAAAACAGGTTTGTATGGCTGTTTGTGTAGCTGTGCAGATTGTGCAAAAGAAATCCCATACAAAACATTCCACAAATCCAAATAGGCCATTCAATGCCAAATTGTCGCACACTACTTGAGATAATTTCACATAGATAGTCTTCTTTCCAATAACTGGAAAAACGCCTGTAAACCCGTCACTAGAAAGTCTATTTATTTCTGACACAAATTTGTCCAGAATTGGTTCATATCCATAAACTTTCAAGTCGTGTGAGTAACAAAGACTCAGTAAATGCACATTTGCATGGCAGGAGTTCAGCACATTACTTAAATTCTTGATTACATAATAAAATACCCCCATATTGCATAATGCAGATGAGTGCCCTCTGAGAGGATTGGTCGTTCCCATTCCGTCAAAGAAAAGTTGCAACAAAATCGTGAATTTTGAACTGTCATTGAATTTTGTACGGTATGTTTCCCCATCATAAAATTCAGTGAGGCAACCACAGTTTTGAGTGACCTCCATGCTGTTCAGTAACATTTTCACGTATGCCTCACTCTGCATTAGAGCACGCAGATTAGCTTCAATAGACACGTACTGAAACGTATCATAGACAAGTTTCTGTTCATGTCGGTTATTTTCATGTCGTGAACCAAAAACGCACTCCTCTGGTTTTACGAACAGTGCATGTCGCTCAAAGTAAGCATCCTGCTTGTAGCGAGTTGTGAGACACTGTATTTGATCCTCATACTGTTCAAATACTTTGTCTAATTTTAGTTTACACTCCTGTGTCAACAATGTTGACAGTTCGTCAGCAATTTTAGAGCGAACATCCTGCAATGACACATTTATCATTTGCTGGCAGGACAGCATTATATCAGGAACAACAGAATGGGGAATACTACTATTACCCCTAAGTGATGCAACAAGGCAACTCGCTTCTTGTTCAAGAGACCTATAACATTGCGTTGAGTTTTTACTGCAGGATTCTGCACTTTCCTCAGCATTTGAATCATCGGTAACAGTAGATCTAACGCCTGCATGAAGATCAATTTCATCCAAATCCATACACTCCTGTTGATCTTCAGTACTATCCGTAGCATGGTACTTGCCTAAATGGCGGAAGAAACTACAAAGTTTGGTGAAATAGGCGGAACAATCGGTCTGCAGACACTTAATAGGAAGCACCAATTTTCCAAACGCCTCATGTGAACGCAAATGGGACTTGAAAACGGTCAGCTCCGCTGTTTTAATACCACAGACATAGCACAGAAACATGTTTCGCGTGCAATCCTGTAATTTTACAATTTCAGTGGATGCATCACCTTAATGCCCTATGATGTTGTGCCATAATTACACAGTAATGCGTATAGGCAATGCCTATAAGCATTCACTAAACCTAACTAATCCCCGTGCATGTTGGTAAAATCCTACATTACCAGACCAATTTCAATCCACAGACATCGTATTGTCTGTACGCATAATTTTACAAATCCGACTATTACCCACTGGTATACGACAATTTCGCTACTACAGTATCACCTTTACTGTTAAATGTACACAGATTCAACGTATAAAATTACATTAACATCACAAACAAACCTAACATGAAACCACGCAAAGAATAAACAGCGGCAGAATATATAATGTCTTCCGTTGTTTCAATATGGTACAGACTTCTTCAGTAAGTAAATCGGCATAGTTCTCATAGACAAGCGTCACGGCATTTCTAACATAAATTCTGCTTATTATGCAGTAGGCTATTGTTCGATTTTCACTGGCATAATATATACTATTGTTGGTTTAGAGGAGCTCGAAACAAGTGCAGACTATGTGCTTCTACACTGCAATGTAGTCCGTAGGGCTAGAATTATCTGCACACCAAATATACATCTAGTGTAGACTAAAGGCATCTACACTAGATGTAGATTAGTTTGTCTACACTTTTTCCCTGAGTGTATAGCATATGTTATATGACATCACTTGCCTGCTATTCGGCCATAGGACTTGATGACGAAATAAATGAACTTTAGCCTTTATGCGAAATCGAGCAGTTGAACTCGTTCGAAGCTAAACAAATATATAGGCTGAGTGTCGATCTGCTAGCTCCATGCAGTCGCATGAGTTTGACTGGCCGACTGCCGCTGTATTAGTCATGATGCAACACGTTTAGTGATGGGTCAGTATTTCGACTTTAGGACCGTACACAGTTTGTCGCAATCGAAATTACAGACATGCAGTATGGACCCACAAGGACACAATGCACACTTTCTCTAGCTGCAATGCTGCATGGAGGCACCGCAGTGTAGCTTATGTCTTCAGAGTTTGAGTTTCAAAATGTCAACCGCGCTGGAGCGTATAAGAATTAGCAATGACAACTCGATACCAATTAATATTTAATAATAACAATAATAATAATAATAACCGGGTTGTTCCGCACAGACGGAAAGAGGCCCGATGGTCTAATACTCGTCCCATGGCAGAGCGGCAAGTCTTTATACTGAGACGTGACGGTCATATGCCCTCTGGCAGAATCATACGTCACTGGGTCCGCTCGCGAGGCAGGTGCTGCTGCAGCGGAACTCGCCTTTCTCGCAAAGAAGAAAAAAAAAGCCAGCACTGGTTTTCGATGTGGACGTCCATATGGTGGCACAGCTGTTTTAATTCGGAAATCATATAGCCTTAATTCGTGTAAAG
>Ga0209568_1000702_pt1 | contig 11933 bp, 9 predicted proteins | sample WorMetOlspDAHAB2_FD_187406 | JGI IMG/M metagenome (GOLD analysis project Ga0209568, IMG submission 187406) | Marine gutless worms symbiont microbial communities from Max Planck institute for Marine Microbiology, Germany - Olavius sp. DAHAB.2... ...
GCGCGACAACTGGCTGTCCAACCGGATCTTCCAATCCGACGACCAAATCGTCGCCCTATGCTGCGAGGCCTGGAACAGGCTCGTCGAACAGCCCTGGAAGATCATGTCCATCGGCATGCGCCAGTGGACCCATGGGTTCTGATCAATGCAGCTTGGTATTAGATATAAGTTATTGATTTCACAAACTCTTTTGGAAGCGACGGAAAGTCCGATGTCGAGCCGTAAATCTGCCCGAAGTTCTTTTCGAATTATTCAACCTGTGGTGTCGGCGGGCCTGACACGTCGCCAGCGAGTCCTGATCTCGCCGAAACCAAATAGTTGAAATTCCATCGGAATCAGAAACGGCATGGTTCTTGCTGCGGTGCACGCAGATGCGCGCGCCGGTTCGCCGGTTCGATGTCTGTGCCGGGTAGGGGGTATCCGGCCCGAGCGGAGCGGGCGGCGCGGCAGCAGGAGATGCATGGATGTTTGGAGTATTCTCACGCGCGCTGTTCTTCGCCTTGATCGCCGGTCTGGTTTTGGCCAGCGGGGCGCCGCGGGCGAACGCGGTGGTCATCGATTTCGACAGCGTCGGCAGCAACGTCGACGTCACCAACCTGTTCCCCGAAGCGACGTTCACGTCGACCGGGGGAGGGCGGTTCGTCGCCACAGGCGGGACCAGCCTGTTCCACACCGCACCCAATCCGATCACGGTGCGGCTTGGCACTGGCTTCGATCTGTTCGCCGACCTGTTCGTCGATTTCACCGATCCGGTGAACAACCTGACGTTCTACGCGACGGCGGTGAACGACGACGGCACCTCGGTTCCGGCCGCGCAGATCGACGTGTTCGAGGACGGCATTCTGTCGGCGACGCTTGATCTCGCCACCGATGGGTCCGTGCTGACGCCGGACCTGCAGGATTTGACCGCGTTCTCCTCTGTCACCCGGGTCCGCGTTCACTCGATCACGGATTTCTTCGGCATCGCTTACGACACGTTCAGCTTCGACGTGGCAGCGGTGCCGGAGCCCGGTGCGCTGAGCGTCTTCGGCCTCGGCCTTGCGGCCCTCGGTCTCGCCCGGCGCCGGAGGAACGCCTTCTGAGCCGACGCAATCCGCCAGCACCCACTCCAGAATAAACTGACCCCCGTCGGTTCTGCCGGCGGGGGTATCTGCTTTCAGGTAGGTGAGCGGGCGATGGACTACGCCGAGACGTCGATGAAGGCGGCGGAGAAGCGCTCGTTGATGAACGGCGTAAACAGCTCCGTGTAGTTCACCTGCTGAGCGATGGCGAGGGTGATGGAGTTGTTGGCCGCAGTGAACTGGCGGGTCAGTTCGTCCTGGGCTTTCTGGATCTCGATCGCCTGTTCGACCAGCAGGTCGTTGGACTCCTTGGTCAGGCCCTCAAGGGTCTGGATCGCCCGTTGCTCGTAGAAGATCGCCACCGATTGGGCGACCTCGTAGCGGGAAAGCTCCAGGTCCACCGCCTGCTTGGCGGCGTTGAGGGCCTCGATGGCGCGGTCTCGCCCGTCTTGGGTCTCCAGGCCGTCGTAGAACCATGAGTCGGCCACCTGGAGGTCTTCGCGGAAGATGGTGCCGGTGTATTGGGTCGGCGATCCCGTGTCGGGACCGACGGTGAAGGTAACCGTGTCGCCGACCAGGCTGTCGAGCTGCAGCCCGTTCTCGAAGGCGCCGGCCTCGGTGGCCGGGGTGCCCGGAAATTCATCGAAGCATTTGAGGATGCGGGCGTCGCGGTCCGGCACCCACCACTTTCCTTCCGAGTCGACGATGTAGTAGTCCGATCCCAGGTGGGCGCCCTGCACCGAGGTGGTCGCGCCGGAGGGGCTGATCTCGTAGGTCAGCTTCGGTTCGGCCACGCCCAGAAGATTGGGTGCGGCGCCGTCCTCGGCCAGGTTGACGAACCCGGCCAGCAGGGAATCGAACACCGCGGCGTAGCCGGCCCAGTTGGTGTCGCCCGTCGATACCTGCTCGGCCTTGACGATCTGCGAGATCATGCCGTCGAGGCTGCTGCGGATGTTCTTGGCCCGGCCGACGACACTCGCCAGCTGGGAGGATGCCTCGCCGGCCTTTTCCTGGACCCGCTCCCACGGGCGCTTATCGACCTCGATGGAGCCGAGTTTCTGGCCGAACTGGGCCTCGACCTCGGTCGTGCGCTCGGCCGCCTTGGCTTCGAAGTTGCCCTGAAGCTGCGACAGCAGCGTGGCCAGCGCGAAGTCCTTGGGGGTGAGCTTGTCGAGAACGGTGACCATCGTGTGAGCGCCCGGTTTTCTGCGCGAATCAACGTGTTATTCTACCTGATCGCACGCCTTGGGTAAAGTTGACCAGCAGCGGAGTCGTGGACGGCGGTGACGGCCTCAAACCCGGATCGCGTGGTGCTGTTCAAGGGCGTGTCCCAGTACGGCAGCGTCAACGCCATGGTCGGCGAACTGGCCCACGCGTTCGAACGGCGCGGCCTGCGCCCGGCGGTCGTCGACATGACCGAGGATGCCCTGAGGCGCGACCTCGGGCCGCTGCTGGAGGGGGGGCAGGTGGCGCTCTTCTGCTGCGTCAACGGCATCGGCCTGCCGTCCGACGGGGCCGGCTTCTATGCGCTCAGCGACGCGCCGGTGTTCGCCTTTTTCGTCGACCACCCGGTCTATCACCTCGACCGGCTGGGCGCCGCCGTGCCGCGCCTCGCCGTCAGCTTTCCGACCGCCGACAACGTCGCGTGCTGCCGGCGGATGGTCGGCCCCGTGCCGCCGGCCTGCCACGTCGCCCACGGCGCCGCCGCTGTTTCTGAGACGCCCTGGAAGGACCGCGATATCCCGATGCTGTTCTCCGGCACTTGTCACGGCGGTCCGCCCGAGGAGCAGCGCCGCGCCTGGCGCGAGCGGGGCGATGCCGAGGTCTTGAAGGCCATAGTCGAGGCCCACGATGCGGAACCCGAAAGGCCGCTGGAGCAGGTCGTTGCCGAAATCGCGGGACTCGACGAGGGCGACGATGCGGCGCTGGCACCCGTGTTCATCGCCGCCGACACCTATCTCCGCGACCGGGCGAAGGCCCGCGTCGTTGCCGCACTGGCCGGCACCGGCGCCGTCGTCTGCGGCGAGCACTGGGAGTTCCTCTCCGAGTCCGTGCCGGGCGTCCGCTTCAAAGGCGAGCAGGGCGCGGAGGCGGTCAAGGCGTTGATGCGGCAGGCGAAAATCACCCTCAATGCGCTGCCGCCCTACTACGCCTCGCACGAGCGGGTGTTCCAGGCGATGGCCGCCGGTTCGGTGGCGGCGTCGACGCCGTCGCCCCTGTGGCGGGAGACGTTTCCCGAAGGCGAGATGATCGAGTTGCCCTATGGCGAGGCCGGGGTCGGGGAGGTGTTGCGGGCGGCCCTGGCCGACGACGGCCGGCTGCGGCGGATGGCCGAGGACGGACGGCGGGCCTTCGCCGCCGCCCACACCTGGGACCATCGGGCCGGCGCTATCCTCGACGCGGTTGCCGGCGGCGACGTCCTGCCCGCCGGGCGGGAGGCGCGCGCATGAAAAAGGCCATCGTCACCATGGCCGTGGGCGAGGCCTACGTGCAGGCCTTCGAGACCCATGCGCGGCCCAACTGGGTCCGCTATGCCGACCGCCACGGCTACGACCTGTTCGTGCTGACCGAGCCCATCGACACTCGCTCGCAGCGCTCGATCCACTGGCAGAAGCTGCTGGTCGGCATGCTGCCCGAGATCAAGGCCTACGATGTCGTCGTCTGGCTCGACGCCGACGTGATCATCAATGCCCGCACCGCGCCCTGCGTGGTCTCGCAGGTGACCGGCGAGCGCATCGCTGTCGCCGATCCGCCCGAACAGGTGAGCGCCGCCGAGACGGTCTCCGAGCGGTTCCTCGCCTTCGCCATCAAGTTCAACACCGAGATCGAGGGCGGCGTCGCCGCGCCGCTCCACGTGCGCAAGCCCCGTGCCGAGCTCTCCTACCGCCCGCCCGGCGACCTCCGCGCCATCGAGCGGTCCATCAACACCGGGCTCATCGTCTTCCGCCCGGCGCTGCACAACGAGTTTCTCGCCAAGTGCTACGCCAAGGGCCACCCGGACGCGCCCGACGGTTCCTTCGAACAGACGCCCATTTCCTACGAGCTGCAAGCCGCCGACATGGCCGAGTACATCGACGGGCGGTTCAACGCCACCTGGGCTGAGTACGCCGCCGTGCACTACCCGTTCCTCTACGACTACGCGTTCATCAACGCCAACCAGGACCTCGCCCGAAAGTGCGTCAACGTCTTCTATCACAGTAACTATTTCTGCCACTTCGCCGGCGCCGGCCGGCACAGCATCACCAAGACCATGCTCGAACTGGTCGACCAGGACGCCCCTCACGTGATGGCGGCGCTTGCCCCGGACTTCTGGGTAAGGCGGGGGGAGGTGTACGCGGATCTGGAGGAGTGAGGCCGACTATCTCTGCTCGCCCGCCGCCGCCATCGCGCGGTCGTAGAGGTCGATCAGCGCCGCGATTTCGTGGTCCATCGCATGCTCCGCATTGAAGCGGCGGAGGTTGGCGCGGGCCTTCGCCGTGTCGAAGGCGGCGAGGCGGTGAGCGGCGTTTTCGATCTCCGATGAATGGAGGCCGAGGCCGAGGCCGTCGTCTTCGACGAGGGCGGCCATGCGTTCGTATTCGGCGTTGACGATCACCGGCAGGCCAGCCTCGATGTAGGCGAACACCTTGGTCGCCATGACGTTCTTGCGCTGGATGTCGCGCATGCGGGACGTCTCCAGGTCGAAGTCGAACAGCAAAAGGCCGAAGTCGTAAGCGGCGAGCACGCCGGAGAGCTGGTCCGGCGGCACGCCGTCGCGCATGCGGAAGGTGTCGTGGTCGCGGGCCAGGGCTGCGAAGGCGCCGTACTGGGGATGGTCGGGGTCGATGGAGGTCTGGGGGTTCGAGAGCACGTCGATGGCCAGGCCCTGGCCGAGGAGGGAGGCGAAAGCGCGCGGCATGCCGACCTCGGGGAACAGCTCGGGCGGGTGCTCGGCGTCGGCCGGGACCAGGCCGCCGGCGTAGACGAGGCGGAGGGGGCCGTCCGCCCGCGCGGGCACAGGCGTATCGGCGTCGGCGGCGAACGGTGGACACGGCCAGGCCTGCATCTCGATGGCTGGCGGCGGCGCATCAACACCGTGCTCGGCGGCCCATTCCTGGCAGACCTCCTCGGGAAAGCGGGTGACGATGCCGTCGGCGCCTTGCAGGATGGTCCGCTCCATGGCGAGGTCGAAGTCGACCATCGCGGCGGGCCATTTGAGGCACAAGTCGGCCCGCTCGGCGTAGAGCGAGGTGATGTCGTAGAACTCGCAGACGACAGCCGCCCGGCCGCGGTTATCGATGGCCAGCCGGCCGAGCACGTAGGTCCACATCCAGCATTGCACGTGGAAGACGTCGGGGTGCAGGCGGCCGAGCAGGGTGCGCATGAGCCGGAGGCCCTGCTGGGTGTCGGCGAGGCCGTCGAAGTGGTCCTCGAACAGGCGGCGGAGGTGCGCCGGCAACGGCGACAGGCTCAACAGGAACGCCCGGTATCCGCGGCGCCGGAGCGCGATGGCTTCGCGCAGGATGACGAAGTAGGGCATCATCGCCACGAACACCACGGTGCGGGTATCGGCCGGGCCGCCGTTGACGTCCTCGATGAATGGATGCAGCGGCCCCGCAATGACCCGGGCGTCGTGGCCGGCGAAGGCGCCGGCGAACCCGGCGTCACGGGCGATGCGCGCCAGCGACAGGAGGGCAGCCTTGCGCTCCGCCGCCGCGGCCTCGTTCTCCATCAGCGGCAGCAGGGAGTGCTCGATGGTCGCCTTCTGGGCCGGCGGCGAGGCCGCCGCGACATCGGCGACGAAGGCGCGCGCCAGCGCCGCGTTGCAATGGGGCAGGGTGCCGTCGCCGGCGAAATAGGCGTCGTAGACCCGCTCGATCTCGGCGGCGGTCAGCGGCGGCGCGGCCGGTTTCATCGTGCTTCTCAGAACGGTTCCCCGGGCATCACGGCTTCTGTCCGATCAACGAGAACACCCGGTCGGTGCGGATCGATGACGCCATGTCCTCGCCCACCATTCCCTCTCCGACCGTTAACTCGACGAGCCCGCATGCTTCCACCATCGCGCCCAGTTCCCGCCGCGATACCGGCCAGCCGTAGCGGGTCTCGTGGGGGTTGCCGAGTACAGGCCTCGGCGGCGGTGGCGTGTCGTCGGCGCGGCCCAGGAGATGGATAAGGAAGGCCCCGCCGGGTTAAAGGGTGCGGCCCATCTCACCGAGATAGCTGGCGATGATCTCGGGGCGCGGAACGTGCTGCAGAACACCGAACGAGAAAGCGACATCGAAGAAATCGTTCTCGAACGGGGCCAGGTCGAAGCCGTTACAGCGGGCGGCGTGGGCGTTGCCGAACTTCCGGCACATGAACAGCGCCTCGGCGACATGGTCCTCGACCACATCAACGCCATAGGCCTCGCCGAAGGTTTCTGCCATCGCGTACAGCAGGCGGCCATTGCCGCACCCGACTTCCAGAACCCGCATCGTCCGCGGGTCGCGACCTTGCATGACGTCGGGCCGGCTGAGGATCAAGCGTTCGATATCCTCCCGGCCGGACTGGATGTACGAGTCCAGCGTGTGGTCGTCCTGGACCTTGTGGAACTCGTCCATGCGGCCGGCGTGTCCAACGATGTCCCAGGTCTCGGCGACCCTTTCGACGACCACGGTGGAGACCAGGTCCTCGAACGCCGGCCACCGGCCCCGCAACCGGAACAGCAACCGGGCGAACCGGGCGAGGCCCGCCAGCGAGCCGATGGCGAAGGCGTCCAGCAGGGCCGCCATGTTCTCCTGCGGATCGACGCCGTCGGGCAGCATGGGCACGTTCCGGACGACTTCGGTCTCTGGAACCATTCCGGCGAGCATCATCAGCGACTTGCGCAAGCCATCGACGGTCGGCGGCGGCTGGCTCAGGTATCGGGTCAGGAGGTCTTCGGTCTGCTGCCAAAGGGCGGCGGAGACGACAATGGCGTCGCACGCCGGGCTGAGTGCGGCGGCCGAGGATCCCTTCGACAGTTCGCTGATCAACATGTCAAGGCGGCCGAAGTCGACGGCCGGGCGGGCCAGGTCGACCAGGACCACGGCACCGTCCCCGATCTCGCGGACATGGCGGCCGAGATCGTCGATCAGCGGCAGTCCGCTCAGCGTGGCCGTCTCTACCCGCGATTGCTCGGCGGCCAACCGTTTGGCGAGGACGGCCGACGCGGCGGGTACAAGGAGACGGCACTCTGCATCGGGAAAATGGTCGCGCAGCGCTCCAACTAAAGAGCGAAAACAAGGACTCGCCGGCAACGGGAAACAGGGCCTTACCCGCGAACACCGCGACGAAGGTGATACCGGTCATCGGGCGGCTCCGATCGTCCCGATTCGTCGGCTCGCGACGCCACTTCGGGGCATGCGCCACCGCCGCCAAATCCGGCAAGTTCCTTGAAAATGCAAGTCATTCCCCCCATACTGGTTGCAGGCAGTAGGCCTGGATACACGTTCTAGAAGGAACGCTATCATGAGCGCAGCACGCGCGCGGCGGATTCTCTTCACGGTGATGCCCTACGAGGGCGAGGTCCGCGACCGCGTCACTGCCAAGTTCTACAAGAACAGTGCCGTCAAATACATGCCGCTCGGCGTGCTGAGCATCGGGGCGTGCGTGCCCGAGGGCTACGAATTCGCCGTGCTGGATGCCGCCAGCCGCAACCTGACCCTGGACGAAACCATCGCCGAGATCGAGGCCTTCGCGCCCGACGTGCTCGGCCTTTCGGTGGTCACCTACCGGGCGTGGGCGATGGTGCAGATCCTCGAGCGCACGTCGGCGCCGATCAAGGTCGTCGGCGGCCCGCACACCAAGTACAACCACGAGGCCATCCGCCGCCAAGGGGCGCATGCGGTGTTCGTCGACGACGCCGAGGTGACGTTCCCGCAATGGCTCGCCGACGGCTGCCCCGAGGGCACGTTCTTCGGCGGCTCGGTGGAACTGGACTCGCTGCCGCTGCCGGCGCGGAACCTGCTCGACCTCGACGACTACCGAATCGAGTACAACGACGATCTGCTGTTCCGGGTCGGCAACCTGCGGCTGCCCATGTACAGCTCGAAGGGCTGCCCGTTCGCGTGCATCTGCCGGGCGCTGGTCGAGAACGAGATCGACGTCGATTGGAGCGCCCGCGGCACCATCGAGGTGCGCGAAAGCGTGGTTGCCGAGCTGGCAGCGGCCGGCTGCAAGCGGCTGCACGTCGGCATCGAAAGCCTCGACGACGAAACCCTGATCTATTTCAAAAAGAGCAGCCGGTTCAAGCACATCCAGCGGTTCGCCGAGCTGTGCAACAGGTACGGCATCACCATCCTCGGCTATTTCATCATCGGCGCGCCGACCGAGACCGAGCAGTACCGGCGCGACCTGCCGAAGATGATCGAGGACCTCGGCATCCGGCTTCCCTACTTCAACCTGCTGACGCCGCTGGCGGAGACGCCGTACTACTTCGAGCAGCTGGCCAACGGCAACCTGGATCGCGACTACTGGAAGGAGTTCTGCGACGGCCCGGTGCGCGATTTCGAGATCCCCGACAGCCGGCCTCTCGACGAGGAACTGGAACTCCGCGCGGTGATCGACAGCTACGTCGACCACTTCAAGCGCTTCGACATGCCGGTGTTCGTTTCCTGACAACTCCTTAGGATCGCCGCCCCTCGACGGCGGCGTCGTAGAGCGCGATCAGCCGGCCGATCTTCTGGGCCATGCCGTGGGTGTCGTTGTAGCGGCGGACGTTGGCCGCGGCGGTGGCGTAGTCGAAGTCCTCGAGGATCGAACCCAGGGCCGAGAGCTCGTCCGAAGCGACTGCGAGGCCGAGTCCGTGCTCGCGGACGATGCGCGCCATCTCCTCGTATTCGGCGCTGATGATCACCGGCAGCCCGGCTTCGAGATAGGAGAAGATCTTGTTGGCGACGACGCCTGTCCGCTGGCCGTGACCGATCCGGAGAACGCTGTCGTCGAACACCATCACGAGAATGCCGAAGTCGTAGGGCGCCAGGGTCTCCGACAGCTGGTCCGGCGGCACACCGTCGAGGACGCGCATGCGCGGGTAGTCGCGGCCGAGGCTCAGGAAAGGCGTGTAGGACGGGTTGTCGTCGCTGACCGGGCTGTGGGGATTGCCGAGGATGTCGATGGCGAAGCCTTGTTCCAGGAGGCGACGAAAGGCCCGCGGCATGCCGGCTTCGGGAAACAGTCTCGGCGGGTGGTCGGCGTTCAGGGGGATCGTCGTGCCAGCATAGACCAGGCGCACGATGCCGTCCGACTGCGACGGCTTGGTCTCGGCATAGGCGGTGAACTCGGGGCACGGGTAGGCATACATCGCCGTCTCCGGCGGCATGGCGCCGTGGCGGTCACGCACCTCGTCGACCACGTGCGGCGGAAACCGATGCACGATGGCATCTGCGTTGTGAAGGATGTAGCGCTCCAGCGCGGTGTCGAGATCGACCTGCACAGCCGGCCACAGGCTGACCAGGGCGTCGCGGCCGGCGTAGACCGAGGTGATGTCGTAGAAATCGCAGACGATCGCCGCGTCGCCCCGTTTCTCGATCACCTGACGGGCGAGCACGTAGTTCCACATCTTGCATTCGACGTGGAACACCTCCGGCCGCAGCAGGTCGAGGATGGCGTCCAGCACCCGGTAGCTGCCGCAGGCGTCGCCAACGGCGACGAAATGGCGCTCGAACACCGAGCGGATCTCGGCATCGATGGGCGCGAGACTCAAGAGGAACGGATGATGGCCTTCGCGCACCAGGTACATGGCCTCACGGAGGATGGCGAACTGCGGCCGGTCGGTGACGAAGACGATCCGCCGGCCGCTGCTTCTCTCGGCATTGACCTCGGGAGCGAACGAACCGCGGTCCGTTGCGACGTCCTGTTCGAGGCGACGCAGGTGGTCTTCCAGCGCCGGACGGTCGGCGAGGCTGCGGGCGATCTTGCTGGCGATGCCGAGGGCGATCGGCGTCGGCGGCGGCCATTCGAGAAACTTGAGGATGGTCGCTTTCTCGCCCGGATTGATCTCGTCTCCGAAGTCGGCGAGCACCCCGCGAATGAAGCCTAGGGCCTGGTCCCGGTCGCAACGCGGAAACATGTAAGTGTCGACGATCGCCCGGTAGACCTCATCGAGCTTGTTGTTCGGCGTTGGTGGCGGCGCGACGCGGGTTGCGATCATCTCATCGGTCCGCGGTGGGGGTGCGGTCGGCGGCGGCCTGGGTGATGCGATCGTAGAGCGCCGTCAGGCGGCCGATCTCGCGGTGCATGCCGTGGTCTTCGTTGTAGCGGCGGATATTGGCGACCGCCGCCGCGTAGTCGAACGACCGCAGCCGCTCGGCGATCTCGCCGATCTCCGACGAATGGACGGCGAGTCCGAGCCCGTTGTCGACCACCCGGCGGGCCATGGCCTCGAACTCGGCGTTGACCACGACAGGCAGCCCGGCCTCGAAGTAGGTGAACAGCTTTGTCGTGGTGATGTCGGTGATCTGCCTTCCCGAGGTGCGCAGGACGCTGCTGTCGATCAGCGTCAGCACGAGTCCGAAATCGTATCCGGCCAGCGTCGACGTGACGCGCTCGGGCGACTGTCCGGGCAGGAACCGGAAACGCGGGTTTTCTTGGGCCAGCGCGTGATAGTCGGCGTACTCAGGCAGATCGCCGAAGGGACGCAGCGGGTCGTGCAGGATGTCGACAGCGTAGCCCTGGTCCAGGAGCAGACGGATCGCCTCGATCTGGTGGTAGAAGCTGAACATGTCCGGCGAATGGTCGGCATCGCGCGGGACGATGCCGCCGGCATAGACGAAGCGAAGCACGCCGTCCGCCTGCGAATGCTTGGCCTCGGTGTAGGCGATGAACTCGGCACACGGGTACGGCTGCATTTCGATCTCCGGCGGCATCGCCCCGTGCCGCTGGCGCCACTCGTCAATCACGCTTGGCGTGAACCGGTGCAGGATGGCGTCGGCGTTGTGCAGGATGTGCCGTTCCATGGCGAGGTCGAGGTCGACCATATCAGCCGGCCAGCGGGACGCCAGGACTTCCCGTTCGGCGAACACCGACGTGACGTCGTAGAAGTCGCAGACCACGGCCGCGCCGCCCCGGTGATCGATTGCCAGCCGGGCCAGCAGGTAGTGCCACATCATGCACTGGACATGGAGGACATCCGGCCTCAAACGCGTCAGTAGGGCGCGGAGCAGTCCCCGGTTCGCGAACGTGCAGACGGTCGCATCGAAGGTGCGTTCGAACACCTCGCGCACGGTCGCCGGAAACGGCGCCAGTCCGGCCAGGAACACGCGGTGTCCGGCGCGCTTCAGGTACATGGCCTCGCGCAGGATGGGCAGGTAGGCCCGATTGGCGAGGAAGACGACCCGGCGTTCCTCGGTGTCGCGGTTGACGTCGGCGATGAAGCCGGCGAAGGGTCCGTCCAGCAGGCGGGTGAAGTGCCGGTCCAGCAGTTCCGCTCTTTGCGGCGCTTCGATCGAGCGGCAGAGATCGCCCATGAACTCCTGCAACTGAAGCGCGTTGGGGCCGCTCTTGAGGAACTCGGTGAACCGCCGGAGCATGGGCTCCCTCAGCGGCGGCGGCGCCAACTCGACCCGTTCAAGGACGAAGGCGGTCGCCGTCTTTGGATCCCAGACGCTCATCTCGTCGCCGGCGAGGATCTCCCGGTAGCGCTGTTCGAGGGCCGCATCGTCCATCGGCGGCGGCAGTTCTGCCGATGAGGGACTCATTGACGGCGTCCGGGCCGCGGCGGTTGGGGCGGCCTGATGGATGAAACAAGGAGATGGCATGAATGAGGGGTGAACGGTCAAGCATCCTGGCTCTGATAAGGTGTTGGGAGAGGCGGATAGGTTTCAGGCTGGATTGTCTTTTAGGGCACTGCGACCCTGTACAGGAGATGACCCG
>Ga0209568_1000703_pt1 | contig 11923 bp, 11 predicted proteins | sample WorMetOlspDAHAB2_FD_187406 | JGI IMG/M metagenome (GOLD analysis project Ga0209568, IMG submission 187406) | Marine gutless worms symbiont microbial communities from Max Planck institute for Marine Microbiology, Germany - Olavius sp. DAHAB.2... ...
TGGAACCATTGCCACTGGCAGTGGGTTTGGCGCTCTAATAGGCTATACTCCCTCTTCCTCCGGGAGAGGGCCGGGGAGAGGGGATCAAAACAAGTCCACGCAAACCATTTAAAAACTTACCACTACCCATTGACGGTCTCGTAACCTCCGTGCTTCATACAAACCCCGACGAGGAAATCTTGGTCTTCTCCGAGTATCGGGCAACTCAGCAGCACATCGTCCAGGCGCTACGGCGCCGCTTTGGAGACGATAAGGTCAATCTCATCCATGGTAGTCAAGACTACGCAGAACGCGCTACCGAGATTGCAAGCTTCGAGGATCAAGGCCAATTTTTCGTCTCGACCGAGGCCGGCGGGGAGGGTATCAACCTTCAGCGTCGGTGCCATGTCATGGTCAACTTCGATCTTCCTTGGAATCCCATGCGCCTGGTTCAGCGTATCGGACGTCTTTACCGATATGGACAGGACAAGCGAGTCGTCGTGTTCAATGTGCACGCGCCGCAGACCCTGGATGCCGAAATCATGGCGTTGATGTACGCCAGACTCACCCAGGTCGTTAACGACATGGCGGTGCTTGGCGGGGAATTTAATGAGGGACTTGCAGACGATGTACTCGGTCAGATTGCGGACATTCTGGAGGTCGAGGACATCCTGGAAGGGGCTACCGATGCCGGTATCGACCGCACCCAAGCGCATATAGACGAGGCGTTACAACGAGCGAAGGAGGCAGTATCGAAGCAACGCGAGCTATTCGAATACGCTGCCGACTACGATCCGAATGAGGCCCGTTATGAGCTGAATATTACCGGGAAGCACTTACAAACCTTCCTTGAAGGTATGTTCTATCAACTCGGCATCGAGGTCGTGGACAGGTTGCACAAGGGTATTGTTTGGGACATTCGTTTGCCGGACAACCTGCTAACTGAGCTTCCCGGCAAACGAACCCGAATACGGATCACCTTCGATCGGGTATGGGGCACAAATCGACCGGATACCCAGATGATGAATCTTCAGTCTCCCATAATTCAGTTGTTGTTACGGAAAGCCAAGGCATACGAATTCGGTGGTCACGTCGCCCCCCTGACCTACATTAAAGGAGCTGCAATTCTAACTGCTGTCCTGCGCTGGCAAAACGATCAGGGTCACCGAATGAGACAGGAATACACCGCCGTCCGCGTGCGGTCGAACGGGCACGTCGATACCAACCCCCAGGAATTTGCCGACTGGCTGCTGAAGCCAGCCATCACAGGACAAAAGCTGCCGGATAAATCAGTGGTCGGGCAATGGCTTAAAGCTGCGACCAACGCTACTGACCTGCGTCTGGCGAATGTAAGCAACACCGACCTCCACCAGAATAGGCAATGGGTTAGTGGAGGGTGGCTTGAAAAAGGGTAATCCATCCTGCGGATGAATATGGCCGTGGCTCTGGAGCCCTACCGTCACGACGCGGTTTTCACTCAGTCTCCTCTGGACGCTACGGACAAGTCGATCAAGGCGAAGAAGAACGATACCAGCTCCAATCTGCTGCATCGGGAGACCGCTTTCACCGCTTTTCAATACCCCTTTGCCCTCAATCTGGAGGACTGCCGAGCCAAACCGGACTGGACGAAGACGCTGCTCCGGGCCATCGGCCAACTCAACGAGGTGGCCGGCAACCACGCCCGCAGCTATTTCGAGCTGGCGCCGGCCAGCATCGTCCTGCGACTGACTCCCCAACTGGTGGCCGGCTACGACACCTACGGTTTTAAGCCCGATGACGATGCGTATCGGCTGCCCGAGATCACCGCAGGCATTCGGGAAGGCGACTATCCGGGCGATGAGTTCTACCTGGGTGGAAAGCTGGTCAAGGACATGGACGAGGACCTGCGGAAGGCCCTGGAAGACAAAGGCGCAACCCTCGACCGCAGCCCCCAGCGCCTGATCGAGACCGTCAGCGACCGGATGTTCTGAGTAGGATGGGCAAAGCAAGCGCCCGGCAAGCAGGCTCAAAGCTTCGGTCATGCCATGAAGACTCCTGAACCGCGACGGCCCGGAAGGATGCACAGCGCGCCGCGTGCCCATCGCTATTTGATGGGCACGCGGCGCCTGTTTGGTCTCCCGGCAAGCGGTTGCGGTTGGGAATGCCCTGCGCAATGACCAGCGCTTGAGGCCATTCGGATGGATAGGCTCCGCTTTGCCCATCCTACGGGCTAAATGTCAACACGACCTGGTAGCTGGTCACCGGCAGGCAAAGCCTTCGGTGGTGGGCAATGGTTCCGTTAATTACACACAGGTGTATTAAGGCAATGCTATATCTCTATCTGGAGGCCCCGTTCGCCACCTTCCGCACTTTTACCGCAGGGAGCTTCCGACCGACGGCGCCTTTCATGACCTACTCGGCCGCTTATGGGCTACTGCTCAATCTGGCCGGGGAAGATATGCGCCACGACGACGGCAAATCGCCCATGACCCTGATCAAAAACAAGCTGCCGAAGGTCGAGATCGCCCTGGGGGAGAGAGAACCTGCGCAACGGCACATTTGTTATCAGCAACTCCATAACTACCCGGTGGGCAATCAGGGCAAGGAGCACGCACCGAGGACCAAGGGCAACAAGTACAACATCGTCCCGGCCCGCCGCACCTTTTTGTCGGGACTCGAGGTCTGTTTGGGCGTTCAGGCGGACGCGGATCTGGAGTCGAAGATCATCCGTGGTCTACGGGGAGAAATCGAGGGACGCTATGGATTGCCCTTCCTGGGAGACAACAACTTCCTGCCGGACCGGATCGATGTGCTGGATAGGCCCCATGAGGCCCATTGGCTGGTGCCCGTCGGGGAAGGCGAGGAGCCGACCGGATCACCGGAGCCCATGCGCCTGACCGTCACCATCGACCGCGCCGACATGTCCAGGACGGTTGCCCGGCTGTTCCGGCTGGACGGCGAGGAAACGGCCACGATCCCGGCAGAAGCCTGGGTCGAGGTGGCTTATGGCTGAGACAGTTTTTTCACTGCTTCCCGCGGACTCAGCCCGCGTAGGGCGGGACAGGCCAGGCCCCGCACCTATCGCCGCCGACCGACTGGTCGGCAGGGTAATGGTTAAGGTTTAAATGGAACCATCGCCGCTCGCAGTAAGTTTGGCGCACTATAGGCTACACTCCCTCTCCCGCTGGGAGAGGGCCGGGGAGAGGGGATCAAAGAAAAGTCTATGCCAGCCATTTAAAAATTCACCACTACCAAAAACCGATCAGCTGCTCGAGGTTGGCAGGTCTGGTGCCGGCACCGATGGTACTTTGCCAGAGTTGGTTGGCGAGCAGGGATAGGATCAATCCCAAGCCATTGATATCGAGCCACCACCACCAGCCCGGCTGTATGCGATAGGCACGCGCCGGCACTGCCGACTCGATGATTTTGGCGATTGAGAAGGTTGCCACCCACACCACGAGCAGGATCGTAAACATGGTCGTTTTCCGTGGTTGCAAAGCAGGCGCGATGCGCGGAGGCAACCCATAGGAAATCGACCTGGCTCGCGATCGAGTGCCAGGATCTCTCTCGTTTCAGAGCTGTTTGGAAGATCGGGATCTAGTGCATGTCGTAGCGGAACACCATCGCAACGGATGGCTTTGGAAGCTCGGTCGCCGGCGGCGTTACGGCTCCACATCCAACGCTGCGCGACAAGCCGTCTGCTCGGGCTCCGACCCGGCAGGTGTGCAGCAAAACGGCTTCTCGCGGGGAAGACCGGGAAGATCCGAGCGGTCGAAGGATTCGGTAATTACGGACTGAAAGCCCCGGCGCGACTGAGAGTCGCTGTTTCGGCCAAAGCAAATGAAAAGCCTCAGCGTTGTAGTCAGCCCCGGATGATTCAAAGTCACCTTTCATGCGACCGGAGAATCATCATGATGGCTCACATACCCTAATATCTCTTTTTACTCCCCAATATCTCTTTTAAGATATATCATCCGTAACATGCCCCGCACTGAAAGCACCATACCCGATGATCCAAAAATGATGCCTCCCAATACTGCTTCCTCAAATGCGTAATTGATTGAACTTTATTTTACGTGACCTGCTTCCTTTAGGCGACTTCATAAAATTTATCCTAGCCAAAAACCGATCATCTCTCATTTGCGTGATTTGGTTTTGGAATTGATAAATAAGAATCCTTCACGGACGCTTTGAAAAATTTAAGATGTCCGTGCAAAGCAGGGATGCCGTACTATTTCACACAAACTCGTGTTTATTTGTGATTGCTCCGAATTACGAATCGAAATTCGGTAGTGGTTAAATTTAAAGTGGCTCGGTTGTGCGACCTGATGATTTGAACCCCCTCTGTTTTTGCCATCCCTGAACTTATTTTTGGCCTAGCGTGGTCTTGACAATGGGGTCCACCTCACACGACAGCCAGGTTTTTATATTGCCACACGGCACAATCTGCGCATTTAACTCCCTCTCCCGCCGGGAGGGAGTCGCAAAAGCCCGTGGCCGGGAGTGCCGCCTTCCAGGCGGTAGACGTCGCCGAGGCGCCGATCCGGGGATACCGCTTTGCCCTCCCGCCAGCAGGTACCTGCGGAAGTCGGCAAGATGCCGGCGCTCCCAGGGAGCTTGGGGAGAAGGAGTCAAAGGGCGAAGCTCGGTGCCCTTTGCGACACCCCCGGTGGGAGAGGGAGACGCAAAAGGGTCCCGCTGGGGGGTAAACTCAGGGCAGCCAAGCTTGCGCAGGAGTAGCCAGCGACGATGCCAATCCAACGCCCAGTGGCCATGGTCGACACCAGCCCCCAGCTCGAATTGTTTCCCGGCGGGGAGTCTATCTCAGGGGAGGAAGAGAGGCCCGAGCTAACGAGTGGAGTGAACTTCAAGCGTTCTGATCCACGGGAGTGGTTTGTGAGAGGAGATCGACTCGAGGAAGACCGGTTTGGTGATGTGGTGGTTCTTCAGCATTTTGGCCTTACCGCAGGTGAGATTCGGGGTCTCCAGTCCGGTAATGGATTGAGGACTTTAGCGTCTTGTCGGGCTTTTCTATGCAACTTGATAAATGACCGGCCTGTATTCAGGCAAAGGAATCGGCTTACCGTATGACTCTGCAGCTTCCAACCAGCCTTCCTTGGCTATCAATACTTCCGCCAGGGCTTTATTCGGCGTTTCACCAAAGGCGGAGCATGACTTTAAATCTGGAATATCAGCAATATATCCCTCATCTTCTTCGCTATAAAAAATGTTGATGTGGTAATCTTTCATCATTCTTCCTCGATATGGAGGTCGTGGATTTCTATCAATTGTAGCAGTTGCTTGATTTGATATGGTTTTGCTATTCCCTTGACATTTTGGAGATTCAGCAATTCAGGAATGCCTTGGTGCACAAACATATGATGGCTCCCGTTGATTCTATCCAAGCGAAAGCCGAATGCCTCGGCACATGCTACCGCCTCGGAAATAACGAATATTCTTCGTTCCAGATAGTAGCTTATGAAGAAGCTTCCGTTTTTTCAATTCATCTCCCGGTTTTCAATCACTGGATTACCTGTAAGCACGTCACCAACGACGATATGAGTGTCCTTTTTATTAAAAAATAATCCTGATATCTGTATTTACACTACTGGCCCATGAATTTTTCAGAACACCTTTTAATTTATGAGTCTTTAATTTCGGGTGAAAAGCATCCTCTGAAAGTTGTTCTAATATCTTACCCAAACTTTCAGCAATATCAGGATGCCTTTTGAGCAGACGTTTAGTTGCCCGAACAAAAGAATTAGACCTTATGAGTAACCGTTTCACGATAAAATTTCTTTCATCAGTGCGTTTGTCGTTACCGGTCGACATTTACCTTCTGCAAATTCCTTGCGCGCATCTTGAATATCCTCAGCCAACATCTTGCGTCCCTGTTCAACTATACGACGATGCACTATATCCACCAATGCCTGTTGTTCTTCTAACGATAACTCGTCAGCAGCGTCTAGGATGTCACCAAAAGGCATAACTTGTCTCATAATTACCTCCCAATTTGCGGGATACCATATTTGCCTGATTGAGGATTTTCATACCAATCATGATTAGCGCCATGGCGTACAAAAATACAACCATTCGACTTGATTGCTTTAATCAACTCTTTTCTTTTCAAACTGCTACTTCCAATAGCTGAAATGGTTCTGCATCAGGCACCATGCCTCTTTGAATATCATTGTGAATTTCTATCAAATTCCCTTTTAATTCATCTATGGTTTTGCCTTGACTTTCATAATCAGGGTATTCTTGTATATGCCCGATATACCATTCCTTTTCTTTTTTATAGACAATATTCAGTTTCATGAATATCTCCTTTAATTTTTTTATGTCTGACAGTTGGTTGGCATTTCTACTTTGTCACATTACCCGACAACCTACTGATTTACAGGGAATCCGTGAAAACAACGGAACCCAATGGAACAACAGGTTAATCCAAGATGTGACAAAGCTAAGGTAGGTTGGGGTAAGCTTGCGAACCCCAACAAATTGCCATGTCAAGCCAAAGCTGTTGGGGTTCGTCCCTCACCCCAACCTACGCGGGCTGCCGAGCCTACGATCGAGCCGCCGTCCTGGAGCGCGCCGTGCCCAACAGCCACGCCGGTCATTCCCGATACCGGATTGATGGGCACGCTTCGCGCGGAGTATCCGAACGAGCAGCCGCAGTACAGAAACCTCCGCGGAGTGAGTGCAATCTTGAGCCCAGCTTGCCAGGCGCTTGCTTTGCCCATCCTACAGCCTGCCCACGACAGGGAAAAAGGTTAATTGAGCCTGTCCCCTTTTCTACTTTTTTGTTGGTGTGAACTTGTGAATTGTAAATAACTTGCTACCATATTTTGTTTTATGGGATAAATGAGTACGAACGTAATATGATAACTCACCTTTTGCCGAACTTCCATCACCTGAATATGCTATGGCTCCCAGCAATACATCTGCTAATTGTAGAAGAATGTCGCTCCTTGAGTCTTTTGGGATAACAGAACTTATATACCTTCCTGGTTGTCGATTTTGATCAGCTTTGCCATTTAATGCGTATGATAGTTGATTCCAGCGATACCATTTGCTTGTTTTGTAATCTAAGGTTAAATTATGTCGGTGATTATGAGATGCATATCTTAATCTTCTTTCTCTGTTCGGCGTTAATTTAATGCCACCAATCCAGTAGTCAGGGCGATTATGAATGCCAGACTCATCACAAAAGAAGTGATACCAAATCGCCATATAGTATTATCTCTTTATAGTATTATCTCTTTTCAAAGCCTGATGTTGAAATCAACCGCCGACGAAGGAGGTTGGCTGTGGGTTGATTAGGGATCAGATCCTTTTTCCCATACAGAGCAAACTTGGGGGAAAACGACAGATTATCACTTTTCTACTTTGTCACATTACACGCCAACCCACTGATCTACAAGGAATCCGCGAAAACAACGAAATCCAGTAGAATCAACAGGTTAGTCGAAAATGTGACAAAGTAGAAAAAATCACGCAAACCACCTGATCTCCCCCTCCCCCCCGACATTGGTTATACAGCGCCCGCAGAGGTCCGGGTGGTCCGGGTCGGCCCCCACGTCTTCTCGATGGTGCCAGCAGCGCACGCATTTGGCATGATCGGAGGGTGTGACTCTCACAGTCAGGCCCGGCAGATCGGTATCGCGGGCGTCCGCGAGTCGATCTTCCAGCGGGTGCACTCGGGCGTAGGAAGTAATGAGGACGAAACGGAGCTCGTCTTCCAGCTTCGCCAGAATCGCGGCCAGGTCGGGGCTGCAATAGAGGTCCAGCTCGGCGTCCAGGGAGGAACCGATGGCCCCACTCTTGCGGGCTTCTTCCAGGTGTTTGGAGACGATGACCCGTACCGCCAGAATCCGGTCCCAGAGATTTCGGTCGAGGGAGGCGTCGGGGTCCAGGGCGAAGAGTCCCTGGTACCAGGTTTCGAGGAATACCGACTCCGAGTGTTCGCCGGGGAGGTGCTGCCGGATCTCTTCGGCGGTGAAGCTGAGGATGGGCGCCAGCCAGCGGCTCATGGCCTCGACGATGTGATACATGGCGCTTTGGCAGGAGCGCCGGGGCAACCCGTCGGCCTGAGTGGTGTACTGACGGTCCTTGATGACGTCCAGGTAGAAGCCGCCCATGTCCACGACGCAGAAGTTGTGGATTTTCTGGTAGATGAGGTGGAACTGGTAGTCCCGATAGGCTTGGATGATGTCTTCCTGGAGTCGATAGGCCCGGTCCACCGCCCAGCGGTCGAGGGCGATCATGTCGGCGGGCGCGGCCAGGTGTTTTTGAGCGGGATCGAAGCCGTCGAGATTGGCCAGGAGAAAGCGGGCGGTGTTGCGGATGCGGCGGTAGGCATCGGCGGTGCGCTTGAGGACTTCGTCCGAGACACTCATTTCACCGCGGTAGTCGGTGGCTGCTATCCAGAGGCGGATGATGTCGGCCCCCAGGGTCTTCATCACGTCCTGGGGTCGTACCACGTTGCCCTTGGATTTGGACATCTTTTCGCCCTTGGCATCGACCGTGAAGCCGTGGGTCAGCACTTGGGTGTAGGGCGCCCGGTTATTTACGGCCACGCCGGTGAGCAGGGAGGACTGGAACCAGCCGCGGTGCTGGTCGGAGCCCTCCAGATAGAGGTCCGCCGGTGCGCGCAGTCCCGCGCGGCGCTCCAGCATGCAGGCGTGGGTTACGCCGGAGTCGAACCAGACGTCCAGGGTGTCCCGGACCTTTTCGTAACGCCCGCCCGCTTCGTCCCCAAGCAGGTCTTCAGGTCGCAGCTCGAACCAGGCCTCGATCCCTTTCCGCTCCACCCGCTGTGCCACTTGCTCGATGAGGGCCTGGGTATTCGGGTGGGGCTCGCCGCTCTCTTTGTGGATGAATAAGGGGATAGGCACGCCCCAAGTCCGCTGGCGAGAGATGCACCAGTCGGGTCGGTTACGCACCATGCCGTCGATGCGGGACTCTCCCCAGTCCGGCGTCCAGCGTACCTGGGCGATCTCGCGCAGGGCGGCTTCCCGCAGCCCTTGCTGGTCCATGGCGATGAACCACTGGGGCGTAGCCCGAAAGATGACGGGGGATTTGTGGCGCCAGCAGTGGGGGTAGCTGTGGCTGAGGCGGGCTTCCCGCAGCAGTGCCCCTCTGGCCTTGAGGACCTCGACGACCTGCTCGTCGGCGCTAAAAACGTGCTCGCCGGCAAAGAGCGGCGTATCCGGCAAAAAACGGCCGTCGCCGCCCACCGGGTTGTCTACGGCCAGGCTATAACGCAGACCGACCACATAGTCTTCCAGACCATGGCCGGGGGCGGTGTGGACGGCGCCGGTGCCGGCCTCCAGGGTGACGTGCTCGCCTAAAATAATAGGGACCTCGCGGTCGTAAAAGGGATGCCGGAGCCCGAGGCCCTCGAAGGCGTCGCCGCGACCGTAAGCGAGCACGCGGTAGTGTTCGATCCCGTAGCGGTCCATGGTCTCGCGCAGCAATCCTTCGGCCAGGAGCAGGCGTTCGCGTCCGTGCTCGCCTTCGGTCTGGACCACCGCGTACTCCAGCTCGGGGTTGAGGGCAACGGCCCGGTTGGCGGGCAGGGTCCAGGGGGTGGTGGTCCAGATGACGACCGCCAGGGGTCCGTCCCCGTGGCCGGTGGGTACCGAGTGGCAGCGGGCAAATACGGATTCCTCGTCCGGTACCGGAAAACGCACGTCCACGGCGATGGAGGTCTTGTCGGCGTATTCGACCTCGGCCTCCGCTAGGGCGGAGCGGCAGTCGATGCACCAGTGCACCGGCTTGTAGCCTTGCTGGACGTGGCCGTTGGCGATGATGCGACCCAGGGCGCGGATGATGTCGGCCTCGCAGCCGAAGTCCATGGTGAGATAGGGGTGCACCCAATCCCCGAGCACGCCCAGGCGTTTGAAATCCTTGCGCTGTCCCTCCACCTGTCGCCGCGCATAGTCACGGCAGGCGCGACGGAACTCAGCCGGGCTGAGCCTGGCGCCGGGTCTGCCCTTTTTCTTCTCTACCTCCAGCTCGATGGGCAGCCCGTGACAGTCCCAGCCGGGGATATAGGGCGCGTCCAGGCCGTCCAGGGTCCGGGACTTGACGATGATGTCTTTCAGTACCTTGTTGACGGCGTGGCCGATGTGGATCTCTCCGTTGGCGTAGGGCGGGCCGTCGTGGAGGATGAACTGCTCCCGGCCCGCCGCGGCCTCGCGGATGCGGCCGTACAGGTCCATGGCTTCCCAGCGCGCGAGGAGGGCGGGCTCGCGCTGGGCGAGGTTGGCCTTCATGGGGAAGGCGGTCCGGGGGAGGTTCAGGGTGTGTTTGTAATCGGTCACAGGTTGGTTTCCCGATGAGCTTCAGGCGTTGGTAGTAGTAAATTTTGGGACCTATACATAGTTAGCCAACCCAGCGCGCACTCGTTCCGCCTTCCACTGTTTTCGCCATCCCCGGTAACTGGATTCCGGCGTCCCAGCCGGAATGACGGGGTGGGGGCCGAACGGTTACAACAGCGTGGCTATCAGGTTATTGGTTGCCGCCGCACTCCAAAACGTTCGGTCGTGCCTTTCTCTGATCGTCGGCAGTCCAGAATCCATAAAGAGCCTTGATTTTATATAAAAATCACATTTTCATCCGACTCTTACGCTCCAGCGGTGACCCCTTGGATAGGTGCCGGCCTGCTGGCGCTCCGCGATCAGTTGAAAATTTACCACTATCGCCGCTGGTAATGCGGACGGACGCGAAGGCTGCCCCGCCCGCGCCCCGTCGCGCGAGCCTATCGCGAGCCACGCAGCTCGGCTAGCAGCCGGTCCTTTGCCGCCAGCTCCCGGTCTTTCTCTCCGATGACCTGGTCCTTCTCTTCAAGAACCTTTGCGTTCTCCTCAAGGGCTTTGGCGTTCTCATCAAGAGCCCTGTCCTTCTCCTCGATGACCTTGTCCTTCCCCGCTATCCGGCGCTCCATATCTTCCAGCTCCGCCAGGATTTCATCCTCCACTTCCATGGTCTTTCTGATCTCCGGCTCGGAGACCGCGCCGTTCAGCCACCGCACCACCTTGCGGTACTCCGCGGGATAGGCCTCTTCATCCACATCCAGGAGGTGTCCGTCGCCCTCGGCCTTCCGGTGCTGATCGAAAATGGCCAGCAGCTTTTCCGTGGCCGTCCTGCGCTCGGGGCCAAGCTGCGGGATCTGGATCACGAAGCTGTCGTGGGTAAGGCTCTCGATGAACTCCTCTCGGGTCGGGATCTCCTCTCCGGTGGCCGCGTCGTAATAGTGCCGCAGGACCTTGATGACGGGGGCCTCTACATGGTCGAGCCGGTAGCCGAGGAAGTAGATGCTGATGATGGGGATCGCCTGCGGGGACTGTTCGCCCGCAACCGGGAAGCTCTTTTTGTATTGCTCTCCCAGATAGCGTCGGAAACGCATGATGTCGGCTGCGAACTTGGCCTTCTGGATCTCAATGACCACATGCCTCTGTTCGCCGGCGGCGGTCCTGATCGATGCGGCAAAATCCAGCTGGTACACGGTGAAGGTGTGCTTTTCCAGCGCCATGGCTGTTTCCTGGGGTAAGAGCTCGAGGGAAAGGATCTCTTCCTCCAGAATCGTCGACAGGATCAGGAGCGCGACCTCGTTGTTCTGCAGCAGATATTTGAACACGACATCGTAGATGGGATTGGCTATTCGCATGCCTCATCTCCGGAATCAATGGGAATCAATGGGGTCAGACTCGATTGATCTCGAAGGCTGCCCGCCCGCGCCCCATCACGCGAGCCTATCGCGAGCCGCGCAGCTCGGCTATCAGCCGGTCCTTTGCCGCCAGCTCCCGGTCTTTCTCTTCGATGACCTTGTCCTTCTCCTCGATGACCTTGTCCTTCTCTTCGATAACCTTGTCCTTCCCCGCTATCCGGCGCTCCATATCTTCCAGCTCCGCCAGGATTTCATCCTCCACTTCCATGGTCTTTCTGATCTCCGGCTCGG
>Ga0209568_1000704_pt1 | contig 11922 bp, 11 predicted proteins | sample WorMetOlspDAHAB2_FD_187406 | JGI IMG/M metagenome (GOLD analysis project Ga0209568, IMG submission 187406) | Marine gutless worms symbiont microbial communities from Max Planck institute for Marine Microbiology, Germany - Olavius sp. DAHAB.2... ...
CGCCACCAAGTACCTGGACAGCTATCTCAGATGGTTCCATCTCATCGAACTCGGCGACCAGCCATCGCCAAGAGCCTGCCTCGAGGCGGCGATGACGAGGCCATGCCTTCGTTTTGCGAATTGAGCCAATGATTTTAAAGGATTGGATGATGACCGATCAACCGCAGCCGACGACCTCGCTCCCCGATCCCGCCGAACTTTCCAAATCCATGACCGGCATCGCCGAGCGGTCGCAGCGCCTGGTCACCGATTTCGTCCGCCGCCAGATGGAATCGGGGGCGCTCCCGGAAGCCGATCCGTTGAATGTCGGCGAGGCTTTCCTGCAGATGACCACCCAGATGCTGACCAATCCGGCCCACGTCATGCAGACCAGCGTCGGGCTGTGGCAGGACTACCTGAACCTCTGGCACTCCACGGCGCAGCGGATGATGGGCCAGGAGAGCGGCCCGGTCATCGAACCGGAAAAGGGCGACCGCCGGTTCAAGGACGACGCCTGGCAGGACAACCAGGTCTTCGATTTCTTCAAGCAGTCCTACCTGCTCACCTCGCGCTGGCTGCAGACGTCCGTGACCGGCGTCGAGGGCCTGGATAAGAAGACCGCCGAGAAGGTGGATTTCTACACCCGTCAGTTCGTCGACGCCATGTCGCCGTCCAACTTCGTCATGACCAACCCGGAAGTCCTGCGCACGACCCTGGAATCCGGTGGCGAGAACCTGGTCAAGGGTTTGGAGAACCTGCTCGAGGACCTGGAGGACGGCAACGGCCAGATCAAGATCAAGATGACCGATCCGGAGGCCTTCCAGATCGGCGGCAACATCGCGACGACGCCGGGCAAGGTGGTTTTCCGCAATGATTTGATGGAACTTCTGCAGTTCGATCCGATGACCGACAAGGTGGTGAAGACGCCGCTCTTGATCGTGCCGGCCTGGATCAACAAGTATTACATCCTCGATCTCCGCGAGAAGAATTCCTTCGTGCGCTGGGCCGTCGAACAGGGCCACACGGTGTTCGTCATCTCCTGGGTCAACCCGGATACCGACCTGGCCGCCAAGAGCTTCCACGACTACGTGCTGGAAGGCACCGTGGCCGCCCTGGAAGCCATCGAAAAGGCGACCGGCGAGAAGAAGGCGAACTGCGTCGGTTATTGCATCGGCGGCACGCTCCTGGCCTCGACCTTGGCCTACCTCACCGCCACGGGCCAGGACGACCGGGTCAACTCGGCGACCTATTTCACCACCATGATCGATTTCGAGGAAGCCGGCGAACTGGGCGTGTTCATCGACGAGCAGGCGCTGGCCAGCCTCGAGGAAAAGATGAACGAGCGCGGCTATCTGGAGGGCGGCGAGATGGCCACCACCTTCAACATGCTGCGCTCCAACGACCTGATCTGGTCCTTCGTCATCAACAACTATCTCTTGGGCAAGGACCCCTTCCCCTTCGATCTGCTCTACTGGAACTCCGATTCGACCCGCATGCCCGCCGCCATGCACAGTTTCTATCTGCGCAAGATGTATCTTGAGAACAAGCTGGTGGAACCGGGCGGCATCACCCTCGGCGACGTGGCGCTGGACCTCACCAAAATCAAGGTGCCCTCCTACATCGTGTCGACCCGCGAGGACCACATCGCGCCCTGGAAGTCCACCTACAAGGCCACCGGCCTCTACAGCGGCCCGATCCGCTTCGTGCTCGCCGGCTCGGGGCACATCGCCGGCATCGTCAACCCGCCGTCGAAGCCGAAATACGGCTACTGGACGAATTCCCGCCTCACCAAGTCGCCGGACAAGTGGCTCGAGGCGGCGAAGCAGCACGAGGGCTCCTGGTGGCCCGACTGGGACGCCTGGGCCAAGAAGCTGTCCGCCAAGACTCTCGTTCCGGCCCGGGTCCCAGGCGACGGCGAACTGGACGTGATCTGCGACGGACCGGGCGAGTACGTGCTGGCGAAGGCTGACGGCTGAACCCGCCTCTCCCGCTCCGGCGTTTCCCACTTAGCGGCCCGGTGATCGGCTGGCTTTGCGCCGCCAGTGTCGTCGCGGTCTGGTCCGGTTGGGTGGTGGTTTCCCGTTTCGGCGTCACCCAGACACTGACCATCTACGACATGGTGATACTGCGCGTCGCCGTCGCGACGCTCGCCGTCTCGCCGTTCATCTGGCGGTTCTGGCCGCGCCAGCTCAAATGGTGGCAGGTGGCGTTGCTGTCCTGCGGCCAGGGCGCGCCCTACCTTGTGCTCGCCTTCGGCGGTCTGCAGTTCGCGCCGACCAACCACGCCGGCATCATCATGAACGGCACCCTGCCGGTGTTCGCCGCGGTGCTGGCCTGGTTCTGGCTCAAGGACCGGCCGGACGGCTGGCGGGCCGCCGGCATGGCGGTGATCCTGGGCGGCTGCGCGATGATCGGCTGGGACCGGCAATCCGTGGGCGTCGGCCCCGATGCCTGGATCGGACATCTCATGTTCATGGGCGCGGCCCTGTTCGTCGCCATCAACCTGGTGGCCACCAAGGCCTGGCAGTTGACGGCCAAGCAGGCCGTGGTCTGCATCCCGACCGTCAACCTGGCCTGGTTCGGTCCCGTCTACCTTGCCTTCCTGCCGAAAGCCGTGGACGCCGCCCCATGGCCGGAGATCATCCTGCAGGCCGCCTACCAGGGCCTCGGGCCGAGCCTGCTCGGCGTGATCTGCTTCACCGTCGCCATCCGCAAAATCGGCACCGCGCCGACGGCGGCGATGATGGCCCTGGTGCCGGGGATGGCCGCGCTGATCGCCATACCGGTGCTGGGGGAATGGCCGAGCCCGATCGCCTGGGCCGGTCTCGCGCTGACCACCGGCGGAATCCTACTCAGCGCCGGGTGGCGCCCGGGCCGATCCTAATCGCGTCTATTCCGCCGCATCCCGCGAACCGGGCGCCGGCTCGGCCACGGCTGCCGTCACGGACCGCAGGTCGGCCACGGTCTCGAGCTCTTGCAATTGCCGGTACAGATCCGGGACTTGGTCCTCAGCGATCCCCCGTCCGGCGCAGTCGGCGAACTTGCCGAACAGTTGTTCGTCGCTCATGGGCCGGCCGGGGCCGCGCAGCACGGCGCCGTCGACCCGCTCGCCGAAGATCTGGCCGCCGCGCATGCTCACCGTGACCTCGGCGCCGTAGGTATCGGTGCCGGGGGCCTGCATGTCGGGATGCGCGCCGGTGCCCACCTTGGCCATGAGGCGGCGCGTCGCCGCATCGTCGAAGGCCCGGCCCTCGAAATCGGCGAGCCGCACGGCGCCGTCCAGCAGCGCCCTGGCGATCACGTATTGGACGCTGAATTTGGCTTCCAGGCCGCTTTTCGGGTCCGGATTGTCCGTATGCGGCAGGCGCTTCGGATCGGTCCGCATCTCGATGCCGTCGATCTCGGCCGCGTCAAACCCCTCCCTCTGGCGGATCGCCAGGGCCGCATCGATGGCACCATGGGTGCTGCCGCAGCAGGGATAGGCTTTCAGGCTGGGGCCCGGATCGGCGACGTTCCAGGGCGCGCCCCAGGCCTCGAATATCCGCTCCGGATCATAGGCACCGGCGCCGTTGAATACTTCGAAGAAGCCCTGTTTGTGCTCGAAAGCCGTAGCATTGGCGGTGAAACCGTCGTTCACCAGAAGCGCTGCCATGACGCCGTTCCGCAAGGAATGGCCGACGTGCAGAGGCTTGGTCATGGTGCTGAAATTGGCCTTCACGCCGGAGGCCAGGGAGGTCGCCAGACCAAGGGCCGTGGCCGTCCCATCGACGTCGAGCCCCAACATGCGGGCCGCCACAGCGACGGTGCCGAAGATGCCCAGCGTCGCCGTCGGGTGCCAGCCCTTCTCGTAGTGGTGATGGTTGACGGCCAGGCCGATCTGGGTCTCCGCCTCGAAGCCGGCCACGTAGGCGGCGATGGCATCGCGCCCACTGACGTCGCCGAGCATGTCGACCAGCGCGAAGACGGCCGGCACCAGGGGCACCGACGGGTGGCCGCCGATCTGGTTGTTGACGTCGTCGAAATCGAGCGCGTGGGAAGCGACGCCGTTGATCAAGGCCGCGTCCAGCACCGAGGTGCGCCGGCCGAGGCCGAACAGCACCGCCGGACCATTGGCGGCGCCGGGCAGGCCGGCCGCCAACCGGGTCGCTTCCTCGCCGGCCCCGGCGATGGTGACGCCGACGGTATCGAGAATGCCGATCTTCGCCCAGTGCACCGCGTCGGCAGGCAGATTGTCGTATTCAACGGCGAGGATGCGCTCGGCCAGGCGGTGTGCGACGGTCATGGTGAAATTCTCCGTATCGTCCGATTTTCCCAGATTTCGGCCATTCGATCCATCATTCGGCTTTGGCTTGAATCGTCTTCGCCAGTTTCTGCAACCCGCCGTCCATTTCCTTTGCCGACAAGCCGGCGTAGCCGAGCACCAGGCCCTGGCGGTCCGCCCCCCCGGCGTAGTAGGCCGAGAGCGCCGGCGCGGAGAGGCCGGCGGCCCGGCCCCGGGCGGCGACCTCCGCATCGCCGAGCCCCGCTTCTTCAGTGATCCCGACCACCAGATGCATGCCGGCCTCGTCGGGCGCCGCTTCCAAAAGGCCCGCGGCATGGCGGTCGACGGCGTCGATGAAACGGGTCTGGCGTTCCGCGTACAGGGCCCGCATGCGGCGTACGTGCGCGGCGAAGTGGCCCTCCTCGATGAACCGGGCGAGGGCCGGCTGGGCGGTCAGTGTGGGCATGTCGTCCAGGACCGTGCGGACCCGGATGAACGGCTCGACCAGGCTTTCCGGCAGAACCAGGTAACCGAGCCGGAGCGCCGGAAACATCACCTTGGAGAAGGTGCCCACGTAGATCACCCGGTCGTGGTCGTCCAGGCCCTGCAGGGCCGACAGGGGCTTGCCGGCATAGCGGTACTCGCTGTCGTAGTCGTCCTCCAGGATCCAGGCCCCGGACCGCCGGGCCCACTCCAGAAGCTCTAGGCGCCGCCCCAGGCTCATGGTCACGCCGAGCGGATACTGGTGCGAGGGGGTCACGGCGGCCAGCACGGCATCCGGCGCTAGTTCCCGCCCCGCCGCCACGTCGATCCCCTCCGCGTCGACGGGCACCGGCACCACCCGGGCGCCGGTGGCGCTGAAGGCGGCGCGCAGGCCGGCGTAGCCGGGGTCCTCCATCCACACCGCATCGCCTGGGTCGAGGAACAGCCTGGCGACGATGTCCAGGGCCTCCTGCGCCCCGGACGTGATCACCACCCGTCCGCCGTCGCAGCGCACGCCGCGCATGGCGCCGAGATAGGCGGCGATGGCATTCCGAAGCGGCCGGTAGCCGGCCAGCTCGCCGCCGCAGACCAGATCCCGGGGCGGATGCCGCCAGAAGCGGCCGATCAACCGCCCCCAGACGTCCCAGGGAAAGCGCTCCACTTCCGGCACGCCGGGGCGGAAGGCCCGGTGGTCGCTGCGGGTCCGCTGGCTGACCGGCAGGCGCGCGGCCAGTTGCGACAGGCGGTGTGGGGCGCCGCTGGGCGGCGTCTCTGGCGCCGGCGGCGCCGCATCGCCGCGGGCCGCCAACAGGGCTTCCGGCAGGACGCCTGAGACCCGGGTACCGGAACCGACCCGACCCTCGGTGTAGCCTTCCGCCAAAAGCATCTCGTAGGCGGTCAGCACGGTATTCCTGGAAACGCCGATTTCGGTAGCCAGCGCCCGAGTGGCCGGCAGCCGGGTATCCGGCGCCAGGCGGCCCTCCAGGATGGCGGCGCGGATCTGGTCGTAGACCTGCTTGTAGGCCGCCTCCGCCGACGCCTTGTCGACGGCGACGGCCAGCAGCGGGGCTTTCGAGGTGCGTTCGCGCATGGCCGCACTTTACGATTGGCCCCATAATTTAATCAAGAACGGTCCTTTCTTGATGACCATTCCGCGCCTAGTCTCTTTCGCCACCAAACACGGGAATCCTAGTCATGAGTGAACAATTGAACCTGGAAGATTGCATCAACGAGGTCTGCCCCTGGTCCGGCAAGCCGGTGCAGGCGGACTCCCTGACCCGCTACAAGGACCGGGTCGTCGGCTTCTGCAACCCGGGCTGCAAGGAGAAGTTCGAGACCGCCGTCGATGCCTTCGAGGCGACCCTGGCGGCGGCGGACGGGTGAGTGCGTTCCATGGCCACGCATATCAACGTGCGGGCGCCCCGGACGTCTGAGTTCGAGGCCTGGCTGGACCTTTGGCGAGGCTACAACGCCTTCTATGAGCGGGTCGGCCCGGCGGCCGTTCCCGACGCGGTGACCCGGGCCACCTGGGAGCGCTTCTTCCGCCCCGCCGAACCGGTGCACGCCCTGGTCGCCGAAGCGGACGGCCGGCTGGTCGGTCTGGTCCACTACATCTTCCATCGCAACACGGCCATGCTGGGGCCCGTCTGCTACCTGCAGGATCTGTATACGGACGAAAGCGCCCGCGGCCGGGGCGTCGGCCGGGCCCTCATCGAGGCGGCCACCGCCCGGGCCCGCGCCGCCGGCGCCGAGCGGGTCTATTGGCACACCCACGAAACCAACACCACGGCCATGCGGCTTTACGACCGCCTCGCCCAGGACTCCGGCTTCGTGGTCTACCGAAAGGCCGTGGCAGCGGCCAGCTGAGGCGACAGGACCGGGCTCCGTCGTGGGAAGGCTAATCGTTTTATTACAGTGATTTACAGATCGATCTTCAGATCGTTGAGCAATTCCCGCGCCGCCGTCTGGGGGTCCGTCTCGCGGGCCGCGGCGCTTTCCAGCACGGCCTTCAGGCTGGCGTGGCGTTCCGCCTCGATGCGGGCGCGGACCATGTCCTCGGCGGTCTTCAGGACCCGCATCTCGGCGATGGTGCGGCGGCGCTCCTCGAGCTCGCCGGACTCGTTCAGGTGGCCGCCGTGCGCGTCGATGGCGGAAAGCAGCTCCTGAACCCCTTCCCCGGTCTCCGCGCTGGTGCGGATCACCGGGACCTTCCAGCCGCGCCGGTCGCGCCCCGTGAGCCCCAGGCCCAACATGGCCTTCAGGTCCGTGGCCGTCTTGTTGGCGTCTTCCCGGTCCGCCTTGGAAACCACGTGGATGTCGGCGATCTCCAGGACACCCGCCTTGATGGCCTGCACGTCGTCGCCGAGGCCCGGCGCGGAGACCACCACCACCGTGTGGGCGGCGGACGCGATATCCACCTCGTCCTGGCCGACGCCGACGGTCTCTATGAGCACCAGGTCGAAGCCCGCCGCGTCCAGGATGTCCGCCGTGTCCAGGCTGGCCTTGGCGAGCCCGCCGAGGCTGCCGCGGGTGGCCAGCGAACGGATGAACACGCCCTCGTCCGTGGCCAAGTCCGCCATGCGGATGCGATCACCCAGGATGGCACCGCCGGAGAACGGGCTGGAGGGATCGACGGCGACGATGCCCACCTTCCGTCCGCCCTCCCGGGCGGCGCGGGTCAGCGCCCCCACCAGGGTCGACTTGCCGCTGCCGGGCACGCCCGTGAGGCCGACCACCTGGGCCTTGCCGGCGTGGCGGTAGATCTCCGCCATGGCGGCCCGGTCGGCGGCCCTGCCGGCCTCCGCCGCCGACATCATGCGGGCCACCGAGCGGACTTCGCCGGCCAGCACGCCCTCCACCAGGGCTTTCGGATCGCGTTTTCCGGCCATGGTTATTCCCCTACTCCACTGATCCGACCAGGGCCGCCCATCTGGCGGAGGTCCAGGCCCTCGGCCCGGTATTCGGCGCCCAGGTCCCGGTAGCCGGGCCAGATGCGGTCCAGCATCTCCTTGTGGGTGTCCTTGACGTCGCAGACGTAGCGGGCCGGCGAACCGGCCCAGAACTCACCGGCCCCGACCCGCTTGCCGGGCGGCACCAGGGCACCGGCGGCGACGAGCGCGCCCGTCTCGACCACGGCGCCGTCCATGACGGTGGCCTGCATGCCGACCATGCAATGGTCCTCGAGCGTGCAGGCGTGGATCAGGCAGAGATGGCCGATGGTCACCCCGTCGCCGATGTAGGTGCCGAACCTGTCGCGGGCCACGTGGATCACCGTGCCGTCCTGGACGTTGGCGTTTTCGCCGATGCGGATCTCGTGGATGTCGCCACGCACCACGCAGTGGTACCAGATGGACGAGCCCGCGCCGATCTCCACGTCGCCGATGACCACCGCCGTGGAGGCGATGAAGGCGTCGTCGGCGATCTTCGGCGTGAGGCCGCGGATGGAGAGAATGTTGTCGCTCACGGCTGCCCCGTCCCTTCTCTTTCGCTCAGCCACCGGCGCATGGCCCGGCTGACCTCCTCGGGCCGCTCCAGGGGCGCCAGGTGGCCGCAATCCTCGATCACCACCAGTTCCGCCCCCGGGATAGCCGCCGCCATCCGTTCATGCAATGCCAAAGGCGTCGCCGCGTCCTGGCGGCCGCAAAGCACAAGCGTCGGGCAGGCGATGGCCGGCAGCACGTCGTGACTGTCGGGCCGGGCCGCCAGGGCCGCCTGCTGGCGCTTGTAGGCTTCCAGCCCGACATTGCGGGCCGACGCCGTGACCGTGGCGACCAGGGCCGGGTCCTTCAGGTGGTCCGGGTGCAGGTACATCTCCACGTGGCGGGGAATGACCTTGTCCAGCCCGTCGGCCTCGGCCTCGGCGACCCAGGCGCGGCGGACGGCGCGGTGCCCGTCGTCGTCGGCCTCGGCGGAGGTATCCAGCAGCGCCAGGCGGCTGACCCGTTCCGGCGCCTGGCGCATGATCTCCAGGGCGCAGTAGCCGCCCATGGAAAGGCCCGCCAGGGCGAAGGTTTCCGGCGCATCGGCCAGGACCCGCCGGGCCATGCCGGCCAGCGTGTCGTCCCGGGTCATGTCGGCGACGCGGCAATCCGCCAGCTCGGAAAGGGCGTCGGTCTGCGCCGCCCAAAGGGCCCTGTCACAAAGCAATCCGGGCAGCAGAATCAGCGGCGTCTTGTCGGTCATGGGAGTGATTCCCGGAAACTTGGCGAGGCGACGACCGTAGCCGACCTTTCCGGGCCCGCCAAGGTGCCCGAAACATTCCGCGCCCGGGGCCGGTAATTCGTTGACACACTGCAACAAACGCCTACTATCCAAGCGCTTTTGCAATGGGGCACCAAGGCGTGCCCGACTAACAGCGACGGGTAAACCCGGCTTTCATGCTCTTTTCCGATCTCGGTCTCAGTGAAGACTTGCTCAAAGCCGTCGACGACGCCGGCTACAGCGAACCGACGCCCATCCAGGCGGAGGCCATCCCCTATGTGATGATGGGCCGCGACATCCTGGGCTGCGCCCAGACCGGCACCGGCAAGACCGCGTCCTTCACCCTGCCGATGATCGATATTCTCGCCCAGGGCCGGGCCAAGGCGCGCATGCCGCGCTCGCTGATCCTCGAGCCGACCCGCGAGCTCGCCGCCCAGGTGGCCGAGAACTTCGACATCTACGGCAAGAACCACAAGCTGACCAAGGCGCTTCTCATCGGCGGCGAGAACCTGGGCGACCAGGCGAAGATCCTGAACAAGGGCGTCGACGTGTTGATCGCCACGCCGGGGCGCCTCATCGACATGTTCGAGCGCGGCCACCTGCTGCTCAACGACGTGAAGATCTTCGTCATTGACGAGTCCGACCGCATGCTCGACATGGGCTTCATCCCCGACGTGGAGCGCATCGCGTCCATGCTGCCGCCCCTGAAGACGACGCTGCTGTTCTCGGCGACCATGCCGAGGGAGATCAAGAAGCTGGCCGAACAATTCCTCATGAACCCCAAGGAGGTCACCGTGGCGCCGCCGGCGACCACCGCCGACACCATCGTTCAGGGCCTGTTGATGCTGGGCCGCGCGCCCCGGGGCATGGGCGCCGAGCAGAAGATGAAGCGCGAAGCGCTCCGCAAGCTGATCAATCAGGAGCAGCCGCGCAACGCGCTGATCTTCTGCAACCGCAAGCGCGACGTGGACGTGGTCTACCGGTCCCTGAACCGGCACGGCCTGGAAGCGGCCCGGCTGCACGGCGACATGTCGCAGCCCATGCGCATGGAGACCCTGGCCAAGTTCAAGACCGGCGAGATGAAGTACCTGGTCTGCTCCGACGTGGCGGCCCGCGGCCTGGACATCCAGGAGATGAGCCACGTGTTCAATTTCGACGTGCCGACCCATGCGGAGGACTACGTGCACCGCATCGGCCGCACCGGCCGGGCCGGGCGCGAGGGCCATGCCTTCACCATCGCGGTGGCCGCCGACGGCAAGTACATCGACGCCATCGAGCGGCTGACCAAGGCGCCGATCCCGCGCATCGAGCTGGGCGGCGCCAAGGGCGGCAACGGCCGCGCACCCGAACCCCCCCCCGAAGCCCCGGCCGAGGAAGCGGATGCGGCGCCGGAAGACAAGCCGAAGCGCCGCCGCCGGCGCGGCCGCCGCAAGGACGCCGACCGGGCCGAGCAGCCGGACGCCCAAGCGGACGCCAAGCCGGCCGAGGCCGCCGAGGCGAAGCCCAAGGAGGACCGCCGGCCGAAGCGCGACAAGGCGCGGCCGAAGAAAGCCGACGACGAGGCGCCCCGGGGCAACAAGGTCAAGGGCCTCGGCGACCACGTCCCCGCCTTCATGATGCGGGAAGTGAAGCTCGGCGATTAGGCCCGAACGCCGCTCGCCTAATCCAGGGCGTGCATGGCCACGTCGACGATATTCTCCAGCACGTCGCGGTCCGGGTTGGCCTTGCCGACCACCATGATGCCGTTCACCGTGGCGGTCAGGAACCGGGCCAGCATCTCCGGGTCGTGGGTGCGGGCGATGCCGTTCTCCGCCTGGCCGCGGACCACCAGCTTGTGGAAGGCGTCTTCCATCATCGCCATGCCGGCCCGGCAGCGCCGCGCCGCCTCCGGGTCGTCCGGGGCCACCTCGACGGCCGTATTGTTGAGGAAGCAGCCGCGCCGCCCGCTGGGCTCCAGGATCCGGTCCACGGCGCGCCCGAGCACCGATTGGATGACCTGGCGGGCCGGCGCCGGCAGGTCGACCACGGAGCCGACCCGGGCGGTGACGTTGTCCCGGTAGTAGTCGATGCAGGCCAGGAACAGGTCGTGCTTCGAGCCGTAGGTGTCGTAGAGGCTGCTTTTCGAGAGACCCATGGCCCCGGTCAGGTGGGTCAGCGAGGTCGCCTCGTAGCCCTGGCTCCAGAACACCTGCATGGCCTGTTCCAGGGCGGTCTCCCGATCAAAGGCGCGGGGGCGTGCCATGGGGGGGTCCTTTTCAGGTTGGTTCACTGGACTCTAGCTCATTTTGAACTGATCGGTCCACTATTGACGTGCAGTGCCCTACTCAAGGCGTGAGGCATGGGGATGGAAGCAGAATCGATGAACGGAATTCAAGCGGGATGGGGATGGCATGGTTGGCCATCCCGCGCGCCTGAAAGGATACGAACGGCGGGCAACATCGGTCCGGCCAACCCAATCATCCCCGGACCTCACGCCGTCGATGCCGGGCCGTTGAATGAATGCCTCCTGGAAAACGTCATCATCTGTCATCATTCGTCGTCATTTCCGGCCGCCCTGCAGATTTCCCCTTTACTTTCAAAATCTTAAAATGATGATGCTTGCAACGCCGAATGCAACAAATGTTGCTTTTGTGTGAAAACATCATCATTTCCGATGCCTTCCCCGTCGCCGTCCCCCGGTCATTCCCGCCTCACCCGTCATTCCCGCGAAAGCGGGAATCCAGGGGCCGCCTCCCCGGCGGGCTTGAACCGGCAGTTATCTCAGCCAACCCACTCAAACCTTACTCCTGCAATATAAACCCATTAAATTAAAAATCAAGGATTATTTACATATATACGGGATTTATAGATTTCCTTGCGAAACCACTTTGATGAATAATACCAAGCTGTAAAAAGTTTGACTCATTAAGGGACTGTTAGGCGGGGTGTGATTCAACATGGAAAACAGAGGAGTTTTTCCATGGCACGCGGCATTCCCCTACGCACAGACTTCACTTGCG
>Ga0209568_1000705_pt1 | contig 11912 bp, 10 predicted proteins | sample WorMetOlspDAHAB2_FD_187406 | JGI IMG/M metagenome (GOLD analysis project Ga0209568, IMG submission 187406) | Marine gutless worms symbiont microbial communities from Max Planck institute for Marine Microbiology, Germany - Olavius sp. DAHAB.2... ...
ACCATCCTGCACAGACCTCTGTAGAAACGTCCCAACATCCGATCCCACTGGAGCCTCCATTTGTTGGGTTCGCCGACCCAACGCGGGTTCGATATCGGACAAATTACCACAATAATTAAAGTCAATTCCAAAATAAAACTGCCATTTTAATTTTAACACCGGAAGTTCTTTCTTTCAACCCAAGAATATTAAACAGTATGCAAATTCAAATCTAACAATATAACGTCGAACGCTGATTAAGTATGGAAACAGTATATTATTGGTATTATTATGTTGGACCTAAAATCTAAGCCTGCAGCTATGGGGCTACGAGTAAATGTTGGATAGAGAGTTAGTGTGAGAACTCATGAAGCATACAGATAATATAATCAGTGCATTAAGAAATTATGTCTTATGTATTAGAGTTGTAAAATGTTGTGAGGGCGGGTGCAGTGCTGGTATGGAGTGTCTGTACGATGAGGAATATGCAATCGTGAAATATTTACCGAAGTAACTAAGAGCGCCGCTGCTGCTTCCGCTCTGACCTTTCGCCTTCGCCGATGTACTTTCAACTGTGCACGAAAACGCAAAGCGCGTACATACTTGTCAGCAAATTACGTCCAGTGTTACCAGAGATGAGTTTTCTCCATTAGATGTGGTTTTATCTTGTTGTCTGTGTTTCTGGGTATTTTGGGGCCAAATCTGTCAAACTCTCTGGGTTATTTTGTGGCACTGCGAGTTTTCTCCGCATTTTATTTCCATTTCGCTGACGCTACGAACCTCCATGGCATCAGAAAAGGCAGTTGTAATGAATTCAATTATATTCATTATGCTATTATTTCATCACCACCACCACCACCATCATCATTTGTTTGCTCGAAAAATGAAATTTTAGAACAACCAAGTACAATAAGGACACAACATAGCAGCACAGCAAGGCTAACAATAGACCAAACAGCTGCCCGAAAATTCCGCATTTTCTATTGTGGATACCGATATTCTGATACCAGCCAGGCATGTGACGCAACACCATTGGACAATATTGTTATTTGCTGATCACTACTGATGCGATAACGTCATATCATTCGTCCTATGAGGTAACACTAGAACGTCATTCCTGATATAGGACATTGAACGTTTAGAATGTCATAGTCGCTGATTGCATTGAGATTGAGTAGCAAACTTGAGAAAACTTTATTTCTGTATACTTCGAATATATTATAGTTAGTAATCGGCACTAATTGCATTTAAATTTATTTATGATTATCTGGATTTTTCTGGGCTTTTTTTGGGAAATCTGGGTTTTTTTCCTGTAAGGTCCCACTGTTAAGACCGGTTATGTCATTATGTAGCAAGTAACCACATGAAGGCAAATGAAACTTTTCTTTCCGTAGAAAGGCGTTCGGTGCGCAAAAATGTTCACAGATACCTCCAATTTTGTTATCCCTCGTTCACAGGATATTTGTAGCTAGTTCTTCTAAATAATCCGAATTATTATGGCTGATCGTATTTCAAGCCCAAATTCGTTGCCACGTTAACTCGGATCGGTATGACACCACTTTTTTGCAGACATAACATAGTTCGCCGACTCCATAAACTCCTGCTAAGCGCAATTAAGTTTGGACGACGTGGGACAAAATGTCAGTCGTTATAATAACGTGGACGAAATGTCCATTTTTCTCGCAAGGAAGCCAGCGACACGGAGATCCTGTACAGCTTCCGTTAACAAGTATTGTCTACCTGCGCAGGTGAATCCGTCACCGGTGTATCCCGGTCGGCAGGTGCAGTAGAAATAACCCGGAACGTTTATGCAGTCTGCATGCGTGTGACAACTCCCGTTGTTCACTGCACATTCGTCGATATCTGCATTGACACAATGGTGTGATTGAAAAAATCCAATGCTGATGCCATACAAGCCTAGTGGTGTTTTTTTCTATCAATATCGAGCTTCAGGCTAGCTCTACAAACCAGTTATTATGTTTTATGATTGTATAATGTCTTCTCTAGGCCTATACGCTATATACTGCTGATGGGGACTAATTATAGTATTTTCTGCATAAAATGTGCAGTTTTCATTCATATATTTTATTTATGATGTGATTTAAAAAGCGCCATAAGGTCATAACGTCAGATGCGCTGTTTCTACCAAGAAATGACCGAAACCATCTCCGGTACTCATCATTGCACTTAACCACGAAGGGATGGCCAGGCTTAGTGGGTCCGAGTGGTCTGAATAAATACCGCGAGGGAAAACCCGCCAAAGGTCATCACCAATCCCAGTACTAACCGGGCTCTACGTAGCTTAACTTCGTCGACGTGACGAACGCCGTTACCGCTACGAAAATCCAGACAGTTTTAGTAAAGTGTCGCGAGGTTAACAACATTCGAAGCATGCGTATTTGGGAGTCATTGTTAAAAGTGCGGTGAATGAAATACGCCTATTAACTTTTGTTCGAAAACTGCGGACCTGTATGCGCAGTGTCGCAGCCAACAAGCCAGCACAAAAGATTTCTTTCGCACTAATTTACCTGTGCAGGTGAGTCCATCTCTGCTGTATCCAAATCGACAGGTGCACGTGAAGCGTCCTTCGGTGTTGCTACAGCTTGCGTAAATCCCACAACCTCCGTTGTTCACTGCGCACTCGTCCACATCTGTGTCGTACACACATGAAATCCGTTGCGTAAAAGGCAAAGGCATTATAACACTTGAATAGCGCCACAACCGCAAATGCAGCTACAGCGTCGATTTTGTGTCACCAACACAGCGGGTGTACAGCCTATAGGCCGCAGACTAAGCCCCCGCCCACGGACATTGACCTGCAAGCAAACAGCCATGTGCAACCCTGGTCTGCCGTTAGTTGGTTTCCATGTAATTACTTAAGGGTTACTACTCATTTGCCGACCCCGGAGAGATGGAAGGCGGTGATGACTTGGTCGGTTGACCAATAGCGTACAATTTAGTTGAATTTACCCACGAAGTGGTCATATGTCGACTATAGATCAGGCATAGATCAAGGACAGTCCGCATGACGTTCTAACCAATGAGCCATGCCGTCCATAATGACAAACGCCATAGGCGTACACCGACACCAAAGGCATTGCGTACGTGCAGATACGGCCATTTAATAGCCGCTGGTAAACATTTCTTCACAGACACCCAAACAATTCGATTGCCTGTAAAAAAAGTTATCTCCAACCCAGCGTTCAATAACACTCAAACGGCATAGACAGTACACGGAGTGCAAAAATAAAAACGTAGTTATACTTAATTACCTGAACAGGTAGATCCATCTCCACTATACCCCGGTCGGCAGGTACATGTGAAATTTCCCACCGTGTTTGTACAGTACGCTTGGGCGTGGCAACCTCCATTGTTTACTGCACACTCGTTGATATCTGCGACATTGACACAACAGATCTTATTGAACGCACGTGAAAGCAATTATTGCTGAGTAAACATCCAACTAGCACAGACATCTTAAGTGAGATAATGTTATTACTGGAAACGAATACGCCCACAGAGAGACATGTGCATACGGTGGTCATTGTCTGCGCTCATCCTCGGCACACCGGCAGGCTGCAGGTTTCGGAATATCTTCTAGCTGCTGTAGGTCTACGTTCGTTCTCAGTTAGTAAGTAAGTAAGTAAGTAAGTAAACCTTTTAATTCCAACAGACAAACGCCATCGGACAAAAATGAAAAAACAGTGTAAACAATTCTATTTCAATAAGCGTCCAAAAACAATTTCGCAAAACAAATAAAGATTTATACAAGTTGTAATTACATTGTGGGAGAGCAAACACACAATGAGTTGAGCGCAGTTTCATAGGTAATGTTTTAGCCGGGGGCAACAGTTGATGGATAGAATGGTTACTACGCCTCATTTTAGAGAATAATTTCTCATCAGCATTGCGCAGGAGTTCAGATAAAGACGTAACTTTCTGTGCGTATCCCCACTTGACTACCTTGCGGAGGAAAATAGCGATCTTATTAGTTAACTCAACAGTAAGAAACCCTTCCCAAGCAGGTAGGGCATACAAAATACGTGAGAGAATTATGGCAAAAAAAAACAATGTGAACCCATCCCCTGGAACAGCCGTCCTCCTGATATTCAGCTATCCTCCTCCTTTGCCGATTTCTGCCACAAACTGAAAACATGCCTGTTCCTCCAGTCATTTCCAGACATACTGCTTTAACTATTCATATATCGACTACGCCACCGTGGACTTTGTAATGACACCTGTTATTTTAGCTACGTTAAGAATTCTGATTTGACTGACTGATAAAAGTACATTTATTGGTCCGACAGTCTCGAACGCACTGATGCACCAGGTTGGGTTAAGATGCAACTCTTCAGAGTTCAGGCTGATGCGCGACAATAAAGAAGATTTCTATACCTCTGCAGGCGAATCCATTCCCAGTGTATCCTGATCGGCAGGTGCACGTGAAACTTCCCGCCGTGTTTCTGCATGTGGCTCGCAAATGACAACCTGCGTTGTTCGCTGCACACTCGTTGACATCTGTGTGAACGCAGTGCATGTCAAAAAACGCACAAAGCGCAATATCGAAATGTTTGAAAAGAATGCATAGCTATTACTATATATGTTGTCTGCAGATACCTAAGCAATTATAACCGTATCAACACACACACACACACAAACAGTCAAACGCAACAGTTATAAAGGGCTGAAAAATTACCGGTACCATTAGCAAGTAAGCCATAAAAATTGCACTTTTCACATTTTACAATAACTTAGACAAATTGATTCGTAATTCGGTAATTCTTTGCATACTGTTGGCCGATTTTACAGAAAGGTACTAAAGGGTCATCTAGCTCTTAGGATACTTTACAATATCGAATTCAATAAAAAATTTCAGAATCATTTAATGAACGGCAGTCACAACTTATAAAGTGAAGACTATGGAAGCAATACGCTAATTTAAGTTACGAAGCTGGCCACAAATTGTTGACAGCTGTGAAACATGTGTTGAAAGTGATTTCCTTAGAAGTTGACACATGATTTAGCACGAACTCGCCATTGGTCAGTCGCCTGGTCAATGATGCTTTCATGAATGCATGACCAAGCTTCATTCAGATGCACTTTCAGGTCATCCACCTCCTGAACAGACTCTCTATGAATGGCTCTGCAGCATTATTTTGCATATCCTGTAATCCACAGGATTAAGGTCGGGACAGGTCTGGAGATATGAAAGTCGGGGGGTCACTCGTTGTAGCAGCGCAATAGTTTCACGTGCACGATGGGCCGGAACACTGTCCGGCTGGAATGTGTAAATGTCGCCAGCAATCTTACGCTGCTTCCTTGTGTTCAGCTATTTCGAAAAAAATATCAAACATGCACATTACGAGAAATTCGTTTGCGTATCATCATGCCAAATATTATCAAATTATAACACAGTTTTGCAAAATTAATATGAAACAAGAAGGGTGCACTTTTTACGACTCAAAGTGTAGATAAGTAGACCACTATTTATTGAAGTTAGCAGCTGTTACTTGCCTCTGCAGTGTAATCCATTTCCGGTGTATCCTGGTCGGCAGGCGCACGTGGAACTTCCCACAGTATTTGTGCAAGTGGCACTCGAATGACAACCTCCTTTGTTCACTGCACACTCGTTGACATCTTTATCGACACAATCCATATCATGAGCGCACGGTCATTACCTTTTTGTTGATTATAAAATTGCAGTGCCTATAGTTATGTAGAATAAAATGAACCACTTTTGTAAATGCTGTTGGCATAAAGTGAATTAAGCGTGACGAAGTGTTTCGTACATCATGGAGCCCGTTTCGAACTAGTTTCGAAAATACTGGCCTATCTAACTCAATATATACAACCATGTATAACTTACACATTCTGTCTGAGAATTGCGGTGTTCCAGATAATCTGTTTGCGTGTGTTTGTTTGTATGTCACACACCACGTCAGTAGTTACTTCAGCAATGAACATTTAAATTTATGTCAATTATTCAAACACATGCTCACGGAGTGTTGGCTTCCTTTAAAATTATGTCCAACATGTAGTTACCATGTACATGCATGAATTCGTGCGCAAGCACGCATGTGAAATTCTGTTTCAAGACAAAAAAGATTGAACAATACGTTCCGCGAGCCTTTAAACGGATACACGAATCAATCAGTTCTCACACATTGAGACTCGGTGCTTAATACATAAAACAATACATCCTAAAAAGAACATTTCGCTAGTTGGGTGCTGACATCCAAGACAGGATAATCACCTGCACAGGTGAATCCATTTCCGGTGTAGCCTGATCGGCAGACGCATGTGAAACTTCCGACAGTGTTTGTGCAGATTGCACTAGAGTCACAACCTCCGTTGTTCACTGCACACTCGTTGACATCTGTACATAAACGCCAAAAATGTCACCAAATGCACCGAAACTCATTAGCGGAGTAATCGCTTCACTGGGAATGATCTGAATGTAAGTGTAGTAATGCCCGTAATTACAAACATAGAGCGTAAGTGGGAAAAAATGTTACATGCAAATGGTATGCTTCAGCACCGTGCATGAAATCTAAGAGATGATTTACCTGTGCATGTGAATCCATTTCCGGTGTATCCTGATCTGCAGAAGCATGTGAAACTCCCGGCTGTGTTTGTGCAGATGGCACTTGAGTCACAACCTCCGTTGTTTGCTGCACACTCGTTTACGTCTGTGTCGCCACAAAAGAGTCAATGGACTGGTTCTCGAAAACGGAATACTCAAAATTAAAGTACGTATGTAAGTAGATGATTCACGTAGCGCCAACATCAGGTAAAATCAGAGCACATAGGTCACAAGTTAACGTTACAAATCGCTGCGACTGTTTACTGTGCGTCCTTATAGATATTTCACATTGTGCATCTTGCCAAAGTCGCGGAATTGATATCGTAATAATTATAATGAACGTAATGCACACGCACAAAAAGCATAAGTGAGTAGAATTCCCCGTCCGAAAATGTAACAAAAATGAACGTTTGTCGTTACGGAGGCACTAATCACAATGAATAAAAAGACACTGACAGAAACCAAATGTACATAAAATACACTAAAATAACACAGAACAAATCATTGAACTCAAAAAAACGATAAATACAGAAAAAAACGGCTTCGACGTCAGGATCTAGAGCTACGTCTCTACTAGAGCACACAGAGGCTGATCAGAATTTCTTGAAAGAAGCCCGAGTAGGAGAACAAGTCTCCCAAAAACGGAAGCAAAATATTATATTAATGAATACACTAGGGGGCGCAATAACAAGACTGCGGAAGGGGATGTCCCCGTTTCCAGTCTAATAGCATGAGTTCCCGGTTTTGTCCCCTCTTACAACACTTGACAGTGAAAAGCTGGGTTTAATCTAAAGCTGTCAAGCCCTGAGCCAACGCCCGGCAACGCATATGCTTGAAGAGGCGTAGAAAATAACACTGAAAATCGACCGTATCGCATATACCAGAAAAAGTGTCAACACAGAGCACCCGTTGTAAGGAAATTGATGAATGACTGATATTGTCTGCAGTGATTTGAATCTAGTAGAATCTATTTGTGTCGGCCTACCCCTGCAGATTAATCCATTTCCGGTGTATCCCGCGTGGCAGGTACACCTCCTACTGCCTACAGTGTTTCTGCATGTGGCTCGCGAGTGACATCCTCCGTTGTTCAGTGCACACTCGTTGACATCTGTGCAGACATGACAAATGTCACAACAAGCACAATTGCCGAACATCCGAATGTTTTATAATAATAATAATAATAATAAGCATATTTGTATAGCGCCATAAGGTCGTAACTTCAGAGGCGCTGTTGTAAACCTTTTTTTCGCTTGTCTCCTGCAGAACGCATAGTTTTGTGCAACACGTGAACGGTGAACTTCATCTTGTCGTATTCTGCTTTACGGCAGCTTTAAAGCAGGCAGACCACATCTTCTGCAAATCGTTTTTTCTCCGTAGCTCAATATTATCTTGTCGGCCTGCTGTCGATATAAAAATCTTTTCCCTAACATTCTTCGTTCTGTTGACAATTCCAAGAGATTGTCTTATCTCAAACGCGTGTCCAAACAGTGCTCTTTTTCGCTTAAACATTATGTGCAATGGACAGCGGTGTACGTTTTTAAATCTCAATTTAACTTTGCAAGTTTCTGTTTGAAATCACGAACGATGGATAATCGTGTACGTGTGCTCCGGCATGTATTCCAAACCACTAGAAGACACTTTGTTTACGAAACAAATATCATCGAATAACTAAACTTAATTCATGTTTGACCTACATTTACTTGCTAATCTGCATCATTTCTGGCAGTGCTATCGGTCTACCCATTTCTAGCACATTCAGAACATATACGAGCAGACTACTATTTTTTATTGTAAACATCTAGCCAAGGTATGAAAGTAACGTCTTTGGTCTAAATTTCCAGTGTTCATAAAACTCTACCTGAGCAGTAGAATCCATATCCGGTGTAGCCTGATCGGCAGGTGCACGTGAAACTGCCGGCAGTGTTTCTGCAAGTGGCTCTCGAATGACATCCTCCGTTGTTCGTTGTACACTCGTTGATATCTGGACAAACGCAAGATGTCACGTAAAACTCAAAAAAGTCATTGTGTTGTAGGACCTATTTTGAGCAGTTTATCATCTGCGACAAATAGGAGTGCTGACGTTTAAAGCAGCAAAAGCACAAACCTGTATACCGGCGAGCCCTCGAATGGCCCACCACACCCTCCTCAAACAATAGAATGACCACGCAGAAACGGGCTGTGGTGGACCACCCATGGACTCGAGTCCTAATTACTTGAACTAACTCGACCCAACCTGGTACACCAATTTTAAGTTCCTTGCCATCCGACCCATTGCCATACAGAGTACAAAATTTTATGAAATTCACTGAAGTCTGCAGAAATTAGCAAAAACTTGGTATACGGCAGAATCCGCAATTTTTTATCAGTGGACCCGACCTGACGCACAAAAAATGACCATTTTGTCAATCAGACTCAATCCGACCTGAACCATTAACCGAGCCATGTTCAACTCTGTGGTAGACAGTTTGGCTGCTGAGGGTGTTGCGAAGCGCGCGCAAAACAAATCCATCCCTGTAGTATCAGGAAAAAATGTGTAGTAAGTGTCGAACGCCATCTAACGGACAAGCGGACACGTTCTTTTGTCCTTTGGTCTGTTGTGTCTGTCACGGTGTCCATCCTGTGAAGGACGGGAACGAAACGCGATGTTGCATATAAATTTAAGGGGCGTGATAGAAATCCGGAATCAACAAATAATAGACGAAATTTCGTCAGCTGTTTATTAGAAAAATCATTACAATTATTGCCACCATGTGCATGTCCCATTTTAAGGCTAAATACACCAAATACACCGTTTATCGATTTGTCAGTTAGATGGATATTGACAATAAGCACACACAACGCCAAAGTCATAGTAACGACATATTACTCCTATAGAGTATCCGGTCCAAAATATTCATGATCAACGTGAGTGCGTGACAGTCGATGCGATTTTATACAATCTTACCTGAACAGGTGAACCCATTTCCAGTGTATCCTGATCGGCAGGTGCACGTGAAACTTCCAGCTGTGTTTCTGCAAGTGGCCAGAGAGTGACAACCTCCGTTGTTCACGGCACACTCGTCGACGTCTGCACATTTTATCAATTGAAAAATGCATATTTGCCAAACAAAAGCGAATTTTAATGAATCTGTTGTAATGTCAGAGACATATATCGCAAACAGCAGCTGACTGCAACAACCACACGTTAAAGTTCGAACCTGTGTGACAGGCCAGAGAATACCCCCGACCAGAATATACACCGAGATATAAACCAGTAGCCTATAAGAATTAGGTTAGAGCTAAGGCTAGATTTAGGGTTAGCCCTAACCCTGACCCCAACCCTGAGGCAAAAGTACATGTACATTAAGTAGGTTAATTTTGTATACCGGTATAAAATGTCGGTATATTCTGTCCTAGACCGGTTAATACCCCGTACCCCTGTATGGTATGTGGATAACGATATAGTCTGGTCGCGGTATACTCCAGACTGTTGCATCTGCAACTGAGTCGCTGCGCTGCCACTGCAGTCACCCAACGGCAAAATTTATCGAGTTCTTCAATACTTGCCACAAGTTTCTGCATTAGCCAGATATTCGTCCACGCGGTACATCCAGCGACCTCGGACTCCGACGTTCGTGTTTGACTGCATATTGAGCACGGCCGACGACATGGAATACGGGTGAAGATAGCCGATCACGCCGTCGCCTTTGTTAAACCCGACCTGAAGAACGAACGCAAAACGCTGTTGGCCAAAAACTGACAAACGTTAAACTTCGACTGATATCCGCACCAAGCGTGTTAGCGGCGTAGCCAGTGGACTTTCACTAACCTGTGGTTGACAGGTGACCTTTCTGTGGGTATTCTGTCAGCTGCGGGTCAGCCAACTAGGTCAGCCAACTAGGTTAACTCGGCTTCATTCCTCTCGGGTCTGTAAATGTGTAGTAATCCACGTATTTGCATGGACTACGGGATGTAGCCTGTTATAGCGGCAGACACGGGCCACAATCAGCTGTATGGCTGCATGTCAAGATCTGTGAGCGCTGACTTTGGCTGCAGCTTAGGTTGAACGCCGTTCCTGTCATTGATGCGCCGCGCCACTAAGGCGGCATATACGGCTGGCGGCGTTAAATAAGTGAATGTTTAACTTATTGCCAATATCCGTTAAATATATATACCGTTTGTTGACAACATACTTGTTCACAATAATCTAACAAACTCATCTACGTCATCTACTTCATTATCGTATGTACATTAAGTTGCGAATGTCAACTTGATTAATAAACAATGTGATTACGACAATGATGATTACGACGATGATGATGATGAGTATTATTATTATTATATACAGCAAGAAATTGCTAACAGTAAAATGTATGTAATGCGACTAAAGTGTGCCACTTACCGTCGCCTCAGTACCTCCAAGACCCGTTCTGGAATTTCCTCCGCTGGTAGTCGCTGTCGTCCAGCTAAGAACGCCGTAGTTAAACATCACAAATGACAGATGACCGTCCGTTATCAGCACCGCCTGGAACGTGTTCCTCTGCAACAAAAAAGTACAGACAAAACAAAAGTGGTTGGCGGCGTCGCTCAGTGGTCAGAACGTCGGTCTTCGGCTGGCGGACTCTCCCTGATTCACGCCAGAGATCTATGGCTGACGAGTGACCACTCTGTGGGTAAAGTGTCCGATATGGGTCACGCAATCAGGCCAACTCAACCGTCCACCTATGGAACTTGTGTTTTCAGGTATTCTGATCCAGCAGTTTGGCATAGCTTCAAACCGAATATTTCAGATACTCATCGCCATCTTTTGATGTTTTAGGCGATATATTAAGACATTCTTGTGTTGCTCTTTATGAATATTAATGTAAAAAAACTACAGTTTATACATATGTTAACGGCGACAGATGATCGCAGTTCATCAACAACAGCCAAAAATAAAAAAGTTATATTACTATAACGCTGCACGTCGTCATACGTCAATGTGCAGCAGTTTTGTAAAATAACTTTTTTTTAATTTTTGCTGTTTTTGAGGTGCGAACTGCGATCGTCTGTCGCCGTCAACATGTGTAAAAACTGTACTTTATAACACTAATTATTGCTGTTATTCTATTAATGATTTCGTCTATTTGCGTTAATCAAACTATCTATTATTTCGTGGTGAATATGTGTTTAAGCCTAGGGCTAGGATAGAGTCCAACACAAAGAAACTTATTCATATAAATTCACTCTGCATTTGCTAGTGGTGTTGCTAATGTTTCATTTTGAGGCAAAAAAACTTTAAGAAATGTAATCATTTTCTAACACGTAAGAACAGGTAATATACAACACAAAGTTATATGCTAGAATACAATGATAACGTCCACATTTATCA
>Ga0209568_1000706_pt1 | contig 11907 bp, 6 predicted proteins | sample WorMetOlspDAHAB2_FD_187406 | JGI IMG/M metagenome (GOLD analysis project Ga0209568, IMG submission 187406) | Marine gutless worms symbiont microbial communities from Max Planck institute for Marine Microbiology, Germany - Olavius sp. DAHAB.2... ...
TAATTAATATGATTAATATGATGTGTATTAAGTAGCCAGATGTTTCTTCTTTCTGTGTGTAACTGTGTATAGCTTAATGTAGCAAATGTGCTACCAGAATACAGGATAAACTGAAGGAATCAGGACTCAAAATATGGCATGATGTGATGAAGAAATATGGCTGTGACATACAACCGTGAGCAATAAAGTTAGCATCATTGTCAATTGTGGATTTATGTAGTGCAGAATATGAAGCATCTTTACTGTGCCGAGAGTGTTCACTAGCTTGCAAAAAAATCCATTTTTAAAGTACGGTAGTTTCCAGAAAGTGACAGATCCGAATGATGGATAATAAAAGACAGTCTGGTAGCAGTTCCACGAACAGGACAGGTTAGTAAAAGTAAGTACGTAAAATGTTGATTTCAGACACTGTAGTCTGAAATTACAGAATCTGTTGTATGCAGGCGCTACAGAAGATCGGGGGAAAGTATGATTGAAGAGATGAGCCCTTGCGCGTTTCCTAATAACAGTTGGTGACGGCGCCGACGTGACGTTCTGCAGCAGAGTGTTCCGCAGCCGCCGGGAATCGGCGACCGGGAAAAAGCTCACGGTGGTGAAAGGCTGGTGCAGTGGACAACAAGTGATGATGACTAAGCAGAGCTGATTTAGTTTTACATTATCCGACTAAATTGGTGGCTGGTTTGGCGTAGTGGTAACGGCGTTCATCACATCAATGAAGTCACACTACATCGAGCCCGGTTAGTGCTGGGATTGGTGACGACCTATGGCGGGTCTACTATCCCGGCATTTATCCAGTCCCACTCAGCCTGGCCATCCCTCTGTGGTTAGGTGCAGTGAGTACCGGAGATGGCGCTTCTGAAGTTATGACCTTGTGGCGCTTTATAAATGTAAAGAGATCGCACATTGTTTGATCTCTTCATATTTTGCTAGTCAGTTCATTTGATATCAGTTTGCTGATCGTTGGTTGACAGCGTCTGTGCATCGAGCGATTCAGCAATGAGGTGAAGCGACTGTGCCACAAGGAGAAACGCAACGACTTTGTGTCGGAAGCGTACTTGCTGACACTCGGTAAACTGATAAACATGTTTGCCGTTCTCGACGAGCTCAAGAACATGAAGTCGTCCGTCAAGAACGACTACTCGGCATATCGACGGTACGAACAGCTGACGGGTGACCACTCTTTGGGTACACTGGTTGCTGTGAGTCAGCCAACTCAGCCTTCCATCCCTCGGGATTAGTACACAAGTAGTAATCCATGTAATTGCATGGATTAGTAGTCCATGTAATTCGGAGGTGGAGTCATATAACAGATTGGGGCTGTAGGGTCAAAAATCCGTGTGTATGGGCTGCAGCTTAGGCTGAACTCAGCCCCAGTCTGCGACACACACCGCCGCTACAGCTGCACATATGTGGCACTATATAGTTTTGTGCTGTATATTGAATTGTATTTAGTTGTCTGTTTCATCTTGTGCTGTTTAATTTTTGTCTGTATTAGTTCAGTCCACCTATTGTGCATTTTGCCTCCGAAATGACCTGTATTGTGTCGAGTGGGGCGTTAAACTCTACTCACTCACTCCTCAATTTAAATATCTAGTACATGTTATAAGTGATACATTGAAGGACGATGGATATAGTTATTTAAATGGGAAATTAAGAACTTGTGTGTGCGTACCAATATGTTAATTAGCAGATTTAGCAAAAGTTAAAAGAATGTGAAATTTACGTTTTTTGCTTTTCCTTGTATGATGTGTCACTCTGGAAACATTATTCTGCTACCGCAATTAATAAATTAGAATCTTTGTTATAATAAGTGTATAAAGAAGTTTTTTGGGTATGGACAAGGATGAACAGTATGTCAGGTTCACCAATAGATCTCTGTTTGCCAAGTGCTAATACTGTTTTGCATAATGCGCACACTTTGTTTGAACGGCAATATCTGATGTCGTGCAACAAAATTTTACTGTGTTTTGTAGCTATAGGCACCTAGCTAGCTTTAGACTTTTTTTTTACTCATTACGCTTTTACTTAGTTTTAGTGTATATGGGCAAATTTTGTCTGAAATACACAAAGATGTATGTATAATAATAAAACGACAATTCATAAGGCGCAGTAACATGGCTAGAGTCACTACAATTGAGCCGGGTGGCCAAAAAATGGCATAATTTTTGTACATCTTTTCGTCAAATATTGACCAATTTTCTAACTTTTTTTTCATTGTCAGAATCAGGAGAAACTTTGTAATAGTACTATCACTAAAGATCCCACTGCACCTCAAGTGTGTTGCTACACTACCTTGTGAAATGTCAGTGTCTTAAACATAATACTGTCTCATTATTTCGATATTGCATCCCTTTGCTGGTGATTTTCATCTTACGTGTTCGTCTTGTGGACGTAATCAATTGTGCAAAGTTTTATCGTAATCGGTTAAGGGGTTTGGATTCTATGAGTGGTCAAATTTTGACCATTCCCATTGGATTGCGATGTTGCCGTTAACACTGTGTGAACTACTGTTCACACTGTATCATACTTTGTATTTAGAGGGGCAAACTACTCACCCGCTGTGATTACAATAGAGACGATTTAATATGTTCCTTTTTTCATTGTGATTACAGAGCCGCACAGTTCCTCAAAGTGATGGCGGACCCACAGACGCTGCAGGAGTCACAGAACCTGTCGATGTTTCTGGCGACGCAGAACAAGATCCGCGACACGCTGAAGCAGTCGCTGCAGGAAGTACCCGGCTACGAAGACCTGCTGAGCGATGTCGTCAACCTGGCCGTCTACATGTACGAGAACCACATGTACCTGCTGCCCAGCGAGAAACACATGCTCGTCAAGGTGTGTGCTTATTTGCTGTGTTGTTAGTGACAAGATTACCTGAGAATTTGTACCTTCACGTTTAATGCTGGTTGCAAGGAATTTCTTTACACTTGAGCTAAAGTTACAAAAAAAACTGCTATATGTTTATAGTAGAATAGGGATATCTTAATTTAGTTTTATAACGCAGTGTGAACAGTAGTTCACACTGTTAATGGCGACATTGCAGCGTCTGTGGGAATGGTCAAAATTTGACCCCCCACGATATCCAAACCCCTTAACCGATTATGATAAAACTTTGCACCATTGATTACGTCCATGAGACAAACACATACACCAAAACTTTACAAAGTGGCCATAAGGGAGCGTCTGGCCAAATTCGTGAAATAAAAGGCTTCTTTTTTTAAATTTTAATTTTCCCCCTGGACTTGCTTACTGAATTGATCCGTGGATGGATTTTGACACACACAATGGCTCAAAACGCGCAATCACGCAACGATGTGCTTTTTTGGGGTCCGATCAATGGCTAACCAAGTTTAGGGGTTCAAATTTCCCAAACACCGGCAACAATGGCTTTCTATAGTCACGTTCGAGTATCCGCGTACGGACTCGAGACGAATTGACGTCATAGAAGACTGACATCATTGGCTTTGCTCATTGTTCAGCTGCGAGTCTGGCTCAAGACCTACACAGGCCTTGCTGCTATTCACGGACTATGACCTGTTCTGCCATACAGTTTTTTGTAGCCCTAGCCTGCCGTTTAATTGTTCTTTAGTGATAATATAAATAATCGTAGCAATTATAAACAGCGAAGTTGTCGTCGTGGTTTTTGTGTGTGAAGTGAACGCAATTTTGAGGTGACACAGATATGCTTATGGCCGACGAGAAAGGTGCGCATGTTTTTTTTCTTCCGACAGGTGATGGGGTTCGGACTTTTTCTGCTCGACGGGAAAGAAGTGAGCATCTACAAGCTGGAGAGCCGGCGCCGAATCAACCTGACCAAGATCGACAAGATATTTAAGGTTGGTGCCTGCAGAAGTTTGAGTTTGACATTTACCCGAACGTTCTCAAGACAGAACTCGGAATTAACGTAGATTTGCTGTTGCTACGAACGGAACATTTTGATAGTGACTATGCAGTTGTTGAGGTTACACTACAGTTTGAAGTCTGTCTGTAAAGCTCAACTCCGAAATGGTGGGGCATAGTTAAACTCTGGTGGGGCATAGCTAAACTATGGTGGGGCATAGCTAAACTGCTTGATCATGCAAATTTTGACACTTCTGATATGAATCTTACTGTTATTTTAGTTCGAGTTATGTTGCCTGAAAAGTTCACGTGTGTGCTAATGTATAGAGGGAGTGTGGCAATTACAACCTAAAGTCGCAAAAATTCGTGTGCATAACAACCTACCAGCCAGAGACTAAATCTAATCCTAACCCTAACTGTACTACTAAACAGCACGCAATAGTGAACATTCAACTAATGTAGTCACACGTCCTGTGTATTGTTGCACCGTCTCTGCGACTTTAGGTTGTAATTGTCACACTGCAATGCATAGAAGACAGCGGAGACTTTTTTTGGAACCCACCGTCAACTGCAGTATAGGAAAAGTCTTACTTCGTTACTTACTTATATGTCTTGCGCCTGTGTGTGGTCGTTGCCGTAGCAACTGGAGGTGGTCCCACTCTTCGGCGACATGCAGATCGCTCCGTTCAACTATGTTCGGTCGAGTGCCAGCTTCGACGCGTCGCGGTGGCCGATGTGTCTGTCGTCGCAGACGAGTTCACAAGCGAATCTGCTGACGGCGCTTGACAACATGAGATGCGAGCACGACCGATACATCAGCGAACTGGCGCGACATAGCAACGAGGTCGGCGTCGATGTTGTTTGTTTCTGTTCCATTTTGAGTTTTTTGCTCTCCGAGTGGCAACGGCACGCATGTGTTGTTACTCTGTTGTTAAGAGATTGAGAGATTGGTTTTAATTCGTGTGCTACACAAAACCAAAAGTTAGAAGCAAAAAATAGCCTTGAGATATTGAGTTAAAAAATATGGAATGAGAGAATTTTGAAATTTAACAATTCTAGATTTTGAAGTTTCAAAGTTTATTGGATGTCGCAGTATGTCAGTGACAGAGGGATCACGCTTGTTCGGTATGAGATAGCGAAGGCATGACTACTCCGACAGGACACTGCGCTGGAAGAAGCGCTTGGTCAGCTGGTCGTGTCATGACTCAGCTTAATCCTCGAGGGGGCAGGCAGAGGAGGGGTTTACGTCAAGGGCGGTTTTGCAAATGTCACCTTGTTACCAAGTGAACGCGACAATTGTCACTGAATGGCTGGGGTGTCAGTGATCTTTTACGAATTTCTTTCTGTTTGTAATAATGAAATTTTCTTCTGCAAATTGGTTGAGATTTGACCGAGTTATCACCAAGTTTTTTCGGAGACGTAGTCGATCGGTCAGTCAGTCGGTGTCTTCTTATAGCAGCCGAACTAATCAAGACTTCTGCAGGGTCCATGAAAGTCCTAACAGCAGAACGATTGCTGGAAGGGAGTTGATATAAATGGATGATGCCAACACGGCTGTGGGTGGCATGGCTATAGACCGCTGTCGAACTTACCATTTGTCTCCAAACTGCTGGAGAAGGTCGTTCAAGTTCGTATCCAGGTCTTCTTCGGCGGCAACGGATTGATGCCGAAGATGCAGTCTGCGTATCGAAAGTTCCACAGCACTGAAACAGCGGCAACAAAGGTGTTCAACGACTTGCTGTTAGCAGCGGACGGCGGTAAAATGTCAGCGTTGTGCCTTCTCGACCTTACCGCCGCCTTTGATACTGTGGACCACGAACTGCTGTTACTTCGGTTGGAGCGACAGTTCGGGCCACATGGTATCGTACTGGACTGGTTCAGGTCGTACCTGTCAGGCAGAACGTTCTATGTCGTGTTTGGCGGCAGCAAGTCACGTACTGTTTACATTTTCTGCTCGGTGCTTCAAGGTTCAGTGTTGGGTCCGCTGTTGTTCATTGACTACATGGCGGATCTTGCGGACGTTGTGGACCAGCATGGCGTATTTTTACATGCGTTTGCCGACGACACACAGATGTATTTTCACTGTCATCGCGACCACCTGCCGTCTGCTGCCGCTCAGCTGGAACTGTGTATTTCCGAGGTGGCCAGTGGATAGCCGCCAATCACCTCAAACTCAACACTGACAAGACTGAGCTGATATGGACCGGATCCAAGGCCAGTCTTCTTCGGCAAGGTCGTTGTCTTCCGGCACTACAACTTGGTCACGACTCCATAGCGGCCAGTGACCATGTTCGATTAGTGGGAGCTACGATCTCATCCGACCTCAGTCTTGACCGACTCGTCGCCAATGTCAGTTCTACCGGCCTCTACTGGTTACGGCAGCTCCGACGCGTCCGGCGCTCACTGGACATGGACTCGGCCACAACACTGGTCCACGCATTCGTATCGTCGCGTGTCGACTGTTGCAACATTTTGTTGACAGGTGCGCCGAAAGTGGTCACTGACAGGTTGCAACGGGTAATGAATGCTGCTGCTCGTGTGCTATCCAGCACTCACAAGTACGACCGAGGTTTGTCGTGGCTCCTACACTCAGAGCTTCATTGGCTCGATGTGCCGGAAGGCGTTCAGTACAAACTCGGCGTTGTTATGTACAGTTGCTTGCACGGCCAATCACCGCGGTACCTCGCAGATCTCTGTGTGCCAGTGTCCGACGTCTCAGCAAGGCAGCATATTCGATCCACTACTCGGCGTCTCTTGGTGGTTCCGCGATGCCGGCTCAGCACACTCGGTCCATGGGCCTTCTCTGTGGCCGGCCCGTCGCTTTGGAACTCTCTACCAGACAGCTTGAGAAATCCGGATCTTGGCAGGGACAGCTTCATACGTTTGCTGAAGATGCATCTATTTTCACTGTACTGAAGCATTTAGCGTATTAGAGATGTTTTAGGACGATATGCTCTACAAATTTACTTACTTACTTACGATGTCAATCTTTGGCTGGCGGACTTTCCCTGATCTGTGGTTGACATGTGGCCACTTTGTGGGTAAAGTGTCTTCTACGGGTCAACCAACTAGGCCAACTCAGCCTTCCATCCCTCCGGGGTCTGTAAGTGAGTAGTAATCCATGTAATTACGTGGATTACGGAAGTGGAGACCATTAAATGGCAGACCAGTGCTGCGAATGGCTGTTCATCATAGGTCAAAGTCCAGTGGCCGTTGGCTTAGCCTACGGCCTATCGGCTGTACGCCCGCTTTTTCTGTGACATACAATGCGACTGCCACTGCAGTTGCTGCTTGTGGCGCTATGTAAGTGTTATGCTTTCACCTTAACCTTTCTACCTCTGTAGAATAACCACAAATAGCATTTTATAGGAGGTGGTGAGACTCGAGTAATTTTCTGTTGCCATTGTTACAGGTGATCACTACGCAGAGAGAGTTGACTCGTACGGACGAGGAAAATCGCGCGCTGACCGATCTTGCACTGCGCGGACTTCAACTTCTGTCTTCGTGGAACGTCAGGATCATGGAACTGGTAATCCGTTTACCCGCTGATCATAGTAACAGCTGATGGTATTTTTTTCGTTAATTGAAACAAACTAATTATTTCTTATAATAGTTTCTACTGCTTTTGTTTACACTTTGGAGTCGTTCTCGGCTGCCAGTGAACCTCTCAAATTTTTCAACTTTGTTTCAGTTGTTTTAAAGTTTTTTTTTCATTTTAATGTTTGGGCTTTATGTCTGGTTTTTTGTGGGAGTGGGCACTGGACGGGCATAAAAGTTGTTGATGGTTAACGAAGTATTATCGGGACAAAACAGCTGTCTACTGATTAAGTGAGGTATCTGTTTATTGTGTTAATTAGTTCGCTAATGAATATGGTATTAAGCCCGAAGACTGCTAGTCCAAGAACAAAGTCATAGCAAGTCATAGGAAACCAGAAATCAGGACGTGAAACTGCGGCTGAACAAAAACGGCTTCAGCCTTTACTTCAGAAAGTCCTTGCAGATGGTGCTGAAGTGACATGAAGTTCCAGGTGCGTGAAGCAGCAATGCGAATTGCCCTATTATTGCCTTGGTGACATTGGGGTTGATAGCTTGGCTTCGGTGGAAGCACAAATGAGTTGCCAATACAGTACTAATGCATGTCGTTTGCCTGTTTTGCAGTATTCGTGGAAGCTGCTACATCCAACTGATCATCACCAGAACACAGACTGTCCTCAGAATGCCGAAGAATATGAACGGGTCTGTAATGTTGTCAGTTTCCAGTGATGACTGTAGATATTTCCTGTGAATAGCTTTTATATGCAGCATGATTGATTCAGTAAAACGACTATGGAAGTGGTATAGGTAGTTGCGGTGAAATATACATAATGCTATTCAAGCAGTTGGCACCCTGGCTCACTGGTTAGGACGTTGGTCTTTGGCTGGCGGACTTTCCCTGACGTATGCCTGATATATGGTTGATAGGTTACCCACTTTGTGGTTAAACTATCCGCTGTGGGTCAGCCTGCCAGGCCAACTCAGCCTTCCATTTCTCCAGGATCGGTAAATGAGTAGTAATCTGTGTAATTGCTTGTATTACAGGGGTGGAGACAATCAAACAGCAGACCAGAGCTGCTGTATGGCTGTTTGTTGCAGGTCCAAGTCTGTGGGTGTTGGCTTGGACTGCAGCCTATAGACTATATGCCCATTCTGTCTGTGACACAAAAGTGCAACTGCGGCTTGTGGCGCTATATAAGTGTTATATGCTTTCGCCTTTGCCTCTGAATAAGGATTTTAGTCTGATTTGTTCGTTTTTTTGGGGGATAACTGTAACTCTGTAATGTGTTGAAAAATACCCGTTAATCTGTTTGTTTATCAGTTATAAACCACAACTGTTGATATTTCCTTTGAATAACTTTTTAATGCAGCGTGATTGAGTCTCTAAAATGGCAGACTAGGGCTAAATATGGCTGCAGGCCAATGTCAGTGTGTGCGGGCTTGGCCTGCGGCCTATGCTGAACGCTGGCTCTTGTCTGTGACGCACTAAGGTGGCTTGTGGTAAAGGGTTAACACTTATACAGTACCACAAGCGGCAACTGCAGCTACAGTAGCGCTGTGCGTCACAGGCTAAGGCGGACGTGCAGTCTATAGGCAGACACAGGTTAGCCTCACAGCTAAACAACCACACGCACAGTCCCAGTCTGCCGTTTAATGTTCTCCACCCCTGTAATCCATCACTAATCATTTAGCGCACGCCATACCCATGAAGTGGTCACACGTCAACCATGGATCAGGCGTAGATCAGGGAAAGTCCGCCAGCTACAGGCTGACATCCTAACCACTGAGCCACGCCTCCAGCCACTTATATAGTGGTGCTAAACCTCAATATAAAATATTCAGTATATGAGTTGTTACTATTATTGTTGTGGCGGTGATGTTGTCATCATAATCACTACAGCCATTTAAAAAAACAACTAACATTTTTAGTAACTGTTTCTTGACAAACAATCTCGCTGCAGGCCAACATTTATTCAAAGAAAACGTCAGAAATATAAAATCATTTTGACCGCTGATGTCGAATGTTGTTGTCGCTGTAGTCGACACGTTACAACTACACCAGCGACGAGAAGTTTGGTCTGATTGAAGTGCTGGCAATGATCAAGAGTCTTCAGGTGCTAATGTTGCGGATGGAGGCTGTTTTCATGGATGCCATCAGGCGCAGTGTCTACGCTCAGCTGCAGGACTTCGTACAGGTAACACACCTGAACTTTACCGTTTTGTAGGACTTTGTACAGGTAACCGAGACAACACCTGAACTTTAACGGTTTGTAAGACTTCTTACAGGTAACTGAGGTAACATTTTACACCTGAAGTTTACCATTTACTGGATAACCTCACATACTGGAATTGTTGCCAGCGTGTGAACCCGGTGGAAATGAAAAACTTCTGAACTGCTTCATTCACAGACATACAGAAATTAATTAAATGTAATTAAATGTAACATCTGAAAGGTTTCCTGCCCGTTTTTACTTACGAGACTTTTAAAATTTGAGCAGTTCTTTTGCTCTCCTGTCAGTACAGTGTGTGTTACATTGTGAGTTTTGATTGGTTAAAAGTTGCTGTACTGTGGTGACTTAGGTCCAGCTGAGAGATCCCCTTCGCAAGGCTATCAAGAACAAGCGGGATCTTATTAAAAGGTGAGCTAAAGGCGGTGTCTCACTCCTGTCATTTTGTCTCTGTTTGGTAAAAAAAGTTACGGTATAGTACTCTTCTGTTGCTATGGTCATTGGAATTGTTGATTGGTACCTTGGCACTCTGCCTTGAACAGTAAATAAATAAATAAATTAGGAAGTAAGTTATTTATTGTAGTGCTGGAAAGAAGTGAGTCCATTTATGTGTGCGCAACCATTGGGGGGTGGTTAATTTTGAAAAATAGGTTTTCAGGTAATGTCAAATTGGAATGTGGCTTGCAGTTATGAACATAATGCAAAGGATGGTGTCATCTGCATGAATGTATTGACTGATTAAAAAATTTGACTTATAACAATCTCACCAGTGTTTAAACACATCACACAATGTCGTTACTGTTAATACTGTAATATTCATAAACGAATATATATTATTGTTCTTTTATTGATGTGTACAAGATGTATTTCGATTTGTGCCGTTTTTAGTATTATCGTTGCTGTCCGTGAAACGTGTGCTGATTGGCTGCGAGGCATTGAGCCGCAAGATGACCCGGCCCTTCGCGGCAAAAAAGACGACGAAAACTTCCACATGAAAGTTCCGCGTCGTAATGTCGGCCCGTCAAGCACACAGGTGACATGTTGTTATTACATGATGCTAATGTGGTAAAGGTGTCACAGTCCATAGGCCATAAAGCCTGTGACGCATGGCCAGTGTGACGCCGGACCTGCGGTTACCTTCCCATTATTTAGAGCATCACTGAAGACATTCTTATTTGGTCAGTGGGACCAAAGTGCAGTGTGAATCCCCCCATATAGCTGCTCCCCATTTAACTGCACTTCATAAATTCTTTTGACTTACGTACATGTGTATGAATGGCTTTAATTTACAGTGCAGTGAGTGAGACTTGAACTCCGGGCCTTTTGTCACGAGCACTGTGCTCTAAACACTATGCTGTTGAGCCATAGTCTGTTGTTGGCAATGATGAAATTCCTCTTTCAACTGCTGTGGTATCCCTATTCTCGACTCTGTTGGTTGTGGTCACAGTTTTTAAACAGAATTATTTGACTTTAGAAAAAATAATTCTTCATTCGTATCTGCCACCTGAACTGTGTTACATGCAGCTTAATGGTGGTTTAAACTGACTACTTTAAGACATCTACACACCACCGTAGTTTGAAATGTGCCACACGTATCACATTTTTTTCATGCAGTTTACAATAGTTGACATATTTTTTGCATAGCTGCTATAGTGTTTTGAGCTGATTTAAGGCATATTCACACCACACTGTTGTAGCTGTACATGGTAAGAACGATGCTTGAGTCACTGATCGCCGACAAAAGTGGTGGCAAGAAAACTCTCCGCAAAGACATCGATATCCAGCATCTGACGGCAATCGATACATTCCACAAGACATCATTCTTCTGGAGCTACTTGCTTAGCTACAATGGTATGTAGCTCTGACACACTTGTGCAGTTTTTAGTTTCTTATAAATTAATATTGTGACATTTGCACCGGAATCCATGTGAAACATAAATATGCTGTTAACTTCGAAATGCTGAAGTTTGTGACAGAGATCTAGATTACAGTATTCGTTGCTCATCGGTGGACCCGTAACATCCACCTTTCGTTTTTGGAACAACTCGATTCGATAATTTTTAGAACACAGCGTCCTCTGAAAATTTGAAACCCGTTTTATTCCGTGAAAATCTGCACGTTTGTATGAAAATGCGTGTAATCACAGCGGGAACGTTAGTTCCAGCAGTGTTAATTGCGACATCGCATTCCTATGGGAATGGTCCAACTTTGACCACTCATAGAATCCGAACCCCTTAACCGATTACGATAAAACTTTGCACAATTGATTACGTCCACGAGACGAACACGTAACCCAAAATTT
>Ga0209568_1000707_pt1 | contig 11906 bp, 13 predicted proteins | sample WorMetOlspDAHAB2_FD_187406 | JGI IMG/M metagenome (GOLD analysis project Ga0209568, IMG submission 187406) | Marine gutless worms symbiont microbial communities from Max Planck institute for Marine Microbiology, Germany - Olavius sp. DAHAB.2... ...
CTCCCCAACCCCTCTCCCGGCGGGAGAGGGGCTTTTGCGACACCCTCGGAGGGAGAGGAGGTGCAGCCGGTGGCGTGCCCAACATATTGCTATCGGCGATGTTCTCATTTAAACATTAACCACTACCCCCGCGCAATCACCCCACCAACAATCTAGTTAACCGTCCACCCGTTTTTCTTGTACTTTGGAAAATACGGGTCGGGTTCACCGGCAGGTTGTCCATGACAGACCAGACACCCTCGAGTGGTGATGATCGGTTCACCATAGTAATAGGCATCGCCCGTCCTGCGCTCGACAAATGGGGCTCCCTGTTGTAATGCGGTGACCATATCGAGTGCCGTCGCATCCCCGGCATTATTGGGATTCCTGGGCTCCGGGACGACCATTTTCACCCATGCCCGCCCGCCGGTTGCCCGCGGAACAACGTCGGCAAAAATAGGATCCGCCACGGCCGCCGGTAAAATACGATTGTGAATCAAATAATTTTTGTACGTTGTTGTTTCGTCCGCACCTCCGGCCTGCTGTTTTCCATAAAGTCCGGCAATCACCTGGCGCATTCGTTTTTCGAGTTTGACCAGCACATAAGCCAATTCCTCATCACCGCTTCTCTCGATGCTCCTATGCTCAGGTGGACGAACGGAGCGTTTTTCCGAGCTCACTTCGGCTTCCACACCCCACAGGGTCATGGGTACCGTCAGTAACAGGGTGGCGATCATGATCGCCTGAAATCGTTTATGCCGTTTCGACATGTGCCTTTCCCCCATTTCGACAGGCGTGAAATCAATAGAGTTGTACCTCTTGTAACATACTTTAAGATCAGTATGTTATGAGCATCATTTGGCATCTAAGCCGGTGTTTCCCGGTTAAAGTCGCAGGGCCTCAGTCTACGAAAAGCTTCCGGAGAAACTGCTTGATGTCCTCGAAACAAACGTGGTCGAGGTCCCAATACCCTTTTTGAGCACCAAGACCCAGTGAGTTGACAATCTTCTTCCGGGCGGCAAGATAAGTCTGTACTTTCCTTCATTTCCAGTATGGCAACGAGGATCGCCAGTATCTTGATGACGCCATCGCCCATGATATTGATGGGAACCAGTCTTCCCATGCCGGTGATATCGGCATAGATCTTTCCTTCGGCGCCTAGTTTCACATCCTGCAGGTCGGGCTCTATTTCCCGCAGGGCGTCGATGATTCCTGCCGACTCTTTCCTGACCAGGACGGCCTCGAGTCCCTGCTGGAGACCGTTCACGACGGTTGCGGGACGGAGGAAACGGGCACGAAGGGTTTCCCTGTAACCAGGGGCAGGCTGAATATTTATCTGTCCTCCGACTCCGAGATGGGCCGGATTTTCCGGCGCGATTTTTACCTCGGCATGAAATTTTTTTCCATCCACGCCGGGTAGTGGTAAATATTTAAGTGGTCAGCGTAGAGGGGTTCATTAACCACGCCCGATCGCTTCTTTTGATTCCCTCTCCCCAACCCCTCTCCCGGCGGGAGAGGGGCTTTTGCGACACCCTCGGAGGGAGAGGAGGTGCAGCCGGTGGCGCGCCCAACATATTGCTATCGGCGATGTTCTCATTTAAACATTAACTACTACCCAGTCAGATAACTTCATCCCCCCGCTTTCAATGCTTGCGGCTGAAAACTGTTTATGCATTGGAGATAAGAAAAACTGACTTTGGCTTTATTCGGCTCTGTACCAGCAAAATAGAGTGAAACGAGGTGCTGGCTTGAATGCCATCCGACCCGGATTCCTCCATGACGACCCTGAACCTTGCTCCCTTGGACAAGGCCCTGAACAGCCTCGACCGGGCCCTGGCGTGCGCACTCGCGGCCAGCGAAGACGAAGAGCTGCGCGATGCCTGTATTCAGCGTTTCGAATCCAGCTTCGAGCTGTCCTGGAAGATGCTGAAGCGACAATTGCGCGAGGAATTGGCCAATCCGGCGGAATTGGATACCTGGTCTTTCAGACAGATGATCCGTGTAGCGGGCGAACGCCGGTTGATCGCCGACGTGGAGGCCTGGCTCGACTATCGTGAAAAGCGTAACCTGATCTCCCATACCTATGATGAGCGGAAAGCCGGGCAGGTGTTTGCAGTCCTGCCGCGGTTTGCGCAGTCTGCCGCAGACCTGCTCTCCCGCTTACAGGCCCGGCATGGATAACAACCGCCTGGACCTGCAACCGCGGCACGCGGCTATGGTTCGGGACATCCTGCGCCGGTTAGTACCGGACCGCAACGTCCGGGCCTTCGGCCCACGGGTTACCGACGAGGCCCGGCGCTATTTCGACCTGGATCTAGCACTTCAACATCTTTGTTATGATGAATGTGATGCATGATATATTATTGCTCAATTCAATCGAATTTTTGTCATCGAGGTGTGACCTATGCCAGCAAAGAAATACAAAGTAAAATTAACAGAAGCAGAACGAGCCGATTTAAAAAAACTGATATCAAGGGGAAAAATTGCTGCACGTAAACTGATCCATATTCAAATTCTATTATCGGCTGATGAGGCGGGTGAAAGAACATCATTAAAAGATTCGGATATAGCCAAGGCACAGAATGTCAGTAGATTAACAGTAGAAAGGGTTCGTAAACGTTTTGTTGAGGAAGGTATTGATTCAGCGGTAATGGTTAAGGTTTAAATGGAACCATTGCCACTGGCAGTGGGTTTGGCGCTCTAATAGGCTATACTCCCTCTTCCTCCGAGAGAGGCCGGGGAGAGGGGATCAAAACAAGTCCACGCAAACCATTTAAAAACTTACCACTACCCATTTCCCGAAGTACTGGCTTACGAATAGAAGAAATCGAGAAATTATAGGTGATGATCTGACTTTGTTGTTTCTGGAGCAACAGAATCAGAACACTACCCCGAAGACCACGGTTTTCGGGTGCTGACAGAATACGAGAGATCAATCCTTATGCCGCTCAAAGACCTCATCGCCCCCTTCTATGTCTGGAAACGGGCGTTTGAAAAACCCTATACCACGGCGAAACCGATCGAGGAACGCCCCGGCGCGGCCAACTACCGCGGGTTCCACACCAACGATATGGCGCTGTGCATCGGCTGCGGCACCTGCGAGACCATCTGCCAGAACGAGGCCATCGACATGGTGCCGGTGCCGGGCATCGAGACCAGGCCCGGAGACAGCGGCCTGCGGCCCATGGTCGACAATGGCCGCTGCTGCTGGTGCGCCCTGTGCGTCGATATCTGCACCACCGGCTCGCTACGTATGACCAACGAATACATCTGGGTCAGCACCGACCCCGAGGTGTATCGGTTCATCCCAGGGACCGGCGACAACCCCTGGGACCACCAGACCCTCGGCTACCGCCGGGACCCGGAATACCAGCTATTGAGCCTCGAGCGCCCGGACATGGAGATGCTGCCGCCGGAGCAAGGCCTGCAATCCTTCATGGAGATCGTGAAAGGCTACTCCGCGGAGCAGGCGAGAAAGGAAGCGGACCGCTGCGTGGACTGCGGCATCTGCGTCGCCACCTGCCCCGCGCACATGGACATCCCCGAATACATCAAGGCCGTCCGCGACGGCGACTTCGAGACCGGCCTGCGCCTGCTCTACCGCACCAACCCCATGCCCGCCACCTGCGGACGTATCTGTACCCACCGCTGCGAAGACGTGTGCGCGGTGGGACACATGGGCGATCCGCTGGCGATCCGCTGGCTCAAGCGGTATATCTGCGACCAGGTGCCCGAAGCGGAGTACGCCGGTATCCTCCGGGACGAAGCCCCAGGCAACGGCCGCAAGGTCGCCATCATCGGAACCGGCCCCGGCGGACTGAGCGCCGCCTATTACCTCGTCAAGCTGGGCTACGCGGTCACCCTGTACGAGGCCCATGAAAAAGCCGGCGGCATGCTGCGCTACGGGGTACCCAGCTATCGCCTGCCCTATGCTCAGCTCGACAAGGACATCGACTATATCCTCTCCCTGGGCGCAACCATCCACTACACTACCCGTATCGGCCGTGAGGTCGCATTCTCCGCGCTGATGGAAGAATACGATGCCGTCTTCTTCTCCACCGGCCTCACCGAGCCCTACGGATTGGGGGTGGAAGGGGAAGATCATCCGCGAGTCCTGTCCGGCCTTAAGGTGTTGGAAGACGTCACCTACGACCGGGACCCGGGCGTGGGTAAGCAGGTCGCCGTCATCGGCGGCGGCAACGTGGCCATGGACGCGGCGCGGGTTTCCCGTCGGCTCGGCGCCGAGGTCACCCTACTCTATCGCCGTCGGATCGAAGACATGCCCGCCGACCCCGAAGAGATCCACGAGGCGCAGGCGGAGCAGGTGCGCTTCGTGACCCAGGCCATCCCGGTACGGGTGGAAGCTGCGTCGTCTCCGGACCAGGTCACCATCCAATGGGGAGAGGCCGAGATGGTGGCCGACGCGAAAGGCGGCCGGCCCCGGCCGGTGCTGATGGAAGACCGTATGCACACCGAGACCTACGATTCCATCATCTCGGCCATCGGCCAGGGCGGAGACTATGAATTCCTATCCGGGGAGTACGCCGACCGGGTCGAAATGAAGCGGGGCAAGGTCGTCTCCAATGCGCACCGCCAGACCGGTGTTCCCAAGCTCTTCGTCGGCGGCGATATCGCCAACAATACGGCCGATGCCATCAGCGCCATCGCGGACGGTCATCAGGCCGCGATGGGGATTGATCGGCTCTTATCCGAATGAGTTGGATCATCAAGTACAAATCGTGTTGACATTTAGCCTGCGCCTACCGGCTAGGTCCGGGGTAATCGCCGTGGACCTGGTGGACCTGGTGGACCGAGTGGACACCATGGACCGGGGGCTACTCCCGTCCACCTGGTCCATGTAGTCTACTCGGTCCACGGCAGCTACCACTGAACCTACTCGCCTCATGGAACCCGGCTGATAATGTCAACAACTCCTAGGTTACGGCGGTACAGACAATGCGGAGAAATCGATGAGCAGTCAGTTTGAAGAAATCAAGGCCAAGGCCATGGCGGATCTGAACCAGGAACTTAACGGCGAAGCACCGTTGGAACCGACGCCGGGAAATCCCGAGACCGGCGCTCGATCCGACGCCATGGGTAGGGAAAGGATCCGGCAGATGAAGCACATGGAGAGCTTCTGCCGGATACCCTTCCTGAACGACCTCTCGGATGCGGAATGTGACCGGTTGGCGGAAATCGTCAACGTCATGCGATTACAGAAGGGCGATATCCTGATCGAGCAGGGAAAAAAGGACGACTCCCTCTATGTCCTCATCGAAGGACGCCTGCGGGTCAACCGGAGTACTGGCGGCGGGAACCAGGTCACCCTGGCCTGTATCCGAGAAGGCGAGATGGCCGGTGAAATGGGCTTCCTCGACGACTCGGAGCACAGTGCCACGCTACAGGCCGACGACACCTCGGAAATCCTGCAGATCGATCGCAAGGACCTCGAGGGCCTGTTGGACGAGCACCCCCAGATCGTCTACAAGCTGATGCGTGCCATTGCCCGCGAGGTGCATAAAATCACCCAGCGGATGAATATGCAGTTCGTGGAAATGAGCAACTACATCCACCATCAGCAGGGGCGGTATTGAGTATGCTCAACACCCGCGGGGTGGGTTGTGCCTACCGCTGACTCATCCGGGTCGGGTGGCCGTAGGTGATTGCTCACCTGCGGTTCCCACAGGTCCGGACGTGCGCAATTTGCGCATCCGGCTCCTCGGCCTAACCATTGCCAGGTAACGTAGATGCGCGGAGATCACCATGCCCCGTTTCCGTTCCCGCACCACCACCCAAGGCCGCAACATGGCAGGCGCCCGCGCCCTCTGGCGGGCCACCGGGATGCAGGACGAGGATTTCGAGAAGCCCATCGTCGCCGTTGCCAATTCTTTTACTCAATTCGTTCCGGGCCACATTCACCTCAAAGACCTCGGCCAACTGGTGGCGGGGGAGATCGAGCGGGCGGGCGGGGTGGCCAGGGAGTTCAATACCATCGCCGTGGATGATGGCATCGCCATGGGGCATGGCGGCATGCTCTATTCGCTGCCCTCGCGGGACCTGATCGCCGACTCCGTGGAGTACATGGTCAACGCGCACTGCGCGGATGCCCTGGTCTGTATCTCCAACTGCGACAAGATCACGCCGGGGATGCTGATGGCCGCCCTGCGCCTCGATATTCCCACGGTCTTCGTATCCGGCGGCCCCATGGAGGCGGGCAGGCTGACCCGCGGCGGCGGTGAGGTCCGCCTGGATCTGGTCGACGCCATGGTGGTGGCCGCGGACCCCGCTGAGGACGACGCGAAGGTGGCCGAGTACGAGCGTTCCGCCTGCCCGACCTGCGGCTCCTGCTCCGGGATGTTCACGGCCAACTCGATGAACTGCCTGACCGAGGCGCTGGGCCTGAGCCTGCCGGGCAACGGCTCGCTGTTGGCGACTCACGCCGATCGCCGTGCGCTTTTTCTCGAAGCCGGGCGGCTCGTCGTCCGGTTGGCGAAACGCTATTACGAAGAGGATGACAAGACCGTACTGCCGCGCACCGTCGCCTGCTTCGACGCCTTCGAGAACGCCATGAGCCTGGACATCGCCATGGGCGGCTCGACCAACACGGTGCTGCATCTGCTCGCCGCCGCCCATGAGGCGAACCTGGACTTCACCATGGCCGATATCGACCGGCTGAGCCGCAAGGTCCCCAATCTGTGCAAGGTGGCACCGGCGACCCGGCAATACCACATGGAGGATGTCCACCGGGCCGGAGGCGTAATCGGCATCCTCGCCGAGCTCGACCGCGCGGGGCTGATCCATCGCGATCCGCCGACCGTCTTCAGCCGCTCCCTGGGCGCGGCGCTGGACGAGTGGGACCTGGCGCGGACCCGGTCGGCAAAGGTGCGTTCCCGGTATCTCGCGGCCCCCGGCGGCCGGCCGACCCAAGTCGCCTTCAGCCAGGACAACCGCTGGCCCAACCCGGATCTGGACCGCGCGAACGGATGCATCCGGGATGTGGCCCACGCCTACAGCCGCGACGGCGGGCTGGCCGTCCTGTACGGCAATCTGGCGGAGCAGGGCTGTATCGTCAAGACCGCCGGCGTGGACGCCTCGAACCTCACCTTCGCAGGTCCTGCCAGGATCTACGAGAGCCAGGAGGCGGCAGTGGCGGGCATCCTCGGCGACCAAGTCCGAGCCGGCGAGGTGGTGGTCATCCGTTACGAGGGTCCCAAAGGGGGCCCCGGCATGCAGGAGATGCTCTATCCCACCAGCTATCTGAAGTCGAAGGGGTTGGGCAAATCCTGTGCTCTCATCACCGATGGCCGGTTTTCGGGCGGGACCTCCGGGCTGTCCATCGGCCATGTGTCGCCGGAGGCCGCCGCAGGCGGAGCCATCGGGCTGGTACGGGAGGGCGACCGGATCGAGATCGACATCCCGCAACGCCGGATCGAGCTCCTGGTCTCGGCGGATGCGCTCGCGGCCCGGCGTCGGGACATGGCGGCCAGGGGCGCCGCCGCCTGGCAACCGGAACATCGGGACCGCCCTCTGACCACGGCATTACGGGCCTACGCCACGCTCGCGACGAGCGCGGCGCGCGGCGCCGTCAGGGACCTCTCGCAGCTCAAGTGACGAGCAGGGATTCCGCGAACACATGAGAACCGGTCCGACCTGCTCGGTAATCGTTCGGTTTTGTAGGTTGGGTAAGGGCCAGGGACGGCTCGCACCCAACCGCCGGAATGTCGGGTGCGCCGCGTCCCTGCCCCTCACCTAGCGCCATCGATCGCTTGATCGATGGCGCTAGGTGAGGGGCAGGGACGCGGCGCACCCGACCTACAAGACCAGACACCAAGCGTATGCGTGTGAATCTTCAGGCACTGGGCTGTAGGCTCAACGAGGCGGAGCTTCAGACCTGGGCCCGGCAATTCCAACGGCGGGGCCATCCGGTGACCGCCGATCCGGAAGCGGCCGACCTGGTGGTGGTCAATACCTGCGCGGTAACCGCCGAGGCGGTACGCAAATCCCGCAAGCTGCTGCGCCGCGCCCGACGCGTCAATCCCCAGGCCAAGCTGGTGGTCAGCGGCTGCTTCGCCTCACTGGACAAGGATGCATTGGCCCGCGAGCAGGGCATCGACCTGCTGGTATCCAACCGGGACAAGGATCGTCTGGTGGAGATGACCGCGCGGGAGTTCGACCTGGATGCCATGGCCCACGACGCCATGGAGCAGGCGACCGACCCCTTGCTCGTCCGCGGCCGCCAACGGGCCTTCGTCAAGGTACAGGACGGCTGCCGTCACCGCTGTACCTTCTGCATCGTGACCCTTGCTCGGGGTGAGGAACGCAGTCGTCCGATTGCCGAGGTAGTGGAAGAAATCAACCGGCTGGGTACGGAGGGGGTCAAGGAGGTCGTACTTACCGGCGTTCACCTCGGAGGTTACGGAAGCGACGGCCAAGGCGATCTCTCGGCATTGATCCGCGCGGTCCTCGCCGATACCGATGTGCCCCGGATACGCCTGGGCTCCCTGGAGCCCTGGGACCTGCCCGCAGGATTCTGGGCGCTGTTCGCGGACCGGCGTCTGATGCCGCACCTCCACCTGCCTCTGCAGAGCGGGTCGGATGCGGTGCTGCGTCGCATGGCCCGCCGCTGCCGGACCGAGGACTTTGTGCGCCTGACCGCAGCGGCCCGCAGCCAGGTGGCGGACTTCAATTTGACCACCGACATCATCGTCGGCTTTCCCGGCGAGACCCAGGCCGAGTGGCAACAGACCCTGACCTTCGTGGCGTCCCTGGGCTGCGGTCACCTTCACGTCTTTCCCTACTCACCGCGATCGGGCACCAAGGCCGCGACCCTGCCGGGACAGGTCCATGACCGGACGAAGAAGGACCGCAGCCGCCAGATGCATGCACTGAGGCGTCGGATGAAAGGTGAAACCCTGGCCCGCTTTGTCGGTCGGCAGCAGCCGGTTCTGTTGGAAGGCCCCTACGGCGAGGCACCGGCAGGTGAATGGTTCGGTTACACGCCGAATTATCTTCCGGTCAGCGTCCGTGCCGATGAGGTGGAAGACCCGACAAACCGAATCCTCGACGTGCGGTTAGAGGCGGTACACGCGGACGGAGAGCATTTGATTGGAAGCCTGTCAGGCCAGGAATTGTTGACATTCAGCCGGGTAGGTCGGGTTAGGCGCATCCCCTGAAGCGAGGGAGGTCACTGTGGTCGAACGCGCCGTAACCCGACGTAAAGGTGGCCGGTTTCACCCTGTCGGGTTACGCTATCGCCGGACAGCGGTGCTCACCGCGGACGGCGGAATCGCCGGCGTCCCTGGTAGGCGGCAATCTGTCGGATGATGGGCTGGTAGGGAAGGGCGGCCAGGGTACGGAAACGATCCAGTGCCGCCTCGATGATGCCGTGGATGTCCTCGATGGTCTCCGGGACCGGCGCGTCGGGCATCGCGACGGCGTGCAGTCCACGCAGGCCGCCGACCTGGACCCGCATGGCCTTGGCATGGGGCAGGGCCGTGCGCTCGTCCGTGGCCTTCAGGGCGAAGCGGGCCTGCCGGCGCAGCAGGTCGAGCAGCTCCAGGCACCGTGCCTGGGCCGCGTCGGAGCCGCAGTTGACCCCTTCGCGCTCGGCGATGCAGAAGCGCCGCCCGCGGCTGCATCCGCAGTTGTTGGTCAGGATGCTTTTTTCAAACGGGCAGAAACGTTCGTTGACGGCGCGGTAAGTCCTGCGGAAGACCTCGTTGTCCATGTCCGTCGGCGTCCGGGTCAGGTATCCGATTTACGGGTGAAACGATGGATCATCCGTCGCTCCCGCTTGTTCGGGCGGCCGCTTGCCTCCGGCGCGGAAGCACCGCGCTCACGCCGCTCCCGCACCAGCGCCTGGCGGTGGAGGCGGCTCTCTTCGCTCTCCTCATAAAGCAGCACGGCCTCGGAGGCCGGCCGACGCTGCCGGGAGATGCCCCTGACCACCAGGTCCCATTGCAGAGAGCCCTTGTGAATGACCAGGTGCGTCCCTGCCTGGATCGTCTTTCCCGGTTTGGTGCGCTGGCCGTTGACCTGGACCTTGCCCCCGTTGATGGCCTCCACCGCCTGCCGGCGCGTCTTGAAGAAGCGCGCGGCCCAGAGCCACTTATCCAGGCGCAGATCGGTATCCCCGGCGGCGGCGTTCGCGCTCATCGCCCCAGCAGGGGGTCGAGCTCCCCGCGTGTCTCCAGGGCCGCCAGGTCGTCGAAGCCGCCGACGTGGAAGTCATCGATAAAGATCTGAGGGACCGTGTGGCGCCGGCTGCGTTCCATCATGATCCGCATTTGCTCCCGATCGGTGTCGATACGGACCTCTTCGAACGCGATGCCCTTGTGCTCAAGCAGGTGTTTGGCCCTGACGCAGTAAGGGCAGATGCGGGTCGTGTAGATGATGACTTCAGGGGCTGTTGACATTTATCTGAGCAAGGGCGGGTAATGGTAAATTTTCAACTGATTGCGTGAGCGCCGGCAAGCCGGCGCCTACATCCGACACGACCTGGATCCGCGGTAGGCGCGGGCTTGTCCGCGCTCTAGGTGCTTCATATCAGTAATCGCATGCGTTCGGAATCTCGACCGAGAATTCGGGTGGGTTCCGGATATGTTTCTTGACCGCGCACAGCTCCATCGCCCGGACGATACCCTCCCGGTACTTGGGCGGAAAACCGTCGGGCAGGGTCAGCTGAAGCCGCACGCCGGCCTCCAACGGCCGTTTCTCATCCCGCTCCCACAGCATGCTCAGGCCCAGTCCCGCGGTCGGAATCGTCCGCGATTGGCAAAAATTCAGGGCATAGAAACCCGCGCAGGCGGCCATGGAGGCCAGAAACAGATCGAATGGCTGGGGCGCCGATGCCTCGCCCCCCACCTTTACGGGTTAATCGGTGGCGATCTCGAAATCACGGATGCGCACATCGACCCGCTTGCCGCCGGGGAAGGATACCTCGAGTCGTTCGCTCATGTTTTGCTATTCCCTCGATTTTTGCAGCGAATGAACGCGAATCAACGCAAAGCGGTCGCAATCAGCTCACTTTGTCGGTCTCCTTCGATGGATAGTGGTAGATTTTCAACTGATAGCGTGGGCGCCGGCAAGCCGGCGCCTACATCCGACACGACCCGGATCCGCCGTAGGCGCGGGCTTGCCCGCGCTCCAGGTGTTCTACACGCGACCAGTTTGAAATTTACCACTACCCCTGCTCTTAAACCGATAACGGTCAAGGCCCTTGTCGATACCGGAGCAGTTACTTTCTGTATACCGGAACATATTGTTATCCAACTTAAACTGGATGAATTGGAAAAAAGAGAAGTCAAAACCGCGGATGGAAAAGCACGTCTTGTTCCATATGTAGGTCCACTGCAAGTTGGGTTTGAAAACCGAAATTGTTTTACGGGCGCCTTGGTGCTCGGTAATTCTGTTTTGTTGGGATCCGTGCCCTTGGAGGACATGGATCTTGTCATATACTCTAATAATTAATAATGTTTACTTTTTTGAACGACTGAAATTTTAATGTGAGTAAAGAATCGAGTTTCTCTTTATGCTCTTCGTTTGCGCCATAAACACACTCAAGGATAGCTTTTTTGAATTTACTGAAAGTGGGATAATATTTGGGGTAGTGGTTAGTGTTTAAATGGAAATACCGCCACTCGCAGTGGGTTTGGCGCACCGCAGGCTGCACTCCCTCTCCCTCCGGGAGAGGGCTGGGGAAAGGGGGTCAAAGAAAAGTCTATGCTAGCCATTTAAAAATTTACCACTACCATATTTGGAATATCAGCATTGATTCTTCACGAATTTCCAAAACCGCTCTGTCAAATTGAGATTAGGCGAATAAGAGGGCAAAAACAGCAACTCGATATTAAGTGACTCCGCAAACTCGCGGACGACGTTGCAACGCTGATAACGAGCATTATCCATCACTAGGGTCACTGGCACAA
>Ga0209568_1000708_pt1 | contig 11891 bp, 10 predicted proteins | sample WorMetOlspDAHAB2_FD_187406 | JGI IMG/M metagenome (GOLD analysis project Ga0209568, IMG submission 187406) | Marine gutless worms symbiont microbial communities from Max Planck institute for Marine Microbiology, Germany - Olavius sp. DAHAB.2... ...
CTCCTACGTAATAGCACCTTTATGATTTTTGCTGTTTTAGTTGTGTGACGTAGGCCGTGTCGCCGTTAAACACTGTTTTAAACTGTTAAGTTTTTTTACATTTATTAGCTGCTAACGTTTAGGCTAACCTGGCGGTCCTACCTTAACCGATGTTCAGCATTACCAGCTAAGCCTATCCGCAATAATAAGTACAGTTTCATTGCATTAATCTGCTAAAACGGTCACCTTTTGGCAGTATTCGAACGCCTTTTCGAAACCGACGGACGGTTTATACAGACGGTTTTCGTCGATGGCGCCGATGGCGCTGAGCGTGTGAACAAATGCGCCGACGGCGTAGAAGTCCATGTCGGACGGCAGTGTCGGCTGGTAAAACGATCCGATGGCACAGGGCCGCGGCTGACACAGCGACTCGTCGACCTTGTAGACGAGTTTCTCGAGGAGACGCAGGCAACCCATTGGATCGCCGGTGCCAACGTACGTTTGACCGCCAGTGTCTGTCTGCGTGTCGCCTGCAGTTCAGTCACCGTTCGGTTCAGTCAAGATATTTCCCAACGACCTGCTTCTATAGCAATCGACTATCTGTCCTCACTGGTAACGGCGGCATGCCTGAGCATGTCAATATAATTTCGCATTTGTTTAAACGCCAATAAACGCTACAATCCCTACTTAAACTTGCAAGCCAGCGACATGGCTGGCAGGAACTAGACTTTTAAAAATTAAAGGGCAAAAGCAGATGTAGTCTACTTCATTTGACAACACTGACAACAACCAATACGGCGAATCCGGCTTCAAATCACGCTTAAGACATGTCTTTTAATAATTTCTTTTACTAACCGCTTTCACTCCGCCAAACTTAATCTCTCTTCCCAGAGCCTCCGAAGCTCTGCAAACAATGCTCAATATTAACTCAATAATAATTATTATTACATTTATTACGTACAATAAGTAATCAACTAGAAGACTATGCGCATGCCTGCAGACTGTTGTGTGTGTAATAATATATCGTCCTTTACACCGTTCGAGATGCACGGTCTGCGAATAACCTTCGCAAAATATTTTTTTCAGTTTTCAGACTTCCGCATTTTAGCTCACTCTCAGTTCACATTAAGTGTACCTCCAACATGGCAGCGGGGTTCTGTGCAGTGCTCAGTTAAGCGACGCAAGCATTGCACCTCACAGGCGAATGTGCAGAATGCGCTGGACACACGTGATATCCGCGGACCGGTGCATGGGGTATATATAGCCAGAAATAAGCGAACTAAATATCGTGCGGTGTTGTTGATAATGATTGATTATTTAAAGGACTCAGTTTGATTGCTCTCAAAGAAAATGTCAGTGTTTAGATTTGTGGATTTTATAGCGCATTACCGGTACATCTCACCCGTCCCCCCCCCCTAATGCGCGCGGTGCGCTAGTACCGTACGAACAAAAATGTCTTTAGCAGACGCCTGAAAGTAGTTTCCGTGGCGTTCGGGTTGCGGACAGGGTCCGGAAGACTGTTCCAAGCGGACGGACCAGCAATGGAAAAAGCCCGGCAGCGGCCGTACGTGTTGAATCGGTGACGTGGTACATGCAGTAGATGTCGCTCAGTGGAACGGAGATGCCTCTGGCTGGACAGTGGGACACACCGAACGGCAAGGTACTGAGTTACTGTCCATTACTTGTCTGCGGCAACCGTACATACTGGCGCTATCTGTTGGTCGTTGCCTGTCCGCCCCTTGCGAGATCATTACATTAATTAAGCCTAAAAATCAACACGAAGGCTACGCAGAGCACGTGTAACCGGTAGCCTAGTTTGAATCGCAAGGTCAAAGAAGCCAGACGGATCTTGCCTGTCATCATGCATGGGTTTTCGATCGACGCGCCTCGCTTATCGCGCTGCAATCTCCTCATGACGCTCTTGACGACTGCGTTCTGGCCGTAGTTCAAGTAGCTGTGCACGTACAGCGAGTACATCAAGTTGCCGATTCGAACCGGAAACTTGTCCGCCAGAACGTTTCCGTTTGGAAGAAACGCGATCTGAGTCGACGCGCCTCCCATCTCCAGTATCCCGGACGTCGGAAGTGACTCCTCTGTACAACCATTGTATTTGATAACATTACGTAACATAACAGAGGCCTACCCGTTTAATGGATCAGCCGCTGTCCAACAAGGCCAACTCAGCCTTCCATCCTTACATGGATTACAGGGTGAAGACCATTAAAACTACAGACTGTCTGGCTGTATGGTTGCGGGCTTGAGCTGCGGCCTAGGCTGAACGCCGGCCCTATTTGTGACACGCAGCGCCGATAATGCAGCATATGCGGCTTGCACCGCTATATAAGTTCTGAACCCTTACCTTTATAAAAGCGCGGAATCAATAGCTCTGTCACATTACTGTAGCAACGGTTACTGCTGCTCCTGGATCGCATCCTTAGTAACTAATCAAATCTGTTAGTAAACCACGTAAGTTAACTTAAAGGGAAGAGTGATTGCAAGGACGTCAGACGGTGGCATTTAAGCAATAACTCAGTATAATTATCGAAAAAATGAGAGTGAACGCAAACAGACCGGCGAAAGAACCAAGGAGATAGTTGACCGTAATCCACTCGAAAACGCCTTCCTCTTCGCCAGACAGAATACGGGTGCTCGTCGACGATACGTATCGAAATGGGTTGATGGTCGAGTCGCGCATCAACGAATTGATGAACAGCACCAACTCGTTCATCTTTTCTTCCAACAGCTGTCGCATCCCTGCACGACAAGCAGGTGCAACCATAAAACAACTGCAGCTAATATCGACCTTTATGCACTGACAAAAACGAGCAGCAAAAACGAGTAATGACAGATATATAGGCATATACAGAGAGAACTACGCTGAAACACCGGCAAAATACTGAACAAGTGAACTACACAATGACTGTTGATTATTTCTTCTAAATTTCTGACCATCCAGTTTATTCATAATTACTGCTTAACGATTCATATTTCAGTCTGTAAATCCTAAACAAAGCAGAATTAAACGCATTGACTAATAATATTGGATAGTTCATATTTGTCCAAGTTATGAGTTGAAATCCATATAACAAATATGGCTTGAAACATACATTTTCAAGATGCCGAAAACAAGTTGCATATAAAGAATTAAAACGATGACAAACACGAACATGCATATAGCGTAAGCTGATCCGAAGACATTACATGCCATCCTAAATTCTTAATTACAAGGATGCAGTATCAGCAGTGATATACTGAAATAAGTATAAAACCGCAGCTCCATGTTGTAGGGCTTTTATTTTAATGTGGTGAGGTGAAATAAAAATTTTTTGAAAAATTCTTATGCCAGACCGTGTAGCTCGACTGCTGTTGTTTCGCACACAACAACGGCCAGACAAGTTTACGACGTCATACTGCCACCATCCACTTGCCCTACAAAATGGCGACGAAAACTACCGCATATTTAGATAGAACGGCGTCATTGTCGTCCCAGGCCATATAGGCGTGACCACGACAGAGCGAATAACAACGGGCTTGACTACTCATGAGGTTTTTTCTAAATGTCTCGAGTTCATATTTTGCTCGCGAAGCTTGACAGCGACTGGCTTTAGATTTTCGTCATTTCGTTAAAAAATTGCACTCGAAAAGGTATTCAGCAATAGAAATTATCTCCAAGATTATCGAACGTTATCCGTGATATTGCTGTTCATGTAGGCCTACGATTACATATTACTACCAACGACAATTCCAAAAGATTGTCTGTATTACCGGTAATTATATCAGTGGCTTACAAAATTTGAATTTGGTTTGAAAGTAAAGTAAAGTAAAGTCAAACTATTTTATAGTGCGCCCGAAAGTTGACCAGAAAGCTGGCCTACTTAGTCCATTCCGCACTTAGGAAATTTAGCCGTACTGTAACGTTCACCACATCTGCCTTTACCTCGTAAGCATTCACCAGAGGGCGACACCGTTGCTCAACAGTACCGCACTTCTAGCTAGTTTACGACGTCATACTGCCACCATCCACTTGCCCTACAAAATGGCGACGAAAACTACCGCATATTTAGATAGAACGGCGTCATTTACCGACCCCGAAGGGATGGAAAGCTGAGTTGGCCTAGTTGGTTGACCCATAGCGGACGCCTTACCCACAAAGTGGTCACACGTCAACCATAGATCAGGCGTAGATCAGGGAAAGTCCGCCGACGTCCTAACCACTGAGCCACGCCGCCGCCAGTGGTAATAAAAAAGACACCGACAAAAACAGCATAAGCATTCGCGCATGTTTATGTGTCGGCCTAAAACCAGCAGCTGAACAGTCGGCCCTATGTCATGTCCTTGTGCCCCAGCTCACACTGTATTTGATATATTGCATAATGTCACTGTACACTGTGAGTCAGAAAAAAAACGAAACGATAGCTTCGCGAAATGTTAATCGATTTTACTAGACTCAGCGCAGTATTTTCTACAAAACGGTTATTACATATCCAACCACACCTTAAATATTATATCGCTGTGCTACCCTGCGAAACCGTAATGTCGCAGTTATCGGCAAGTTTCTGTACCGGGTAGCAATTTATCAAAGATACTGTTAAAACGTAACGTGATGAAATGAATTAAAGTTCTCAAAGTCGGACTGATGTGAGAGTCAGAGTGACTGCTTGAAGAGTGCACCTCTGCCTCAAACACGAGCGCGGATACATTTACACTAGGTCTGTGCATTTACACCGCATGGTTAATGGCGTCGTTGATAAGGCTATGCTCTATGCTAACCAGCCACATTCAATCAGACAGCGCTTCTAATTGTCCAGATTCTCGACCTTTGTCTACTAAACTCTTTGCTGCGTAACGCTCCAGACCTTGTAGTCGATCGGATTAACGTCTGGACTTTTGGGCTATTCGCTCTGAGTCTTGCATAAGTCAGACTTTTTGAACTTTAATTCACTCAATTAACATTACGTTTTAATCGCATCTTTTCTCCAGAAACTTGCCAATAACTTCGACATTGACAGGGTAGTGCAGGGATGTCTGTAAGGTGCGATGGGGTTTGCAATGATCTTCTTGTAGAAAATTTTGTGCTGACTCTAGTAGTGAAAGAATTTTGAATATCGATTGATATTTCACGCAATTATCGGTAGGAGTATAGGTGTCCTGTTTTTTTGACTCACGGTGTATGATGGCGATAAAAAAAGGACTACGCGTATGACTTTTGTGGAGTGCACAGCGGGCTCCGAGCGATATTCGATCATCATCCAGTCTACTACGCGTAGAAAGTTTTTTTTCTGAGCAGAGCAAAATGCGGGTTGTGAGAGTTAGCTGGTTTACACGACGAAACACAATAGCACATGTTCATGCGACTGGCGGTGTCAGCGGCCGACCACCGTAAGCGATAGAACAATGCCGCCTCTGTCGACGAATAGCCTACACCGAGTGCCGCAGTCGTCCGCGTTTTTTTTCACCCGCAAACAGTTACCTGCAAAAAAGACATCGCGTTTTGCGGGTGATTCAGGGCGGTGAAAGCGGATCACCATTACTCCATTGCAGGGCTTAACCCTCGAGTTACCAAGGGGGGGGGTCGTCGCCAACTTCCCCCCCTGGCATTATGTGGGTGCGCTAAATGCCTTTGTAATCCGAGGGTTAAAGCCACAGTAGGCTATGCATGTGAGGAGAGTATTTCGCATGCGTGGTTGACACTATACCGCCATTCTGTCTACAGTTATCACCATAATGTTGGAGGCATACTCTATTGCAGCAGTGTAACACCGTAAACTCACGCGAAGCCTATTCGTGTTGTGTGTGTGTGTATGTTTGTGTGTAGCATCATGCCAATCGACATACATGAGGTCCGCGAATAACATTGCTATAATATTGTTTTAGATTACCGCATCACAGTAACTCACAGTCACAGTGCAGTGTACTTACAACATGGCGGCATGGATGTTAATGCACTTCATGCATCATAGTCAGCGAGCGATCCCGAATTAAGCTTGCATGACCAGTGGTCTCACTCACAGCCGAGACGATTGGTAACGCAGTGTAATAGATAGTGTGTATAGAATTTTTACTGCTGCAGCGTAAAAATTTAATTAGGTTGTTTAATCGCGCTTAATTCCATGACTCGCTAACTTCCTAATTGGCACGTTATTTCAACAGCCGAAAAGATGTGATGTTTTTTCACCGTTTTAGTGTACTGCAGCGTTTCACAACACAACTGTGTTTGAGAGCACCGAAAACCTTTGTTCGCATACAAATTGCAAATGAGTACATGAAAACCTGTTTAATTTAATGTCTGGCAGGCGCAAACGAAATGAAGAAGATTTCGCGTCGCGAGAGAATTACTCATAAACTTCTGAGCCCAGGGCCGCCGATAGGTTAAAAAGTCCCCGGTACAAGTCACAATTTGCCCCCCATCCCAAATTAGGTTTTCCAAAAAGCATACTTGCACTCATAAAAGTTACTTGATTTACACAATATTACAATATACACAAGGTTTTCTTCACAAAGCTCAAATCACTGCGTCGGTCAGTCAAACTTCAAAGTCAAAACTGTGGCAGTTAGTGTTTGGGCCCCTCTTCTGGTCATGGGCCCCGGTACAGTGTACCGCCTGTACCCCCCTCTCGGTGGCCCTGTCTGAGCCGGCGATGGTTATACACAATTAAGCCAGCATACAAACCGTATTGGCCGGATGACCGGCTAAAATTAACAGCAAACGCCTTTAAGCGACGTCAACCAGGATGCCAGCAGTCCTGGTCGCAGGGCCCATCACTGCTACGCATAACTCGCTGTTTCTTCTCCAGATGATGTACTCAATGGCCTTCACCCGCAATAACCTTTGTGGATATCAGATGAGTATTGGCCGATACTACTACATGTAGGTCAATATGCATGGTCGTTCTGTGAGTGCGTATACTCGGAAACAGTAGTCTGCTTAATGTAGCATCCTTATCAACAGCTGACATCCGAGCGACAGCGGCAGTGACAGTAGTAATCATAACACAGCGACTAATGTCACACCGACTATAATTATTACCGCTCATCCCACAGCTGACAATTGGTCTGTTTTTCGTTTGGAGTCGTAAGTACGAAACGCTTATGAATTATACCTACACATGTCACGCGGATACCGTACAGTCGGTTAAGCAGCCGTACGCCCACTGAATAGAGACATCGGGGCAGTTACCACGAACACACTGCAATCCATGAACCTGTTGAATTGCGTTTGTAGTGTTTCTGTTTTATCATAGTGTTTCTTTTTTTTAATCGTAGTATATTTGACAACTCAAAATGCTACACAATTTTATATACGCTGCCAACCACACCAATTCTTGGTAAATACAATACATTAAGACAAACTGATGTCATAAACTGATTAACACACAGAATAATTTACCAAAAATGATACTTCTAGGAGTGCTTGTTTGATAGTGCAATTGGACGAAAAAATATAATCTCACTGGCTGTTTTAATACGAGTTACTTATATTTGGGTACGTTTTTGGACCTGAAGTAGTTTCTGATTTGATTTGATACACATGCATGGGGTGACAGTGACGCCATTCTGTCTATAATAGTTACCGCTGTGATGTTGGAGCCTAGGTATTATGCTAGGCCAATATTACGTTGCAGCAGTGTAACGTCGTATGCTTGCAAACTGTTGTGTGCGAGATCACGTCACTCTGTGAATAGTATAATGATAATTTTCAGATTACCGCACAGTAACTCACACTGAGCTGAGTACTTCCAATTGCATGGCGGTACGGCTCACCAAAGTAAGTCACTGCGCCTCACAGGGGTGGCGACACGCTGTCGAAAGTGGCCATTGGCCGACAAACGATGACAAAGGGACAAAGGGACAGATCCAGCAATTGGCAAGTGGATCTCTACGCCATGGACGTCAACAGAGAGGGGAATGCAAAAACATATTTTGCTGCACTTGAAGATTGAAAGAACGCGTTTTGTGGTTTAAAGAAATCAAATATGGACATATTTGTTACGCCAGAAAAAAGTGCCAGACTGCAAGTAAGTAAGCGAGCGCGGGAGGAAGCAGTGATCGGCAAACTGTAGAGATCTTGATCTATGCCAGGTTTTCACAAAATACTGAAAAATGGAGGTTTACGTGAACGGCACATGGTGCGAAAAGTGTTGAGACTACATCCATTACTGGCCACAGCACACGATAGCGGCCATGGAGCCGGCCTTAGCACCTTATAATGGGAGATGCAGTTGTCATTATTGACCTGCGGTAGCCATGAAGTAGATAGGCGTGAGCTCGCGGTCTGCTGGCGGCACGTGGCCGCTGGCGTTGCGAATCAGCCGCTCGATGTGGTCGCGCACCTGTGTCTCGTTGTCGGCCACTTGCGCCAGTCCGATCCTGATCTTGAGCGTCGGCTTTATCGACCGAACGCCCGCCATCAGCGTTCGACGCCCGCTGTCGTCCGGCCACCGGTAGACACGAACGCGGCTGCCCGAACTGCCGGCGTCGATGACCACAGCGAACTGGTACTCGGCGTCGGCGGAACGCACCGTCCGACGTCCGGCACAGCGACGGTTTGTTGACGTCGAGTCTTTTGGCTGCAAGCCGTCGATGGCGGCGACAAGCGACAAGCAAGCGACCAGGACAACACCGACCACGGAGCAGAGTGACATTGCTGGCGACAGAAAAAAACGCAAACCCGGGTTCAGAAAACTAATGCGTTTGTTGCAGCAAAACGCGTACATCCAAGCGCATCGCTCGCGTGGCGTATGTGTGGCCGCACGCACGCATGTATCGTGTAATTCTGCAGCTGGCTGGTGGTTGCCAGTCGCCCCAGTGACCGAGGTAGACGTAGAGAGCCGACCGGCGTGTGTCGGTGCTCAAACAGCTGCACCGGAGCAGAGCAACGTCGGTGATTCACGGACCGCCGGGACGCATCACAACGCACGCACGTTGAGCTATTCTACAGCTGCCACTAACGAGTGGTTTTCTACTCGAGTACTCGTTAATACCGAAAGTACTTTAATACAAGCTGCCAACGACGACGAAGGGGTGGTGGGTCAGCGTACCTGCGGCCCGAAGAGTCAAGGCCTTGAACAAGCATGCATATATAATCAGGTCAATGTCCAGGCTGGAAAGTTGCAAATGAAATTGCGAATCCCCAAGTTTTCATAAATTTCTACAATTCATCAACAGACTGCAAAAACTGCAATCTTAAACGGAAATTTGCAACCGGAAATAGAAAAAGTTACGAGTACTCGGGTACTCGCGGCAGCCCTAGCTGCGATACCGCACTGTCTAGTAGCCTATATAGCTTAAACGGCAGTGGCCGGTCCAGAAATTTTAAACATAAGAGGAAGGTAATGCATCAGCCCGTCGTCATTTATCGCAAATATATAAAACGAACTGCGTTTTATGCGGCGAAAGGTGACTTGCTGAAAAATGCTGAGGTCAATAGGGGCGATGCCCCCACCAATCCTCCCTTTGAATCCGCTACTGGGGGATTACATGTATATTTCTATAAGTTACTGTTTGCATGCTCCACTGTCGAAGATGTAGGCCTACTGTAGTTTTGTCCGATTTTATGAAAGTAATTTGGACTTCATAGCCTACTAACTTTTGGTCAGACTAAGCTCAAAATGTTAGATATTTTTGGAAGCCACAACAGTACGTTCGCAACTATTTGCGCTACACGACATTTGATACGTAACAATGACGCCTCGTATAGAGGGTGGCCCAAAAAGTAGCCATTAAAGCCACAATCACTAAGCATTATTAAATCGTATTAAAACCCGCCATTATGGCCAGATTTTTCATCAATTTCGACTATAAAAAGAATACAAAGTCTGTATTAAATATTCTATGTGTGACCTAATTTGTAACGTCATGACTTGCTGTGTTTGAAGCTGCGATACAGGTGCAATCAATGCATGTGATAAATCCATGTTTGAAGATCAGAAAAAAAAGAGAAAATATAAAAATAAAAGAAATTTTTTTTACATAAATCTCCATCTAAAAGATTGTTTTGAAATGGAATTCGCGGCTTGTTAAGGCGAGATGATGCCAGAAGAAGCGTTAACATCATTTACCGTATATGACGCATATCGTCAGTTTGCGTGTCAGGCATAGTGATTGAGGTCAGAAAGTAGGTCACGAGTAGTATGCAGATTGTATTTATCAGAACAAAGGACTTTTCCCGCCAAAACCCTGCCCCCTATTGGTAAACTGTTAAGTTTTTTCACATTTATACTTGCTGTTTTATTACGATCTACTGACAGTATGAAATTTTATCTGGTTTAAATACCGTCGTGTTCAGCGACTGCGATTGCCCATAAAGAGGCTAAAATTGTGGCGATTTGACAACACAATAAGCGAGTTTTTGGGCCTTTTTTCACTGCGCATGCGTCGAAACGCCTACTTACGAGCTTCCGGTCAAAAATCTGACCTCGCCTTTCGCTTCGGCGACCCCTATTTCCTGTAACAGCAGAATAACTCTTCTGTCGGCATAAATTTTCGCTATATTTTGACGATTTCTTTAGTGCGCATACGCAGAAATAGCGTTAATTCTGCTTCCGGTCTTAAAACGGCCCTCGCCATCGTGTTCAGCGACCACGATTTCATATAAACGGACTAAAATTGTGGCGATTTGACAACACCGTAAGCGAGTTTTGGGCATATTTTCACCGCGCATGCGCAGAAACAGCTATTAAGGAACTTCCGGTCAAAAATATGACCCCACCATTCGCTCCAGCAACCTCGATTTCCTATAAGACAGATGCATTTCCACTACTGAGTGACGTTTACGGGATATATTCGATGTTTTTGTGCTACTACGTCGCATGACCTTGTGACCTTGACCTTTGACCTTTTGACCTTGTCGCTTGTCGCCGCCATCGACGGCTTGCAGCCTCATACGAAACCATGTTTGAGTGCATTGGTTCGACTGGTGCGAAGGACTGTTAGACTTGTTAAATGTAAAAAGACGTCCCTCTGAACAAATCGTTTGACTTACAAGGTCGTGTGCGTGTGCAAATTTTCACATAGGAGGAAATGTCTCCTTTAGTGCGCGAACACGCACATGAACACGTCTCGTAGTCGACGCAGTGCGTGGAAACATGTCGGTCGAGCCCAAACATAGGAAATTATGGGACAAGTTGTATACATACACGTCATCTCATGAGAAAATTTGCATGCGGACACGTCCATGTAAGTCAAAAAGTTGTGGTAGTCGAGATAAAACATCAGAAATTAGATGACAAGTTACATACAGACACGTCCTCCTATGTGAAAATTTGCACACGCACACGACCTCGTAACTCAAACGATTTGTTTAGAGGGACGTTTTTTACATTTAACAAGTCTAACAGTCCTTCGCACCAGTCGAACCAATGTACTCAAACATGGTTTCGTATGTTAATAGTGGGATATTGAAAAGGATTTGTAAGTAAAAAAGTCACGTGGTGGCATGAGAATTCAGGTATATCGATGGGAAGGTAGGTGGAAAACATAGTGTGATGTTATTTGTTACACATATGCATGTTTTCGTAAGTCGAAAAGTTATGTAGACACACGATGTTTTACAGTGAACACACCTCATAGTCCGTTCGCAGTGGGCAAAATAATGGAAACTTTCCGCTCAGACATGTCCACATATGTCAAAAGTTGCACACATACGCGTCCTCGTAAATCAAAATGGTGCAGTCATATCGTGGTCAGTCGACGTGGTCAGTCGTTCTTCGTGGATGGTGTTTATATTCTGTGGTGGTTATGTACACGTATTTACTGAGACATATGGCTGGGGAAAACCGCGGTCAATGTCTGGACAAATGTACAGGGGGGTGGGTAGAACACGTGTAGGTGGTCACGAAACGCGACCGAAACCGAAGCCGAATGTCGATTATTACTTAGTTACTTATTATTATTATTATTTTTATTATTATTAT
>Ga0209568_1000709_pt1 | contig 11888 bp, 4 predicted proteins | sample WorMetOlspDAHAB2_FD_187406 | JGI IMG/M metagenome (GOLD analysis project Ga0209568, IMG submission 187406) | Marine gutless worms symbiont microbial communities from Max Planck institute for Marine Microbiology, Germany - Olavius sp. DAHAB.2... ...
ACTGCATGTATGAGAACTCGAGTAGAGAGGAGAGAGGGAGAGTTGCGCGGAGAGTGCCGATATGTCATGACGTTCTGGGCAGTCTGAATATTAACGATAAACTTGAATAATAAACAAACATTGTTCGTTTTCTTGTCAATGAGATACAAACCGATCCCGCGTAGCGCCGGCTCCCTCCACATTAGGTGGGCCCGGTCGCCTTCGGAATAGGGAGTGTGGATCAAAAGCAACATATGTCGACCTGCTCTGTTCTTGCGTGATGGAAGTCTTCAAATACGCGTCGTGTGAAAAATTTAACATCACAATGTGAGGATTTTTCGGCATTCTAAAGAATCACCACATTTTGCCGTTCGCACCTTTTCACCTGTGCCGCAGCTTTAAGCAAAGTAACCGATGACGTCACACGTCACAAATTAGGTAACGCGCGCAGAATATTTCATACCAACCTCATTATCGTATGTTTTTGTGCCTCTTTCACGTTGAAATTTGAGTCAAAAATCCATATTACATTTATTGGCACGTTTTCATATAATTTGTTGTATACGCGAGTATTTATACTTATTTTGGGCCACCCTGTAGCGATGGACGCGTCATGCTTTTATTCTCGGAATTCGCAAACAGTCAGTCCGTTTCAATAGAGCTCTATGTGTCGTATAGGGCTCTACTGAGGCAATACGTAAGCCGACTGTCAGAAGTTGTCCCGGAGTTGAAATGCATTGGAAAGCATCAATGCCCCTGGGACCGAAACCGATTGATGGATGCCTGCCTGACGTGGTCGGCCTTGAGCAAAATGATAAAGTATTCCCACGAGTAAGTCGCTGGTTACGTGGCACGGATGTTCCTGGCCCACTATCCACACACACAAAACGTCGCTTCCACCACCGTACCCCGAGGGGGGCTAGAAGTTTGAGGGGGTTCAATTCGAAGCCCCCAATGCATCCTCAGATTTTTTTTTACTGAAGGGTTCCTTGCAATGACCATCTAAGTCGCCAAGTCAGTTTTGGAAAATCACAGCTGACGTTTCGAAAAGTTCGATCAAAAACTGTTCGTCGTTCACTCAACGTGTTTCCGCCAAATTTTAACAACGTACAATAAGCAAAGTTTCAGTTTACAATTTTATTAGTTAGTCTCAAAAATTAGACTAAATTTTACATGTGCTCTACCCAACATTTTGGTACATATGCACAATTATTGCGAGTATATACAAAAATACTGTCACGGCTCTGCCAATCCCCTTTCAATCCTAATGTTTTTTTTACAGGAAAACGTTAACAATTGTACACAAATTTAGCATATTGTTATAGCTTCTATGCTCCCAGCCCCCCTGGTTCAGCCTATTTGAAATTCCTGCATACGCCACTGCGAACCCTCTCCAATATCTTGTCTATGGTCACTTCATTGATCGTTGGATGAACTGGCAGCTGGGTGGTCCGAGCGACTGACAGTGATGGAAACGAAAAGGTTGACTTAAAACGCATCGACTCGAGTCTTTTTACTGATCGGTTCAAGCTTGTACATAATGCACAGTTTTAAACGGATTTGTGCAGCTGTAAAGGAAAATAAAAATCAAATTTGTCCATCGATAAAATGTTAATTTTGTGTCAAAGTTTGAAAACAGTTTTAATGCCCTGCGGGTAGTGAAAAAGAAGAAGTTTTCCGCCACAAAAAACATTTAACAGTACGGTGTTTACAAGTTTATGACAGATTAATAATAATAACGACAACAGCAACAATAATAAATGAAGTATTTAGTTTTCGCTAATTACAATAAAATACACGACACAGAAGCGTATTACAAGAGTCAACAGAATGGCTAGGTACAAAAAAATCTAGTTGAGATGGAGATCGAACAAGAAATTTTTGCGCTTCCCCCACGAAACTCTAAAGTTGTGCTGGGCGTCCAGTCAGATTGACTGATGACGATTTTTTTCTGCGACTTGCCCATCACTAGTATCTATTCTGGAGGCGGCCGCGGTGGGTGGCCCGTCCGACAGCGTCGCGATGCGTCCAGCAGCAGTATCTTTACACACAATTTTCCGCACCACATCTCACCGAAAACTATCGTACCTCATACAATGAACTTGTATTCTGCTCGTTCGTATTATACTGCAAACCGTGTGTTAGTTCTGGAGACACCAGAGTTGTATCAAGCACCTAGGTCTCAAGTACAAGTACGATTGACAACACTTGCACAAGAAGTAGATGGGTGTTTCCAAGCTCCGAACTGACACTTTATAATCACATACACTAAACAACGGCAATGTAATGAATTTGCACATGACAGCAGTTACCGACGTCTCAAGTACAAGTACCAAGTACCACATATCTGGGAAACAGCCGCAACCAGTGTACGTTTATGGCGACTGTCGGCGACCAAATGAAACTCGGCGCGGATCTTTACACACAGTGAGCGTGTTCTGTCATGCGTGTTGACCTTCGGAGCTGGCATGCAGTCCAGTTCAGTCGTGACTCTCACTTCGGAGACGGTTTCGCTCCATCGCTTTCGCCGGCACGTTGTGGTCGCTCGGGCCGAACCCACACGCCAGCCGCATTGGAAATTAAGCAAGTAAGTAAATAAGTAAGTAAGTATGTATGTATGTAAGTATAACTAAGTTAGTTCTATACATATAGCTCTGATTCCCAGACTGAACTCTGCAATCTGTACATAGTAGCTATTAGTTTTAACTAACTGGTGTATGTTATGTTAACGTTTTAAATAGCTGTTGCATTGTATGGCTGCGTTTGACATCCATAAATAAACGGATATAATGATGATGAGTAAAAAATTAATTATAGTGTCCGAAATGACGAAGCGCAAGCACTACAGGAGATTGGTGTGAAGGAGCGACTGAAGAGGTGAGGAGTGTTCGGGCGTTTTCTTCAGAAACAGTCAGCGACGGTGGAGACGTAACGTTCTGCAGCAGAGTGTTCCACAGCCACCAGGAATTAAGCGGCGGTCTGAAAAGCCGTTGGTATTGCTGTCGGTCCGGTATTAATTATTCTATGTGTGAACTAATTCGTGACGTCACCAGTCACTGCGTTAGAAGGTGTGATATTGACCAGATAAATTTAACTGCTCGTTGTTAAAAATGCAGATTAGTCTATTATTTTTTGGTCCGCAAGCACAATGCCGTAAGCGCTAATTATTGACGTTAAGGGAAAGTATTATTATAATCACCAAAGCGCAAAGTAAGCAGTACTTAAGTGTCAAACTCCATCAAACTCCATCGTTCGTTCGTTCTTCTCTTTGTCCGTTGTGTCTGTCAGGGGCACCCATTCTATGGGGAAACGAACCGCGATGCTTCATAGAAATTTAAGGGGGGGGGATAAAATCCGGGATCAACCAATAAATACACGAACTTTGTTCAGTTAATTGTCAGGAAATTCATTAAAACTATTACCACCAGATGTCACATTTTAAGGCTAAAATGCACCAAATTCTATTCCCGGCGTCTGTCCGTCCATCCGTCCGTCCGTTCAGATAATATTCTTTCTTAACCTCCAGACAATCACCATAACTGTAGATGTTGTCAAATGGAGGTGAGGGGGGAAATTGATTTACATTTGAAAACCGGCGCCGATTTTCGGAGTCGAAAGTCGGAGTCGTTCTCGCATGACACACGTTCCGAAATTCGATTCCGATTTTCGATTCCGCCTTAGATATAGTTTGACACTAAGTACATTGGCCTAGAAGTAGGCCTACCTACAAAATTAATGCTACTTAAGTATAAATACTAAGTACTAATTTTCTAAAGTATACTTAAGTAAGTACTTACGTACTTTGGTACTTCAGTACCAGGCATCACTGCACGTTCGTCGGCATCAATTCGACGACCGCAGCGTCGCATTTTCGGTGCGCGTTCAGAGCGCCATAACGTCGCGAACGGCGTTTCTGCGAAAGCGAGCGATGCACTAAATAGCCGGGCGCATGGACGCTGAAGAAACCGAATTCCAGCTGCACGCACGCGGTCGTCGATACTCTTCTCGGTTCAAAGCCCACAAGACCCTTTGATAGTGACCTCCGGCCTGTCCATCTCCGCGCAGCCACGAGAAATCGTTGAACGTTTCGATTCTCTCGCAAGAATCTTCGCGGCAATACAGATGGGCGGCAGCTGATTTTTTGGCTGGTAAAATTGACGTTTCCAATTCAAATTTTCCATAGAAATCCGCGCTAATTTAATTAGTAAATCGGTGATTTGTGTTGCTCGGTCTTTATTCGAACCTCTGTGTGTTCGGGAAGGGAAGCTTTATCTCCCCGATAGTTTTCTTCAACTATATGAGATTAATGAAATAATTTCAGCACTGTGCACAGTTGCTCTATAGCTTGTACGCACTGCAATATTTTTCCATACAATTTGTTCTTTGTTTGTTCATAATGTACTTTTTGTACGATAATAATAATAATAATAATAATAATAATAATGTATTGTTAAATGACACCTTGCCAGCCACTGACTGCACGGACTGATGATCTGTACCCATTTGTGTTATCTTAATTTTTAAACTCCCTCGGGAACATATCTACTGAGGGTAAAAATAAAAATAATAATAAAATAATAATAATATATGATGTCTGTGTTCGTTTATACGCGTAGCTTTGGTGTCCGACTTATATGCTGTTGAGTTTATTTGATTTATGCAGTGTTTTAGTTTCTGATATGGTTTACCTGCTGCCATTGCCACAATAAACGATGAACTGTGACTTAATGAAATAATATATACACGAGGCAAAATCATGACATTGAACTGAGCACCAAACCATGCGCCGCCATGTTGGAGGTATTCATAATGTGAACAAACGGTAAGTCAAAATACGGAAATCTGAAACTTCTTAATGCTAATATACTCGCTCGCCAACGTACGTGTAACAACAAGCCGCATCGAAGTCCGTCAGTAAGGCTAGACATTTTAAAAGCAGAGTGTAAAAAAGTCGCAGAATAATACAAGTCAGTACCGAAGAATTCATTGTATATGCATGACGTGTTTATGTGGAATTCATTGGTTATTGTGTCTGAAGCTACGATGGAGGTAAAATATGCAAGCCTATAGCCTCTGTGATATAATCTTAACTGAATACCTGACAAAGAAAACATGTGGATTAAAGGTGAAAAAAAACAACTACTAGCCGTGCCTAACAGAAAACAAAATAATAATCACACACTCGCACGGTAGTGCGAGAGTGTTTTAAAGGCGACGAAGCAAGTCAATGGAAAAAGGCCAAAATTCGACCCATCGCCACGCCAGAACCCCTTAACCGATCTTCACAAAAATTGGCAGGCATGATTACTTCCTGGACGGCACCCGGCATGCAAAATTTTGTAACGATCGGTTCAGGGGTTTCTGTTCCCCAAATACGTGATTTTGCCGTGCTTTTGGGGTGACTAGTTTTTTTGTTCGTTTTTGGGTTCTTCCGACACCCCTGGACGGATATTTACGCAAAATACGTCAAATAACGTCGTTCCGGGTAAGAAAGTGCCTTTTGGGGGTCCAGGTGACTATATTTTATATTTGGACCCTTAAATTTCCGAAAAACCGCCATTTCGGGGACCGATTTTGACTGGACTTGGTTTTTTTGCGACCGAAAACCGCTTTAACATGGGGATGCTTCAATATAAACTACCCTTAATCGCCATCGTAGCCCCATAAAAGTTGTATAGTGAATAGGCAATTCGGGGTCAAAAAATTGTTACGTGTGGTTTTGGGCAAACTCTAATGCACAGGTCACGTGATACTGCGCATGCGTAGTAAACTTTGTAGCTTACACAATGGGAAAACGCCATTTTCGCCTATAACATGGCTTAATCTTCGTCGTAGCGCCCTGAAAGTGACAAAGTGAATAGGTAAATTGGGGTCAGGGATTTCAAAACTGTGGACTATTTTTGCCCCCGGTTAGAGGTCACGTGACACAGCGCATGCGCAGTGACTGTTTCAGATAACGGAAATGTGATCAGATATTCAGCACTCGTAACTCAGTAACCGATAGTCGTAGGATAATAAAAATTGGCATGTGGGTCAGACATGAGAGGCGCTGTACACCAAACACTTTCAAGGTCAAAAGGTCAAAGGTCAAGGTCAAAATGGTCATGCGACGTAGTAGTACAAAAAAACATCGAATATATCCAGTAAACGTCACTCGGTAGTGGAAATGCATCTGTCGTATAGGAAATCGAGGTCGCCGGAGCGAATGGCGGGCTCAGATTTTGACCGGAAGTTCCTAAATAGCTGCGCATGCGCGGTGAAAATATGCCCAAAACTCGCTTACGGTATGTGCGTGTACGTCGATCGTATAATCTAAATGTTGCGATGTTTTGGGCGATGTTAATGTTTGAAACTGCTTGAAACTGAATGTTATTTGATGTCTAATATAATCTACATTTCGTAATTATTACTGTTTGCCTCGTGATTTCGCAGCGAGTAGAATTTGGCTTATTCTTAATTCCCCTAGAGGTTGGCTTAGTGTGATCATTGGAGAAGTTAATTATGAATACACAGTTCACATTTAAGCAGGATGTTCTTTACACTTAGGTTTACTTAGTCGCAGCTTCGCGGCTAACACACAGAAAGTGGCGTCACATTTATCAGATCACGCATAGAATACTTAATACCGCGTGATAGTTCCTGCTTGACGCGTAATTTGACGCCAAAAATCCTATCTCATCGGCAGGCTTTCGTGTAATTTTATGCGATTTATCGGTAATTTGACGGTAACTTACTTTAGATGGCCACTCTATGAACGCAGGCGGAGGCGAAAATACGTCAGGCGAAAAAACTTCGTGCATCGCAAAAAAATCGAAACGGTGCTGGAAAAAAGCAATATGCGCCGAGGAAACTATAAAGAAAAAAAACTCGACGGAGACGAACTGCTGCTGCAGCTGCGCCATCGTTGTGCACTATTGATTAGTCGTTACTGCTACGCGTCGCCATGTTGTAGGTATACTTCGCATACTGGGAAATTCTGCTTAGCTTCCAATTTTCCCGATCTTCTGCACATCAATGTAGTTCACCATAGCTCTGTTTATCCCCAATAATGTCGCTGATCATGCCTGCGTCCGACTTCTACCAACAACTCTTTTCCAAGAGATTGTCTCTCCTCAGCATGCCGTGTCCCAGTAGCTACGTTTTCCCCTTGGCCGAAATTAGATTGATTAGTCGTTACGTCATCAGAACTCATCATTCCCGCACCAAGCCACCACCGACACCACCACCATCGCCACCACCAACATCATCATCATCATCGTCATCATCTTAGCTGCAACAACACCGTGGCTATGGATCCCGATATCGACTCGAGCAATATTCGTCGGAAAACGCACTTTTAAACGAAAGAGAAAGAGTCGACGTTTTTAGTGTCCATCTGAGAGTATTTATTCCAAAGCCCACAAAACACACTTGGGAGTACAGTGTAGATATTTCATGCCATAGACTTCAATGCGAATTTGCGCCACATCAGCGCCTATGAAAGCGCAATATTTTTCAACAAGCAACGGTTTATTCCGATAGGTCTACGTCGACTTTTTGTACAGCTATACTCCGCTCCAAAAATACATAATGGTAGTACCTTCATCAACAATGGTAAACATTATTGGAAATGGGAAGGGGAGCTTTTACCGTTGTTACTCCCCATGGGCGCTGGGACGTTTCAAAACGTGGTACGGCTCAAGATGGAGACACGGAAGGCGTCGAGGGGAAATGGGGTGGGGAATTCCACTCCCCCGTCTGACTTGGGGGTTTGTGGATCGTTGTTTAGTGGGTCTGGGACAAAGCCCCAGCCGAAAAATTGGATTTTGGTGCGTTTTAACTTTAAAAAATCTGGCTGCTGGTACACGAGAGCATTGTCGCGAATTTCATCGAATAGGGCCTGAAAAGTGGTACGGCTTAATACGGCGAGAGTCGTGCCACCTCAAAAAGAGGTTGGTACGGCTTGGGCCCCGACTCTGCCGAATAGCCTATGATTTGCAGCCAATGCCGCAAGTTGCATGGGTCTACCTGCCGTCTCAGAAAATAAAAAAAATCGATTTACTTTGATCTTAAGACGGTGAACTTTCACGCTCCTTCTACTGTCGTTAGTACTGCACTCCACATCGTAGTAATTCAGACCACTAGTGGACCCAGAATATGGGGAACAGTTCAATGACAACAGAAATTAGTACGAATACATGTGCAGACAGGCACAAAATCGTATCGTAACTCTATAAACCGTAACCCTGGCCGTAAACAGCACTGAATAGTTAGCATCGAATTCAATATAATACGGTCCTTTTCATACGCAAAGGAGTTTCTTTCGTATCGAGATATATGCACATGAAGCAGTGTTACTGTACCATTTTCTTAACTTTCGGGTGTCACTGTCCTCTCACAAAACGTAGCTTATTTACTTACTGACTTGTCGACTCCGAGAGACGTTAAAAGTTTCCGATCAAACGTGTACGAAACCGTGCTATTTCGACCATATGTAATAAACGTTCAGACAAAAATTGAAAAAAAACTTTAAATAACGTGGGAAAACGTTAAAAAAAATACGTTTGTAAACGTTTGATAATAAACGATGCCGAATTGTGCGGTCAATCCAACTATGATCTTATTCTTCACAAATTGAGTCATGTAGCTTCTTCATGAGCATCATCATCCAGTGCATTTGTAGTGCGACTATTACATGCTGAACATAGGTGTATTCCAAGAGTCACATACTAAAACCAGATTGTCAGTCAGTGTACGTTAAAAGCTAGGTTAAAAACATGTGTCTTCAGCAGTTTCCTAAAACACGAATGTCAGGTTCAGCACGGATGTGTTCGGGCATTGAGTTCCATGCAGCGGGACCGGCATGCGAGAAAGCACGCTCTCCAAACTTGGTACGTAGCTGCGGTAGTGAGAAGTCAGTCGACGACGTTGACCTCAGACGTTGACCCAGGTGTAGTCGGCTGGCGTTAAGCGACAAATTGCAACGCGTAGCGTAGTGTCCACCAAGAAAACGAAACGAGCCTTTGAGAAAGGAAAGTCCGAATGACGCTGTCGTGCACTGTTCGTAAATCAGTTACTGTAGCCTTCGCCTCCGAAATTACCTACATTGTGTCGGGTGTGACGTTACACTGTAAGTAAGTAAGTAAGTAAGTGCGAACATTTATAAACGGCGCAATAAAATCAAAATGTCACGAATGCGCCGCGACCTCACGAATCAGTAAACAAAACAGTTTTTAGAGGTTTGCAGAAAGTGTCCATTGTCAGCTCGGTGTTTCGAAGGGTAACAGGAAGGTCTTACCACGCACGCGGACCGGCTACTGCGAATGATCTGTCGCCGAAGGTGTTCTTGCAGCGTTTGTATGTATGTACTCACTCATTCACTCACTCGTAAATCAGCGGTCAGTTGAACAGTGAATCATTGCAGTTGAATATTTCACCGTATGGGTTATGTAATTAATTAAACTATAAATAAAAACCTGTGTTTCGCGTCGGATATTTGCACATTCGTACGCTGCTGTTGGCAACGTGCAAATAAAAAGAAGCGAAAGTATTTCTTAAAAGCCGCTAAAAACGTTTACTACATCTATGATGACGCGACCTCCACTGAAGGTAGAAACTACGACGTCGCCCGCAGCAGCAGCAGCAGCAGCAGCGACGAGGGTGGATGTCAATAATTTATAGACGAAGAGAAAAAGAGACGCACACAGGGACAGAGAGAGGGTGACACAGAGGCGTACAGGCAGACGGACGGACAGGCTGAACGGCCTGCCGTTCACTCGATCCATCGTCAAGTCGCTAGCACGTTCATCCAGTTATTGCCGGCGCTGCGCTCCAACGGCATGGGTGGTCTTTATTCGGCGAATACGGAAAAGCCAAACCCAATATTGCTTAACCTTAGAAACCTCCCACTTACAGTGACCATGCACCAAAACCAGAGCCCACGGCTTGCCACAGCTTAGAGGGCCACAAAACTGTTACAAAATATCACATTATAGCCAGGGATTGGATCACCCAGGAGTTTTGGTAGCGGCATTAGAACCCCTATTCATGTTTACTAACGTCAGCGTCTTCCACAAATTTACGTTAACCGAATAAAGGTAATCGCTAGTGCTTAAGCTTAGAAACGTAATTCCATATACAATGGCTATGACAGTCGAGAGAACGGACCGTTCTCATCAGTTATTGCCGGCACTGTTCTGTACGGTGGTATCGGCGGCGGCCGCGGCGGCACTGGCATTAGCGTAACCTCGTCAAAGACGGCTGCGCTCGGCCGTTCGGACAATGCGTCGGCGTAATGCGTGAAATACGAGGCGCGTCGCATTGCAAGCGAGCCGGCCTGGGCGGGCGGCACGCCTGCAATAAAGCGCTGTTGCGATTGCGGCGACTACGCGACAGGTTTACGACGCGGTTGCCGCTAATTTGCGGCCGACACAGATCGCCAGTCGTGCGTAACCGCTTTATTGATGACGCCCGACTGGCCCCCGAGTCTTTCGCGTGCGAAAATAATCGACGCCGCTCATTTCGGAACCGGAACCGGAAACGCCCGGTCGCGCGACCCAGAAATCTCTCTCGGGGACGAAGACAAAATAACCGAACCTTCGTCACTTTATGTGATTTCATTATTAAGTCGTACGCATATAGTGAACAGCGGCCTAAAGTTTACATTTATAAAATAATAGATTTGAAAAAACTGAATGGAAACAGCATACACATGTTAGCAGCATGAAAACCACTTTTAAGGCGTTTAAAAACTACAAATAATTGAAACAATACACTGGAAAATACTGCATACAGACACGCGTACACTGTACAGCCCGACTAGTAGATATGTTTTCTGTTTTATGAACGCTTAATGTATTGTGTTATATTGTGTATTTATTTGTAGGAACATCGCAACGTGACTGAACACCGCAAATGCAGTGAACCAAATTGGACTGAAAAAGGCGACATTTTGGCCTCTAACATGTGCCCCACGACCAAAATGCAAAAACTAACAGAACAATTTAGAAAACCATAACAAAGTAAGATAGGTTGTCAGTAAATAGACGTCTTTTTGTTTTAAGACTGTCTATACAGAATTTGCAACGACAGAATGGTAACAGGAATTCAAAACTCGTTTATGAAACGACGCAAGAAACACCCAGCAGTATGAACGCAGAATTGCATGTTCGTTCTCCTAATGTTATTATAATGTTGGGAAGGCCAGGTCAGGAGGGTCATTTGACCCTTACCCCCTCCCTGAAATTTGGTGCAGAGGTCAGAAATTGCATATGGCGCTTTTGTGTTGTGTCTTAACAAGTGCATTTTATCATTTGCATCTAAGTCCCTTCCCCCTTATACTGCATTAACAATCAGCACGATTTCAAGGGGTGGGGTGAAAATCAACGCATCGTGTTACATGATAAAACTTGATTTTTGACGCGACCCCTTGTTGAAAAATGGTTCCCGCGCTCCTGTAGTTTTGTTACGTGTAAAATGCTTCAATTAGCATAATAAACGATAATAATTACCTGGACGAGCCAGACGTTCGTTGTCATAATTTGATTCTTTTCATCCTGCGTCGAAAGACAAATATTTCGTTACAGTAACGAATCGATGTCGACATACAAACAACATTGAAAAAGCTGAACGTGGCGGATAGCAACGTTCAGCGTGCTACACGAAGGCACGACTTAACAGTGCGGTGATATGCTTGATGGGTCTGTTGCCTAAAGATCGAAATCCACAACTGAAATATCGAAATCCAAGTTAAGGCGAAATCCATTACGACAACCAGCGTAGATGTCGCACGAGAAATGGATTTAACGCGAATTTCAACATTTCTGCGCACATTTTTGTTGTAAAGGTCGTTTACCTTTACAACAAGGTGAGGTAAGGTTCATTTATATGGGGCCACAGTTGCCGCATATGCCGCCTTATAGTGTACTACG
>Ga0209568_1000710_pt1 | contig 11881 bp, 10 predicted proteins | sample WorMetOlspDAHAB2_FD_187406 | JGI IMG/M metagenome (GOLD analysis project Ga0209568, IMG submission 187406) | Marine gutless worms symbiont microbial communities from Max Planck institute for Marine Microbiology, Germany - Olavius sp. DAHAB.2... ...
CTGGCACTGCAACAGATGGTAAGAAATACACCACGGAAAACGGAAAACACACCAAATACATCGTGCGTTTGCTGTTTCTGTCAGTGTTGTGAAACAGCTGACTGTGCGCCAAGAAGTTCATTGCAACTACACTACCAACGCAACTGCGACTTTGTCACTGCCGCCGATATCACAGTCAACTGTCAGAACCTAAAATCCATATCTGGTGTAAGTCATCGTACAATGACGGGACAAATAGCAGTGAAGTGACTTCATTTAAGTGCAAATCAAACTATGCATACTTTTCATACAGTACTTTCAAATGGTTCTTGTCTGGTACCATCTAACCTGGTTTTCCTGGACAAAATGCCACAAAACGAGAACTGTTTTTGTGCCTCTGTGACTTTGCGTCTACAGACTTTATGGTGTTACCAGAGCACAAACTACTACCGCACTTCAGCTAAATAGCTAAGTTTAGTTCATGTTAATCAAATGCCGAAAACAGCTAGACTTTTCAAGTTACGTTATATTCACGAGCATTATCACGTTTCTTGCAACAAACACCACAATGACACCTCTTCATCAGTGACTCACTTCATCTGCACTGCACGCAACATTCACTGCATGGGTTCACCAGGATTCAGTGTCTAAAAATAATCATGTTATTGATTTATAAAGGTAAAAGCAAAAGGTAAGGTTCACGTATATAACGCCGCATTTGCGCATACACCGCCTACAACGGCGCTGTCGTCACAGACAGGGCAGACGTTCTGCCTACGCCGCAGCAGCCCAAGCCCGCGGTCACGGACTTTGACCTGTTCTTACTTACTTACTTACTTAGTATGCAGCCATACAGCTGCACGTAGCCCTATAGCCTGCCGTTACTAAAGGTCTCCACCTCCGTGATCCATGTAAATACATGCATTACTGCTCATTTACCGACCCTGGAGGGATGGAAGGCTGAGTTGGCCTAGCTGGCTGACATTGACCAACAGCAGACAGTTTACCCAAAAAGTGGTATCTAAAGCCTGAGGCCAAAGACCGGCATCCTAACCACTAAGCCACGCCGTCAACTGACAGCGATTGACTGTTTGCCAGTGTCGTCACTGGCAATGATGGAACATTTCAGTGGCGCACTGCCATTCCAAGCAGCATGCACCACCGTGTCTGCTGCAGCTTCCTACTTTCATGCAGAGAATATGCTTGCAAAATCTGACATTGAAAATGTGTGCGTGTGTGTGAGCGGGTGTGTGGCTTACTGGTGAGACGAGGTCGACATTGGATCGCCATCCTGTAGCTGTGAATAGCTTCATCGAATCGTTTCTGCTCCTGGTAAAGTATCGCCCTGCAACGAACATGTACATCAATCCATCACTTAGCATCACTTATCAATCATTCCTATCGTTTATTGATTGCACCAAGTGCTGCAAACAGACTCCAGCTGGCTACGAGTGTCGCCAGTATCCAAGTCACTATTGGTAGGCTATGTGCTTTTGTACTGGCCAGCTTGTGTCAGTGGGAAGGCAAGACTGCATTTCATTCCAGACAAATAAGGCCAAAGTGAATGCTAAACTTTATGTTGAACCCCAGTAGCCGGAAGTTGTTCAATACTGCAGAATCTGTTTTGCCATTTGACTTCATGCTTCATCTCTCAGGAGGACAGCACGCTAATGATTCCGTGCACACTTGAAAATACAGCGTAACTTTAAAGAAAACTAAATAACTTTTTATTTTCAGAATTACAGCATGATCTCTCCGATATAAATCCAGAAATTTAGGTATAGAAATCTTATCGGAAATTGCACTTTGTCCGGTGGGGTATTTTAATTGGAGCAATTTGGGTTGCGCTGTGCATTGGGCGATGGACGTGATGCTTACACGATACAAAAAACCAACAGCGACGAAAGGGACGACGGTCGACAGCTGCGACAGTGTGCTGTCATACATGGATGTGCGAGGAATAGCACAGATAGGTTCTGCATTAGACCATACGTTCTAGCATGATGACAAACAGAATCCGATACGCTGCTGTCACCACGGCTTCTATGGTAATAGCATAAGCCAATAGTCAAGTCAATGACAGAAGTTGACTTTCAACCCTACTCCTGCAGTTACAAAGCCCCTTGACTCATTTCGACGAAAATTGGTGGTCTGCGCAAATAGCTTATTTGTTAACTACCAAACTTTTTCTATCATTTCTTCGCCACGGCCACATGTCGCACCTTTCGACGCATGACTACTAAACATACTACATCATGCTTGTTTCTTGCCAAACAAGTGTCATGTAACAATCTCAAATTTCAAACGCAAGTATGTGGCCCACAAAATGACTCTGCAGTCAACATTGTTGTCATGCTAAATATCGAATCGCCCCTCGCATTAACATGACCACTGGCTTATAAGCAGCTAGTAACACCGTTCAAACGACGAAGCCTGGTGAGTGGCTGTAGCAAATTACAAGTAGCGGGCGCTTCGTTAGTGTGCATGGTTAGAGCTTATTAATGTATAGCAGTGCTGCATTTTGAGGCGCAGCAGCCAGCCGCCCAGCAATCAAGCGGCAACGACGGCCATCGATCGCATAGCCGAGAGAGCGCCCGCTGGCTGGTTAGCTCGCTCAGCTCAGCGTTCCATTCTAATCATTTCCAGCATCATGCATCACAGTGGCGTAATATGCGGCTGCAGAGGTCGCCGCGTGACATCGACGCACAACGTTGTCGCGAAATCTCGGAGCAGAGGGTCACGAAAAGGTCCGTGCACTGATAATCAGACTGTCGATGGTCTCGACTGACTAGCAGACGCATGACGGGCAATCATAGCAGCGTCACACTGCGCATTAGACTCTGTGACGAGACGGGCGATTCCATTCTAGCAGCTCGTTTCGACCTGGTGACACCCAGCGAGTGGACAAAGCCGCAGAACATTATGCTGGATCCATCACTTTACAATGCAGCCCAGCGACAAGCAACGCCATGCTTATGACATATTTCACTCTCAAGCACTACAACATATCATGCATTATGTGACCTCGTTACCTTCATCATGAACTTTTAACTGCAACCCCTTCAAAAAACCAATAGGTTCATTTCTTGTTTCATCCAGAACCATAACTGCACGAATTTTTTTCATTTTTTTCTACATAATAACGTTATATTCCAAAATTCAGATGTGCTTGCATGCGCCATACAGTGAGCTGCAATACTGGCCACAAAAGAACAAGTGGGTCTGATCAGACTGGATGGCAAAAAACCGGACGGCCTAACTTTGATACCACAGCAAGGAGGCAAACCTTTGACTTGGGGCGTCACCGTGGTGAGCACACTGGAAGCTTCATATTTGTCGTCTTCTGCTCAGTCTGCCGGCGCCGCAGCAGACCTCGTTGCCAGTCTTAAAGAGGCGAAATATACGAGCCTCACCGACTCGTACATTTTTCAGCCAATCGCAGTGAAATCCCACGGTTCATTCAGTGCCAGTTCTCTGTCCTTCCTCACCACTCTGGGCGAATGCTTGACTGGTACCTCTGGTGACTTGCCCGAGATGTCATATCTATTCCAAAGACTCTCAGTTATTATACAGCGTTTCAATTCGTTCTTAATAGTAAGACATGAGAGCTTTGTTTCTGCCGATGAAGAACCGAACCTCTAACCATTCCAACTTTTGATTTAAGCAAGTTTTTAACCTTCGGCATCTTTACTAGCGAGGGCGTAATAATAATAATAATAATAATAATAAAGTACACATCAACATCGCGGCTCAGAGTCGGTGGCAAAACGGGCCATGAGTGACTGCCACACTCGCTACCATATGAGCTGCTAAAGAGGTGAGTCCTGAGCCTCGATTTAACAACTGTCAGCGAGTGGCTTTCGAGAACTGTTTTTGAGGAACGAGTTCCATTGTTCCAGCAGTTGGCTCCCGAAGTGTAGCACGGTAGCTCCGTCGGCCGGTCGGCTGGCTGGGCTTGGTCGCTGGGATGGGAAAAGCACGAGACAAGCAGGACAGCAGCGACCGTCTACTCAACTGGAGCGAGTCGCGTCGTCGTCGTAAGCCGTCGTTCGTTGCTACGTTGCGATGATGAATACAGCATGCCAGTCAACCGACCAGCCAACCAGTCGCTGTCGCATGACGGTGGCGTGCACGTCAAACGTCCTGGTTCTGTTGTTTGACTCTTCAAATAGGACGACAAGGTACCGCCCTTACACGAATGTTATAGGTGCAATCTTGCCTGGTTCCAACTCCAAAGCAGGCATTCAGTCCATATACATACTAACAATATCAACATTGGCAACGCCACACATGACCTGTTCTCTATCAGATGACACTGTGCAGTGTTATATAGAGTTAGTAAGCGAATACAACTTGGAAGGCGTAAATGCGTAATGTAATGTAATGTTCATCTCCTTGTTTCTTTGCGTATAAAGAAAGAGAGGGACGAACATGCAGCGTGCAACTGTCAACAGCGATGGAAAAAAAATGGCGTTGAGACGTGTTCTGTGAGTGAGGCAGATTCAGCTCCAGTTGTGGTGCGCGGCGTCTGGAAAAGTGAGATCGCCGACTAGTTGAGTCACAGTGTCCGCACCGCAGCATATACCATGCGACAGCTTGTACGGAGGACTTGATACACACACATGCACGCACTTGTTTTATGGCTCTTTCCACGACAATCAGAAACGAATAGCAACGGAACACAAAACAAGAAACTAAAAAAATCTGCGCATTAATGGAACAGAAGATGACGACTCTGTCAACCGTGTCTTCATGTCGGCTGGTGAGTTGCACTGATGTCGAAGTAGACTGTCATTTCCATCTCTGAGCGTCAAACAAATAAGTAACGAGATCCCGTATGACACGCTACAAAATATCATCGACAAAAAATCCTCTGAAACTGTTTACTGGGATTTCGCTCTGAACTCCTGACCGTGAAGACGACAGAATTCGCATCAGCTACTGTATATACGAACAACGTCATCTGGAGTATAACGTCGGACTGGAGGCATCACGAGTTAGGGAACCATAACGTCACATGCTGAGCGCTGAATGCGACCGACCGGATGAGAGACGGACGAAAGTGAGTTGATACGGGCAGCACAGGCAGTCGCAACGGCAGCAGCAGCAGCAGCAGCAGGACGTGCAGAAGCAATGCGGCGCAGCCACAGCCATGGCGCGGCGCAGCGCGGAGCAGCTCGCAAGCGGCGGCCGGCGCAGGCGACGCATCATCGATATACATGCGCCGAGACAGGGCGGCGGCGTCGGGCGACAGACACTGCAGCGTGCGGGATCGGTCACGTCCCGTCCCAGGCGACCAAGAGGCGTGCTACGGCCAACGACGATCCCTCGTCTGGCCTCTATGTTGCCCGCCTGTCCCATACAACCGACACTCGCTCGTCTGTCTGTCCAATCCACCACGCACACGTCAACTAATCCACGCCAGCGCAGCGTCTCATGTGCGTGCGCAAATCGTCCAGTCTTGACTGTTTCAGCAAACGCACTCTCAGTTCCCTAGGTACCAACAAATAAGCATCAACCACAGCTTACCAGCTGAGAAGACAACACTGCACTCACGCATGCAGCAGATCCCACCAACTCACTGCAAGTGCCACACCACCACGGAACACAACGTATCCAATCGAAATTGCGCGCCACAAGAACTACCATTTCATGTCCACAGAGATGCATACTGTAATGCGCTATTTCTTCCCGTATAATTTCCGATTATAATGCGTCACATTTCCCATCGTCGTTCATTATACTGTTAAAGTTGTTAGGAATGCAGTAAAACAATTCGCATCGACGGATGTGGTACGTTTTTCACAACAGATCATCTTCTGTGGCGGATTTTTGAAAGCAGAATGAAAGGTTAAAGATGTTCCATGATCTGATCATCAGAAGACATTGATGGGTGGAATAAATAGGAGATGCTTGGAAGAAGCACAAACAATTATCGATCGAGAGAACCTCTAGAGACAGCCGGTCTGTTCAGTCACAACATGCGGCATGAATATTCATGAACATCCGTACGCTAGGGCCTACACTCACGTGACCAATTCCGCATCCTATAGAGACTATTATCGATTCCATGTGTTCGTCATTGCACAATCCTATTCGATTTCGCCGAATCATTCGACGAGGAAAAATCCAAACAGCACAGAAGTCTAGCGGGTGTCCATCCTTGCATTTGCTGCATACATGACAGACTCATGCACTGCGCTGAAGATAGAGATCTGTCCAAGACACAAAGCTACATCTCTCACTGAGCATCTGACGTCGACAACCATGCAGACCACTGAACGAAACCCGTTAGCATTTCCGGCGCCGTAAAACAATAAATAATGCATTTTAAAAGCAAAATAATGCAGACGTTGTTGCATTTTAAACGCATACATGAAACATTTGTGAAGGTTCTCTTTCTCCAGGTCTTAAATTTCTTAGCTTTCATTCCAACCACTAGTTTTGTCACAGAATGTGTTCTAGAGCGTACAGTCGACAGGCTCTCCATGCACTATGCAGGCGTCAACGTCAGACGTGATGTGACTCGATGCAGACAATCTACTACCTCGACAGCCAAACTTCTCTGGTTGCTGCTATCATCATTTGCAACTCACAGTCACCGCCGTACAACGTCGTTACAGAATTCCTGCTTCGGGTTCCTATTGTTACTGAGGCACCCAAGTGAACCTTACAGTAATGTATAGGACACTAACTTAAACCTACCAACTTACTATACTGTATATACTATATATAGAATGATGATATGTGACATTATCAGGTTGTCTCAGCAAACGATCATCCGCATCTCATCCGGTCAAGTCTTTAACGGGGCGTGGAAACAGCCTTGTATAGATAGAAGGCGGAGTCACACAGTGAATAAGTGTCAAAAAGCTGACGTCGGGCTAGACAGCAAACACTTACAGATTATAGTGTACATCGGCCATGTTGGATCGATGCTTCAAAGCCTCTTTGTACGCGTGCTCCGCTTCCAGAGAGCGTCCGTCAGCGTTCAGCACATTCGCCAAGTTGCCCCAACCTGCACCAGACATATGCGCACAATAGAAATAACATGCATGCTATCGATGAGTATTGTGCTCAATTGTTCCGTTGTACATGCAAATGCCACGCAGATGTCATACCACCATGCAGACAGGCCATGAAACGTGTCCAATCTCTGTAAGGTTTTCCAGCTACTTCTACAAAATGTAGAAACATGCTGTTAAAACGGTTTGCTTGCCTCTGTTGTGAAGTGACAGCAAAAATATTTACCTTGGTCATTCCACACAACTCTCATGTACTGACATCGAGGAATAGTATTTTACTACAGATCTGTTACTGAGCACATATACACAACAGAGAAAGTGACCTTTGGCTGGGTTGACACTGATGCCGGAGCGATAGAGTGCCTCCTCGTTCAACCAATCAGAGTTGCGCACAAAGGTCCTCACGGCCAATGGCGTCACCAGCACCATCATCATCACCATCATCATCCTGTGCCGGGACATGCCATCGCCGCAAATCCGACGAACCATGTTTGTGGTAGCAACGGCAACGAGCAGACAATATCCAGTGCTTGGAATGTACAGCACTCGCTCGGCAATCACAAAACCAACGTAGAAAAACAGATTGGTAGCCGGTACAAACGGAAGCACTAGCAACGCCAGCCCTAGCAGCAGCACGTGACCTCGACGGGCACCTGCCAGTGGCGGCAGCGGCGGCCGATGCTTTGATCTTAGGCCACCCACGTCGTCACAATGCCCGTTCGATGTCACCACCACATCGGCACATGCAGAATCGCGCACTACGCGCCACGTCATCACAGCCAGCGACACATAAAACAATGACGTAATCAGATTGCGTGTGTCCGACCAGACTTCGACCAGCGGCACTGCCGACATTGACCAGTCGAAGCTCAGCGTCAATGGACACAACAGCAGAAAAAAGTTGAGCACCGGCAGGTAGGCGAATGTCATACAGCGTGTCCACAGGCTGTCCGAATCAGACGCCGGATTATCTGACGGTGAAAAATCCGGAGCACTGAAGCCCATTAGCATGATGCGAACGACAATCATGATGACGGCTGTGGTCGTCAGCAGCAGAAAAGCTTCGGCCAAATGACGCACATCGTCTTTGTACTACAACAGCAATCAGATCATTTCAATCAGCTGAGTCCGAAAAACACTCGCTTTTCATTTCCAATCAACTGTGACATGTCCTGCTTTCCAAATGTTTCGAACTTCTAAACATAATTTTACAAACAAAACGGCCAACTGCAAACTGGTAAATGTTAACAAGCCGCCGTGAAAAGGCCTGCATGTCACATCAAACTGTGCTACACTACAGTAAACATGAGAACAGCGAAAACGGTATTTCTAGACTCGGACAATCGCCACCAAACACAATCGGTCATGATGCAATCTGCAAACTGTTTAGAATGAAAAGTCATTTCGATCAACATCATGTATTCTGTGTTAATAATTCTAAACATACATTGTGAATTGCAGGACAACAAATCGAGTAATTTCCACGATAACTGTCAGTAGTACTTGTGATTATTAGCGTTTTTGGTAACAGTGCATGCAGAGAAGCTCCGCCGCACCAGATCTGCTGTGGCGGAGCTTGTCTGCACAGTCACCTGCGTTTTTCTCTCAAGTGACAATCGGTGCCACTGAGTGACAGTGAGACCACGAGCTTGTACACATGGTATGGCAAGATATGGATCATCAGCAGAACATAAGAAATGAAGGAAGGTTGAGTAAGCCTGAGTGTAGAGACACTGAACGACATGATGTAATACGCACTACAATGCAACTCGTTCAGACGACATCACGTCAATGTGAACGGCTTTATCACACAATGTCGATGACGCTGTATAGTTGTGCATGTGTGCATGTAACTGCGGCACGGCTCAAAACGGCACGGCACAGGTAGAAGACACTTCGTACAATATTTTAACGACGCAATCTGCACTAATTGCGCCAATAGGCTGAGTGGCGGCTAGCAACGACAAACGGACAGCCGTTCCCCTCCGTCCCTCCGCCTGCGCGCCGGTCTGGTTTGAATGAAGATCAAAGCAATCGCTGCGCCAATACAGGTAGAGGCGGTGAAAGGCTCACCTGCATGTATGGCGCGCGACAATACTCGTGGTCAGGTGAGCGTGACCATCAAGACAGACTATTACAGAATCGTGTTGGCACACAGGTGCTCTATCGACTCAAACGCAGCATTTCGGAGGCACATATCGGTGCTACGAGAACATGGAACTGCTCACAATGGCTGCAAACGCCATGCACGAAGGCGTAACGACAGCAAATCGATTGTACATTGAAACAATGAACGTATCTGCAGTGTATCTCAATTACAACTCGTCCGCAGCAAAACGACATCACTTCCCGGCCCGCAAGTTCAGTCATGCACTTGTTCATTTCGTCGAGTATCGACAAACTCAGCAAACATGCGTCTTCTTGCGCAGGTGAGGTCGCCTGCGTCTTCTTGCGCAGGTGAGGTCGCCTGCGTCTTCTTGCGCAGGTGAGGTCGCCTGCAACAGTTTGACTGCCGACTTGTGATCGCAGTCACAGTTCAACAAATCGATGAAAAGTTGAAAACACATTCTCAGTGTTGGTTTAATTTGTGTTTATAGTAAGCGTTATTTCCGTGATTTTTATGACAAGTTTCTATGCCATTATTTGTGTGTTATTGCGGCGCCCAGGCACGTATATAGACAATGGTCAACGAGTACTAGTTTCTTGACAGCATACGAAGGCCTTTTCAGCGTCATCACTAAGACAGCTTCATACACTACGTGATGATGACAATGTGGAATGCAATAAGTGGCACTAAAAGTAGTTGTCTCTATATGTATTGTCTGTGTCAGTGAACACTATGATGAGACGATTGGCGTTGTAGTACCAATGTGTCCACTATTATGCATCAAACAAAGTACCCTCACGTCCCGCCACCAGTCAAGCACTGCACGTTCGACATTAAGCCGAACGGTTAGTTGGTAATAATTGATGTCAGCGTCAAGTGAACACTGTACGTGATCTATAGTATACGTGACGTCTGCATGAGACCATGCCACTCCAATGACTGGCAGGTATCGTGACCGCTTATAATATAACGTCACATATAAGCAATAATGGCGGTACACACACCGCCACACGCGTGTCTGCAGAGCACCGTTGTCAACAGTGATCAAGTGCTATACGGAATCATGAGGACGACATTATGAGGCGACGAAAATGCACGATAGATATACAAGGAAAATGATGACAATGCAAACAGTGGCGAATGGCGATATGCAGAACTGAAGACTTTACATACTAAATATATGTGACTATGTGCAAACTTGTGAACTACGATTATCGTATTTCTGACCATGTGCAAATTCTACAAGATTATCTTAAGCAAGAATACAAATGCATTTATGATTTTGTTACTGTATTGAGCTTCACATCAACTTTCATTCAGCTCCGTCTTACTTAAATTTTAGATCGATTTAATTATCTCCTTTGCAAGATCATAAACATGACAATTCGATGGAAGAGTTTTTGTGACCAACCAATGTCTTTCAAGTCACCGAACAGCTCTAGTGTAACAACTACAGGCTGGCAGGCGGTTAACAGTATAGATTGGCTGTTAAATTCAATGGGCAAAGCCATTCAATAGCAAACATACTGTCCCTCTCGCTCATAAACAGATCACGCACACACCAGTTGTCAAAAGCGAGACCTTACCCTCAGCCCGTCCCTTAACCACTGGAGCCGATTGTTGGCCTGATCACTGGTGGCTGTGGCATGGACTGCACGACATCTCGACAGAACAGTAGAGAAGTAGCCGTAAAATGACTGACTGGCTGTGTTTACATATGCAGTGCAGATGAAAAGTTACTTGGTGAATCAAGTGAGATCATTTCACTAAACGCAGGAACATCGCAGCAGCTGCGCCTCTGTAAATGACTGACAGACCTTGTGTAAGGCAATAAGCCGGCTTGGTCGAAGGCGCTGGCATATAAGCACGTCGTAGACAAGGCAGACCGCGATGACAGTGACGCCATGTTCTTTGCTCAACATCGAAGCGCACGTGCAAACGACGAAGCCGGCAAAGTAGAACCACCGCACGTCGGTTCGTCTCCAAACCGCCGGTCGACAACCGTTGACGGTCACCGGGGAACGCCGGTGCATGCGGGCGTTACAGTAGTCGATGTAAAGGCACAAAGCGAGTAGGAAGAATAGGCATGCAAGCACGTCCGCTCGTCCGACGACTCCAGCAACTGCCTCCGTGTGAACTGGATGTGTGGCGAACAGAAGACCACAGAGCAGCAGTACCTCTGAGCGGCAGCCGACCACCGCCTTGCGCACCGTCAGTACATAAACGCCGGTGACGGCGGAATGCAGCAGCACGTTGGTCAGATGGAAGCCGACTGGATCGAGAGCTGACAGCAGGTAGTTGAGTCGGAATGTGAGAACGCACAGTGGTCGATAGGACTTGTGTGAGCCACTGTGACGAAGTGGAGTGCCCCAGAAGTCATCCAACCACACGTTCCAGACGGGAGTCGCCGGCAGCAGGTCAGGGTTCTTCACGATTGCTCGACTACCACCACAAACAAACGAACAACATGCAACTACAATTTGAATAGCATATGCGTCAGCTGCAACGTCCTTAAACTCTACTCACTCACTCACTCATGCAGCTGATGCGCTCATGCAGTGTCCGAAAAGTGCAAACAGAAACGTTTTAATAAGCGCCTGAAAACAGCTTCACTGACGTTCCAATTACGAACAGGCTCCGGGAGAGTGTTCCATGCGGTCAGACCGACAATGGAGTAAGCCCAAGCTGTACGTGAAGTAGACTGCCATCAGCGCCTCTGTTGCCGCCTAACGGCATTATGGCACTTTATACATTACGTATTATTATTATT
>Ga0209568_1000711_pt1 | contig 11880 bp, 13 predicted proteins | sample WorMetOlspDAHAB2_FD_187406 | JGI IMG/M metagenome (GOLD analysis project Ga0209568, IMG submission 187406) | Marine gutless worms symbiont microbial communities from Max Planck institute for Marine Microbiology, Germany - Olavius sp. DAHAB.2... ...
GCTGCGCCGCCGTCAACTCATCGACACGCGAGAACCAGTCCCGAAAGCGCTCGTGATCCATCTCTCTGACTCCCAAAGCGTATCGAGAGGGATTCTACCACAATGCCTACGAATCGCGAATTGAGCCTTTCCTTATGACGTTTGCGCAGTTCATCGATTGGCTAGCCGCGGCGAGCGCGGTGATCACGGCCGTCAACATCTATCTGATGGTCAACAAGATCTGGGGCCGCAAGCATATCAAGGACGTGGCCGAGAGTATTTCCGTCTCGGCCTACGCCTTGAGTTTCGCCCTGGCGGTGCCGTTTTTCCTGAAGTTCGGCTTTTTCGAGGTGGATTACGTTTCCATGGCCGTTTACGGCCTCTGGATGGTGCTCTACGTGATCTATGTGGCCATCGGCGCCGGCGTCTGGGTGGCCGAGAAACGGGGCCGCAGTTTTTTCGCCAAGCTGAAGGCGGCGATCAGGCTGGAACGCGATGAGATCGGCACCCTGGTGCAGGCCTTCGCCCAGCCCGAATCGGCGGAATTGGTGGCCCGTGTCCTGGCCCGGGTGGCAGCCATCGACGGCGACGTGGATGAACGGGAAATGGCCATGATGGATTCCGTCCTGGATGGCTGGGGCATGCGCCTGTCGGAATCGGAGGTCGCCCGCTACGCCGCCGAGGAACCCTCCTTCCAGGCGATCCGCGATGACCTGAGCGCCTATCTGGAGGCCCGGCCGCCGGTGGAGCAGGCGACCCAGGTGCAGGACCTGATCAATCACCTGATCCGCGCCGACGAGGTGGTCACCGAAGAGGAGCAGTTGCTCATGGACGAAGCCGAGGCGCTGATCGGCCAGTATGTCTCCGGCGATGCGGGCGCCACCATGTACGAGGCCCTGCTGGTCCCGCAGAATGCCCAGCAGGCCGACCAGATCGCGGCCATGCTCGGCGATGCGGACCGGCCGGCGGATGCCGGCACGCAGGCGCGGCTCGGCGGCCACGCCTTCCTGCTGGGCAGCTTCTTCTCGGAACGCTTCGCCGAAGCCGTCGCCGCACCCTACCGCGAGCGCGGCCTGTTCAGCGTCGTCCACCGGGCCACCGCCACGGCGTGAGCGGACGACCCGGAGATCCCGATATTGACGGTTTCTAGAATTCTACCATATAATATATAAAGGTAGAAAACGGAAGAATACCCATGTCCCTGAACATCAAGAACGCCGAGACCGTTGCCTTGGCCGAGGAAGTAGCGCGGCTGTCCGGTGCCACGAAAACCGCCACCATCCGGGACGCGCTCAAACTGCTGCGGGCCCGGTTGCTGGAGGAGCGGGCGGTGGTACCCGGTACGGCCGAGCGTTTGATGGGAATCGCCGCACGGGTGCAGGCGCTTCCCGACCTTGGCGAAATGACGACGGATGACCTCTATGACGAACAGGGACTTTGGAAATGATCGTCGTCGATTCATCGGCCGTGCTGGCCGTTTTGCTGGGCGAGGCGGGCGCCGCCGAGATGGCGGACGCCTTGAGCCGGGCCTCCTCGCGGACCATGTCACCGGTCAACCATGTGGAAACGACAGCCGTGCTGCTGGGCCGGCGGGGCGACGCGGCGGTGGCCGAATACGGTGCTTTCGTCCGCGAATTGGCGGTGCGGCTTCACCCCATTGACGCCGACACGGCCACCCTGGCGGCCGACGCCTATCGAGTATTCGGAAAGGGCCGCCATCCCGCCGGTCTCAATCTCGGGGACTGCTTCGCCTACGCCACCGCCAAGGCCCTGAACGCGCCGCTGCTCTACGTAGGTGACGATTTCGCCATGACCGATCTCGCAGCGGTCGCGTGAGCCTTCAGGCCCCGTCCGAGCCGATCAGGTTTATGTCGTAGGGGGTCGTCTGGTAGATCATGTTGAGCCAGTTGCCGTAGAGCAGGTGCCCGCTGGAGCGCCAGCGGCTGACCGGGGCCTGATCCGGGTCGTCGTCCGGGAAGTAGTGCGCCGGCACTTGGATATCGTCACCCTTGGCGAGGTCGCGGCGGTATTCGTCATTGAGGGTCCCGGCGTCGTATTCCAGGTGGTTGAACATGTGCGCGTGGCATTTCTCATGGTCGATGACCAAGGAGATGCCGGCCTCGTCCGATTCCATGATGATCTGCAACTGGTCGAAGGGTTCGAAGTCGGGCCGGCGGTTCTCCGTGTGACGCGAGACCGGCACGGCGATGACGTCGTTCAGTCCGTGCATCATCAAGGTCGTGTGGTCCAAGACACGGTGATCGTAAATGCCGAAACGTTTTTCCGGCAGTTGGTACTTGGGGATGCCGTAGAAATGATATAGCGCGGCCTGTGCCCCCCAGCAGAGGTTGAAGCTCCGGTGCACGTGGGTCAGCGACCAATCGAAGATGCGCCTGAGTTCGTCCCAGTAGGTGACGTCTTCGAAGGGCAACTGCTCGATGGGCGCGCCGGTGACGATCAGCCCGTCGAACTTCTGGTCCCTGATGTCGCTGAAGGGGTGGTAGAAATCCAGCAGGTGCTGCTGCGGCGTTGTTTTCGGCGTGTGCGTCTCCAGGGCGACAAGGGTCATTTCCACCTGCAGCGGGCTGGAGCCCAGGACCCGGGCCAGCTGGGTCTCGGTTTTGATCTTTTCCGGCATCAGGTTGAGGATGGCGATGCGCATGGGCCGGATGTCCTGGTGGGTGGCGCGCTTTTCGCCGATCAGCAAGACGCCCTCGTCCTCGAGTGTCTTTCTGGCGGGCAGGCCGTTGGGGATCTTGATGGGCATCGTCCGTCCTTCTCATACGTCGCCGTCAGACGCCGCGCGCTTCCGCGCGGGCCCGGCAGGCGCCGATGTAGCGTTCCAGGTTCGCCGCCGCCCGGTCCGAGGCTTCGGCCTGTCGGCTGACCTCGGCGAAGACCATCTCCAGGAACCGGTCGGCATCGGGGATGGTGTTGCCCTGGTCGTCCGGTTGGAATAGTTCGTCGGCGAGAATTGTAAAGCCGTAATTATCGGCGATGGCCCGGTAGCGGGGTTTGCGGAACTCCAGCAATTCCGGGAACAGGGGCCGGGCGAAGTCGAGCGGGTCGACGCCGGCGCCGTCGTCGGGCTTCTCGTCCAAGCGCGGCGTGATGAACACGGGGTTGTAGAACAGGGGCTTCGGATAGAGCCGTGCGCGCTCCTTCAACTCTTCTTCGTAGGCTGCGTTGGGCTGCATGTAGAGGATCAGGCTGTCGGCCGTCAGGGACTTGATCACCGGGTCCTCGGCGTCGTCGGGATCGACGATCTCGCAGAGGCTCCCCGACGCGTCGTTGACGAAATCCTTGCAGCGGTAGATCTGCCAGGACTTGGACATGAAGCCGCCGGCGTCCTTCATGGATTCCACCTCGGCCCGGCGATAGAGATCCTGGCGCTTCAGGAAGGTCGCCTTGTCGAGGCCGCCCGATTTCGGATCGCCGTACATGCCGAGGAAGGTGGAGACGGGCTCCAGGTTGTCCACGGAGATGTTGTGGTTGATGTAGATCGAGTCGGAGCGCAGCAGGTTGGCGACGAAGGGGTCGCGCATCTGCATGATCTTGAACTTGACGTTGTCCAGGATGTGCTCGGCCAAATACCGGGTGCCGATGCGGTAGTCGGCGGAATAGTGGAACCAATCGCCCGACCGCCGGAGCGAGGTGGACAACACGGTCTTGCCCACCCCGGACATGCCCAAGAGCGTCACCGCGTGGTGCAGGTTGCGGAATTCTTCGAACGCGATCATCGGTCCATTCCCGTCCTCGTCGGCCCCCGATGGCGTGAGTGAAGGCGGGGCGGCGCGTCCTGTCAAGTTAGGGAGATCCGGCCGCCCGGAAAATCCCTGCTGTCTGGTGTTTGTTGGTCTTGGCCCATAACCTGACAAAAGGTCTTATACTCGGAGGCACACCCCCTTGGCCGATCCCGCAATCCCCACCGCCACGCTCCCCGCCGACCCGCCGAAACCCCCGGACGAGTTGCCGCCGCCCGGCGCCTGCGATACCCATGCCCACATGGTGGCGCTGGAGGACAGGTTTCCGCTGGCGTCGGGCCGGGTGGAGGATCCGGCGCCGGGGGATTTCGAAACCTGGCTGGGGCGCTATCGGCGCAACCTGGAGACGCTGGGCATGGAGCGGGGCGTCATCGTCCATTCCATCCTCTACGGCACCGACAATGCGGTGACCGCGGCGTCCGTCGCCGCACTTGGCCGGGACAACTTCCGGGGCATCGGCCTGGTCACCGACGAAGCCGACGACGCCACCTTGGACGGTCTGGTGGCGGACGGCATCGTCGGGGTGCGGCTCAACTACGTGCATGGCGGCGTGCTCAGCTTCGACGGCATCCGTGCCATGGCGCCCAGGCTCGCGGAGCGCGGCCTGCACGTGCAGATGCTGATCAACGCGGATCGGCACATGGGCGAACTGGCAGACGCCGTCGCCGAACTCCCCGTGCCGGTGGTCTTCGATCATCTGGCCTGGCCGGACCTGGAGGCGGGGACGGGGGAGGCCGGGTTCCAGCAACTTCTCCGGCTGCTCGCCGAGGGCAGGTGCTGGGTCAAGTTGACCGGGGTCTACCGCTTCTGTCCCGCCCCCTTCCTTGGGGCCGACGATTGGCTCGCCGCCCTGGTCGCCGCCAACCCCGAGCGCTGCCTCTGGGGCTCGGACTGGCCGTATATCATGCGTGGCGACGCCGCCATGCCGGATGCCGGCGAACTCCTGGACGCCTTCCACCGGGTGGTTACGGACTCAGGCACGCGTCGCCGCATCCTGGTGGACAATCCGGCCGCCCTTTACGGGTTCGAGGCCTGAACCGAAGTTCCAGGGGGCCATCTGTTCCCCGGCGGCAACACATCTCGTCCCGCCGAGGCCATGGAAAAGCTGGAATTCTTCAATTCCGCTCATTAGGTTAACCGCCGGTCATGTTTGACGGATTGAGCATAATCAATAACGAGTTAAGTTTCGGATGACGGGGTGGATACCATGACGGAGCGCGTGGATGCCGGCGGCCTCAAGGTCGCGCGGGTTCTCTTTGATTTCATCAACGACGAGGCCCTGCCGGGCACTGGCGTCGACCCGGACGCCTTCTGGGCCGCCATGGATTCCCTGGTGCACGACCTGGCGCCGAAGAACCGGGCGCTGTTGGCGAAGCGCGACGCCATCCAGGCGAAGCTGGACCAATGGCACGGTGAACGCCTGGGCCAGGCCCATGACGCCGCCGCCTACAAGGCGTTCCTGAGGGAGATCGGCTACCTGGTGGACGAGGGCGCCGATTTCTCCGTCGAGACTGAGTACGTGGACGAAGAGATCGCCCATATCCCGGGACCGCAGCTGGTGGTGCCGGTGACCATCGCGCGCTATGCCCTGAACGCCGCCAATGCCCGCTGGGGCAGCCTTTACGACGCCCTTTACGGCACCGATGCCATCGCGGAAGACGGCGGCGCCGAGCGCTCGGGTGCCTTCAATCCGCTTCGCGCCGAGAAGGTTATCGCTTGGGTGCGCGGGTTGTTGGATGATTGCGTGCCGCTCGCCCAGGGCTCCCACGCGGATGCCGCCGGCTATGCGGTGGCGGACGGCGTGCTCACCGTGGCGATGACCGACGGCGCGACCACCGGCCTCAAGGACGCCGCCCAGTTCGTCGGTTACCAGGGCGAGGCGGCGGAACCGTCGTCCGTTTTGCTGCAGAACCACGGCCTGCATATCGACATCCGCATCGACCGCGACCACGCCATCGGCAAGACGGACGCGGCGGGGATCAGTGACGTGGTCATGGAATCGGCGGTCACCACGATCATCGACCTGGAGGATTCGGTGGCCTGCGTCGACGCCGACGACAAGGTCCTGGCCTACCGCAACTGGCTCGGCCTGATGACCGGCGGTCTGACCGAAAGCTTCGAGAAGGGCGGCCAGCCCATGGTCCGCTCCCTCAACCCGGACCGCGACTACACGGCACCGTTCGGCGGCCACCTGACCCTGCACGGCCGGGCCCTGCTTCTGGTGCGCAACGTGGGCGCCCTGATCAGCACCGACGCGATTCTGGATTCGGACGGCAACGAAACGCCCGAGGAGATCATGGACGCCATGGTCTCGGTGCTTATCGCCATGCACGACTTGAAGAAGCTCGGGACCCTTTCCAACAACCGCGCCGGGTCCGTCTACATCGTCAAACCGAAGATGCATGGCCCCGAAGAGGTGGCCTTCGCCAACGAACTGTTCGGCCGGGTCGAGGCGGCCCTGGACCTGGATGCCAATACCATCAAGATGGGTATCATGGACGAGGAGCGCCGGACCACGGTGAACCTGAAGGAATGCATCCGCGCCGCCAAGGCGCGCGTCGTGTTCATCAACACGGGCTTCCTGGACCGCACCGGCGACGAGATCCACACGGCCATGGAGGCCGGCCCCTTCGTGCGCAAGAACGACGTCAAGGCCGAACCCTGGATCGCCGCCTACGAGGACTGGAACGTGGATATCGGCCTCGACTGCGGGCTCGAGGGCCGGGCCCAGATCGGCAAGGGCATGTGGGCCATGCCGGACCTGATGGCGGCCATGCTGGAACAGAAAGTCGGCCACCCGGAAGCCGGCGCCAACACCGCCTGGGTGCCGTCGCCGACGGCGGCGACTCTGCACGCCACCCACTACCACCGCATCGACGTGCTGGCCCGCCAGGACGCCATCAAGACCCGCGATCGCGCCAGCCTGGATGCCATCCTGACCATCCCGCTCGCCGACCGGCCCAACTGGAACCCCGATGAGGTGCAGGCGGAACTGGACAACAACGCGCAAGGCATCCTCGGCTACGTGGTCCGCTGGATCGACCACGGCGTGGGGTGCTCGAAGGTGCCGGATATCAATAACGTGGGCCTCATGGAGGACCGGGCGACGCTGCGCATTTCGGCCCAGCACATCGCCAACTGGCTGCATCACGGGGTCTGCGACGAGGCCCAGGTGACGGAGACCATGCGGCGCATGGCCGCCGTGGTCGACGGGCAGAACGCCGGCGATCCGGACTACCGGAACATGGCGCCTGACTTTGATAAGTCTGTCGCCTTCCAGGCGGCCTGCGATCTGGTCTTCAAGGGCCGCGAGCAGCCCAACGGCTACACGGAGCCGGTGCTCCACTCCCGGCGCCGCGAGGCCAAGGCCGCCGAGACCGCCTGACCGCCGCCGGCGGAATGAAACATCCGGTGATTGCGCCGGTTCCAGCCGCCCCGCTACCATCAAGCCATGAAGACGCTGATCATCGGCGCCGGCATCGCCGGCTCGGCCCTGGCGCTGGGGCTCGAGCGGGCCGGCATGGACTACGTGGTTCTCGAGCAGGCCGAGGCCTTTGGCGAGATCGGGGCCGGCATCCAATTGAGTTCCAACGCCGTCAAGGTTCTGGAGCGCCTGGGCCTCATGGAGCGCCTGGCGCAGGTCTGCTGCGAACCCGATGCGCACAAGTTCAAGGACTGGGCGACCGGCGAGACCATTCTCCGCACCCCGCTTTGTCCCGACGTCCGCGACGCCTTCGGTGCGCCCTATTTCCACGCCCACAGGCCCGACGTCATCGCGGCGCTCACCGACGGGCTCGACCCGGAGCGGGTGCGTTTCGGTTGTGAGATCACCGACGTGGGCGAGGACGATCGCGGCCCCTGGGTCCGCACCGCCGACGGCGAGGAGGTGAGGGGCGACGTTCTGGTCGGCGCCGACGGCATCCATTCCGTGGTCCGCGACAGGATGTTCGCCCAGGCCCCGCCCAGGCGGTCGGGCTATGTCACCTGGCGGGGCGTCATCGACGCCGCCGACGTGGCCGACCTGGAGGTTCCCGTGTCTTCCTACATCGTCATGGGGCCCAGGCTGTCCTTCGTCTTCTACTATGTCTCGGGGGGGTCGCGCATCAACTGGCTGGCCATGGGCCAAGTAATGGATGGGGCGGCGGACGAGAAGCGCGAATCCTGGTCCCAGAAGGCGACCAAGGCGGAAGTGCTGGCCTGTTTCGAGGGCTGGTACGAGGTGCCCAAGCGCTTCATCGAGGTGACGGACCAGCCCTTCGTCACCGCGCTCCACGACCGCGACCCGCTGGAAACCTGGGTCAGCGGCAATATCACGGTCTTGGGCGATGCGGCCCATGCCATGCTGCCCTACCACGCGTCCGGCGCCGGCCAGGGCATCGAGGATGCCTGGGTTTTGCTGCGCTGCCTGCAACTGGGCGAAGACGTTCCGGCGGCCCAGGCCCTGGCCCGCTACCAGGCCCTCAGGAAGGACCGGGCCGACCGCATGATCCAGCATTCCCGCGACGCCGAGAAGTGGTACCACCTGGACGACGCCCATGAGGTGGAGCGGCGCAACGAACGCTTCCGCCGCTACCAGTCCGACGAAGTCAAGTTCACCCCCCAGCAGGTCTGGCTCTACAGCTACGACGCGGAGGCCGCGGCACTGGGCACGGACGACGACTGGCGGGCGTTGCCGGCCTGGTAGGACACGGGGCCGGCTAGCCGCCCGCCGCCTCCCAAACGATCAGCGACGTCGGGTTGGTGGGGTCCGTGTTGGGCATGACGTTCTTTTCGACGCACTTGAGGGTAATTTCGCCTCGTGCCGCGCTTTCTTCTGCGACGGCGTGAAGGTTGGTGTTCCAGCCCTGGGCCTCGAAGAACCGGCGTTGCGTGGCGTCCACCTCGCTCTCCGCACCGGGCATCTGGAAGCCGAAGGGCTCGAAATGGACGCCGATGACGCGCGTCGCGTGGGCGGCAAGCTGCTTGAAGTAATCGGCCCGGAGCTGGGCCACCTGTTCGATGGAATGGCAGGTGAAGAAGACCACGAAGTCGGTCTCCTTGACGATCGAGAGGTCCGGGGCGTTGTGGTCGAAACGGAAGGGGATGAGGCGGAAGTCGCTGCTTCTGGCCGCCAGGGTCTCGGCGAAGGCGGTACCGCTTTCCGTATATTCGCCGGCGTAGTAGGGGACGTCCCGGGGGCCGCCACGGTAGTAGAGTTCCAACAGGTTCTTGCCGTAGCCGCTGCCCAGTTCCACCACCGCGTCCGGCTTCTCCTTGATCATCATGTCGACCAGGAAGTCGTTGGTGTTGTCGTAGAAGGGCACGGTGACCTCGCGGTCCTCCACCGCCATGCGGCGGAAGGCCGGGACGCCCGTCGGCAAAAGCCGGAAGCCGTCGGCGTTGGCGGCGTGATCGATGGGGCCCCGGATGTCGTAGAAGCGGTTGAACCAGGCCATGAGGTGGTGCAGGCGGAGCGGATGGGTCTCGCCGGCGCCGATGATGTCGCGGATGAACTTGTGCCGGGTTTCCCACAGCAGTTCGTAGACGTCCTGGTTGCTCACGCCGGCACCCCGCGATCCGCCCGCGTCAATCCCGGGGTTCCACCGGATGGCGGCGCCGGTCGCCGCCGCGGCGGTCGGCCCCTTCCAGGCTCAGGTCCTCGTCGCGGGCCGGGCCGGCGCGCTGTTCGTCGGCGTCGCTTTCGTGTACGATGCCCTTCTCGATGAGCATCTGCAGCATGCGCTCCATGTTGCCGAAGGTCTCCAAGAAGGTCTTCGGCGTCATGGTCAACTGGTGGCGCTCGCCCACCGCCGGGCGGCCGTCCCCGTCCTTGGCGGTGATCGAAAGCGCTCCGAACTCGATGCGCACCATGCCCTTGGTGAGCGCGATGTTGGTGACGCCGTCCGTGTAGATGGTGTTCTGCATTGGCCTGTCTCCGTGCCCGTGCCTGCCCGGGATCATAGCCCGGATCGGCCGATTTCCCACCATCAACCGGCGCTGGCTAACCGTTCAGGATGATCAGGACGATACCGCCGGCCACCAGGAACGAGGCGAACAGCCTGAGAGCCAAGTGGCTTTCCTTCAGGATCAGGCCGCCGATGAGCACCGAGACGGGGATCGAGGCCTGGCGCACGGCGGCCACGGCGGCCACGTCGCCGCCCTGGTGGAAGGCGGTGAGGATCAGGATGTAGGAGGCGTAGCAGACCAGGCCGATGCTCAGGTAGTAGACCGGCCGCGCCGCCAACATGGCCAAGCCGCGCTTTTCCACGGCGCCGTGGCCGAAAACGCGGAACATGACCATGAAGGTGGGGATCAAGGACAGCTCGATCCAGAAGAAGAACACCTGGGGCGCGACGATCCGCACCCCGTGGGCGTCGGCCAGGGCGTAGACACCGGTCCCGCAAAGCGCGATCAGGGCCAGGCCCAGGGTCTTTGGGTCGTCCAGCACCCGCCTTCCGGGCCGGTATTGGATCAGGAAGGCGCCGACCAGCACCATGGCGATGGCGGCCAGCACCACCATGTCGTAGCGCACCCCCAGGAACAGGGCGCTGAAGACGACGATGACCAGCGGCGTCGAACGGACGATGGGGTAATAGGTGGAAAGATCGCCGCGCTGGTAGGTGGCGACGATGCAGCTCCCGTAGAGCACCTGGCCGCAGAGCGACAGGCCGATGAAAGGCAGGATGTCCACCAGGTTGTCGAGGGGATTGAGGCCTGCGGCGAGGCAATGGATCAGCGCGAACACGGCCAGCGTGCCGCCCAGCATCCACCAGGCGGCGGCCTTGTCGTCGTTGTGCTTCAGAAGCGCGTTCCACGAAGAGTGCAGGACCGCGGACAGCAGCACCATGGCGGCGATCTCGAGGGGCATGGCGGGCCCTATCCAGAGGCGGGGTCGTAATCCGCCTTCCCCTGTTCGACGAAATCGCCGATCCGCGCCTGGATGAAGCCGGGCCGCGACGTCACCTGGGCCCACCAGCGCGCCGCGTGGGGCCGGCGGGCCGGGTCCAGGTCATCGGGCGACAACTCTTCCAGGCGCTTCGCGTAGGGCGCGGCGTTGATGTCGGCGAGGCCGAAAGCGTCACCGACGATCCAGCCGCCGGTGGCGACTCGGGTCTCGATGCGCTCAGCCATGTCGCGCAACACGTCCAGGGCCGCCTCCAGTTCGTCGGCCGTGTAGGGATCGCGGGCCATGCGGTACCAGACCTGGCGGCGGTTCTCGGTGGGGATGGCGGCCAGGCGCTCCTCCAATTGTGCATCCGTCCATTCCCGCGCCATGGGATGGTAGTTCATCATCCAATTGTGCTTCTGGATGGCCGGCAGGCAAATGTCATCGATGTATTTGGACCAGAGCCGCATGTCGTAGAGAAGGTAGGGGTCCGTGGGCCGGAGCGGCGGGTCCGGGAACCTATCATCCAGGTATTCGTTGATGAAATTGCTCTCGACCATGGGCTGGCCGTCGATCATCAGCGCCGGCACCACGCCGGACGGGTTCAGCTTCTTGTACCAATCGGAATGGTGCTCGAATTTCGACAAGTTGATTTTCACGGGCTTGTAGGCGAGGCCTTTCTCGGCCAGGCAGAACCGCACCTTCCTCGACGCGCTGGAGACCCATGAGTGGTAGAGGGTGAGGTCGGGCTGGGCCATGGCCGGCTCAATCCTCGCAGAAATGCCCGCCGCGCTTTTCGGGGCGGTCGATGATCACCGTGGTGACGGGACCGTCGGTCTCGACGATGACGGGGGTCTGTTGGCTCATGGCGTGGTCCTCGGCTGCTGCGAATCTGTGGTCCGGTTTGGCCCGGCCCATTCAACTTAGGCCATGTTCCGGGAAATGGGGAATCCCTAGTGAAACAAGGATTTCACCCCATGGACCTGGAATTTCTGGGAATTTTGAGATAGGTCATGGTGCAACGCACAAGTTTTTGCTGCAATGCACAAAACAAGTGTTATTCTGTATTCGTACCCGGCGTTCCGCCATCCCAGGTGGCGCGAGGGATGCCCATAACCGAGATTGGAATATGCCATGAAAATAAAGGCTCAATTCGCAAAACGAAGGCATGGCCTCGTCATCGCCGCCTCGAGGCAGGCTCTTGGCGATGGCTGGTCGCCGAGTTCGATGAGATGGAACCATCTGAGATAGCTGTCCAGGTACTTGGTGGCG
>Ga0209568_1000712_pt1 | contig 11879 bp, 9 predicted proteins | sample WorMetOlspDAHAB2_FD_187406 | JGI IMG/M metagenome (GOLD analysis project Ga0209568, IMG submission 187406) | Marine gutless worms symbiont microbial communities from Max Planck institute for Marine Microbiology, Germany - Olavius sp. DAHAB.2... ...
ATTTAAATACTATTTAAATAGTTTGGAAGTATTTAACTGATTATTTAAAACAGTTTAAATTTTCCGGTATTTAAATGGTATTTACCAATAGTTGCGGCTTATTTACTATTTAAAAACTAAATAGTTGATCGCTTCTAGTATATATGGCATGATTAAAATCAATGTTCAGCACTGGATCCATTATTTTGAGTAAACGCAGAAATTGCCTTGCTGATAACATCTTTGAAAAGCTTTTGCTTCCGAAACTTAATCATTAATTTTGGTAAATTGGTTAGCTTCGGTAAATTGGTTGTTGACTAATTATTGACAGTGACAATGATGCAACGATTTACTGGGTCATGACAATTTTAGCAACGATTACTTCTGTGTTTGACAACATTTAAATACTATTGAAATACTATTTTAAATAGTGCAAATTCCTGACTATTGGCAATAGCACGTAAATATTATGGTTAACTATTGGTCCCAACACTGTACACATATACATACCGAGTTAAGTATCTCACAGTTCCGTTCGGGTAAATTCGAATGCTTCTGTTTGGAATGGTTATTTCGTGAGTCTTTCCGGATTTCTCGTTCGGAAAGTACAGATCTGGAATCCAAAAATTGTCGATGTTCTGGTGTGGAATGTAGACGGGATCGTCCGTTTCGGACGGAAACGTCAGACGCGGATCTGTCCACGTCCCTCGAAAGTCGAGATCGGTTGCAAATTCCTGCAAAAAAACATTTCACAAACATAACGTTTTCGTCAGTTTTCGGATATCATTGACGACTTAACGCGGGAAAATGGTAGGCTACGCTTCATTAGGAATTACACGTGCAGGAGGAATATCTACCAATTAGCCAAGCCAATTATATATTGCCTAATTTGCCAAGTCCAAGTGGTTGGTGAAGCAGCTATTCCGCGTCGCTCGATATGAGATAATTGGTTCGAAGATTTTCGTTACTTACAGAACCCGACTTCATAAAAATAACGAACTGGGTGAATCGAAATAACTCTTGTGCTCATAAACGAAATAGCAACTCTCACTCCATAAGACAAATTTCTCTCGCATAAATAGACGATGTGCAGTGCTGATCAACTCTGTTCAAAACTAATCAAGACTGTATTAAACGCAAGTGTCAAAAACACCTTTTAATCCAGACTTTTAACTCTCTTCGTACCGCATCTTTTTATCGTTTTACTCACTGTGTTTGTACAGCACCGTTGTTTTTGCTGTAAGCTTATATTTGTAATCGAAGTACTAAAAATTCAAGGATGATGACAATGACGACGATGGGTTGAAAGGTAATGCGACAATGACAACATAAAGTACTATGCCTACAAATACGTGTGCATAACCATTAACTAACCACACACTAAATCTAATCCTACCCCGAACCCTAACCCTAACCCTACTACTAAAAGCACGCAGTAGTTGGCATTGAACTAAATATAGTCAAATGTTCTATGTTTCCAGAGAAATGTTGTTACAGCGTCTTTACAACTTTCTGTTGTCATTGTCACACTGCCGTGTTGATTGAGGTCAATTTCGAAAAAAAGGATGTAAAAGTAATAGAACATTCGTAGTGTGACCAGCAAACCGAGTAGGCTACACTCACTACGATTATAATGCAACATGCCTGTCCATAACTTACTTACTTACATACATATTTACTCACCGTAACGTTGACATTCAGTGCAACCAACTCATATCCGAGACTGTAGATAACAGTAACGAACAACAACCAGAACTGAACCTAGCCGCAATGGCAGCCTCATTCCCGCAGAGCAAGAAAGTATAAAACAGTGGCCTTTGGGTTCTCACGACTGAAGCACGGCTAGACTGAACCTTACACAGGCCATTACTACGGTAACCCCAATCCCGAACGGGGACTCCACCCGAAACCCCCGGGATGGGTCAAAGAACCAGAGTTATAGGTACCTTATATAAATACGTGCGCCCAGTAAACTAGAATATATCCAAAATCGGTACAGGCCTATACATAAAGGGTGGCCCAAAAAATAAGCCACTATCAGGAATCATCATTAAATCGTATTAAAATCGCCAGTGCGGCTACATTTTTAATCAATTTTGAGTAGGCTTATAAAATGAGCACAAAAATGTTATTAGTGTGTATTAAATATTCTTTGTGTGACCTAATTTGTGAAGTCATCAGTTGCTGTGTCCGAAGCTGCGACATGGGTAAAATCAATGTATATGACAAAATCGTGATTTAAAACCAGAAAAAAAGATAAAATGTGAAAATTCAAGGAATTTTTACCTAAATCTCCAACTAATAAATGGTTTAGGAATGGAATTCGCAGTTTGTTAAAGCGAGCTAATGTCAGAGGGAGCGCTGGCATCATTTACCGTATGTGACGCATATTGCTACTTTGTAGGTTAGTCATAGTTATTGACGCCAAAAAGTAGGTCACGCAGAGAATATTTAATACTGACGGACAATATTATAGTGTTTGATCATTTCTTTAATATGACGAATAAATCTAATCTCATTGGCAGACTTTAATACGATTTAACACAATTTTTTGATAATTTGGTAGTGGCTTACTTTTTTGGGCCACCCTGTAGGCCTATATCGTGATTCATGACCAACATGAAACTCCTTGGCAGCCTTTTCATTTGAGTTCATTTCGGCAAACTCAACAGCGTCCAGTTTGTCTTTCAAATAATAGCATTTTTTTCTTTTTCAGAAGCCATTTTAAACACTTCTTACGTATACATGACATCACCGTTTGATGTGTTTCTATATACCAGTACTATGAAAGGCATATCTTGCACACGGTTTCTAATCGAGACCCGGCTTCTACCCGAAGTTTTACGGTAAACTAAATTGATGCAGTGTAAATGAGTTTTAATGAAGCATAGCAGAACTGTTGTGACAAGACAAAATGAACATGATTCCACAAAAGAATTCCAGTTTCGTTGCAGACAAGCGGGTGGTTCAACTATTACACTATAGAAGCACTACATAAGTTACCTGTATAACGCGGAGTCATTCAGCATCATCTCCGAGATGCTGAGCGTGTTAATTAACATGCAAACAATTCCGTGTCAGGGATTCTTTCTAAAACTGCCAGTGCCACTGCTGGGCGCTGGACTGCGCAGACGATCCGGTAAAAAGTTCCACAAAGTTTTTTTCAATTGTATTGCTGTTTCACTTTACGGTCCGTTGCAGCGGGCAGCTGTGAGAGCATGTTATGTGCCTGGCTGTCCTGTTCATTTGTCTTTTGACTGTGTAATCCTACTTGGTTTTGAACGAAATAAATGGAGATGAAGATGGAGAAGTCGGAGAAAGCCCGGCGATTGAGCACGTGCTCAACCGGTAACGCAGCACAGTGAGGTGACGTCGACTAGCTGGAAGTACAGCAGGGGCCTACGTGACGCAGACCAGCGAATTCCAAAGCTATCTTGCGATAGTCGATGTTAAAATACAGTGTAGGACTATACGGAAAGAAGCTCGGAGCTTACCATTTTAACCTCGTCGAGTGGTCCGAACGTCTGCACAAAAAAGTCGATCTCCACGTTTGTCGGCGGACCTGACAACAGGAAACAATTTGTGAAAAGATGCAGTGTTTTTTGGGGGCCACTCTGTATAGGGAGACCTACACGTGTTCGCAAAAATGCACTTGTGACCATTCGTCCACCGATTAACTTGCATTTTCGTCGTTTCGCGGAAGACATCCAATACACATGCAACCGCGCATCCAAATCTGCTTAATCGTTCACGGTATAGGCGCCATTCCAAGCCTCGCCGCCGCGCTATAGCAACGAGCTCCACCCGGCGCCGACTGAGGCACTATTCCGATCGTTCGCAAGAGGATGTGATGCCATTTTGTGCGGTCGTAAACCACGAAGGCTGACAAGGATGCACACGGGCATCGTGCAGCTCAATGACCACCGATTAACGCTCCGCAGCGACGATCTGCTTCGTGTGCCGCCATTAATAACACATACGTCGACGCAGCCGCGGACGTCTGACAGTCTCCACACGCAGTAGAACGGTTTACAGCGCATAAACACAAAAAAACTAGTCTAAACTAACTCAGAAAGTTATAAAATCCATAACCCCAAAATGACACAAAATGATACAGTGGTCGGTGGCAGTGGTGGTCTCAATGTCCTGTCCGCTGTATGTGATTGGCACATTGTTTCTGTGCTTTCTGAAAAAAATAGACAGATTGATAGATAGATAGACAAACAATCAAGAAAACACATTGTGACGTTTAGAATGCAATGATATAGTATCAATTGCTCAAAATTTCAAGCAATCGCCGGGAAAAACTGCACAAAAATCTTAAGGGGGGCTACTTTTTCGCCGCACCCGGTAGATACTTGGTTTCACGACCCACTTTTAAACCTTCAGTTCGTAAAGGCCCACTTCACTCGCATTCAGGGGCAGTTAACTTATGTTCCCGCTTTATACGTATACGACTCAACTGCCAATCGCCTGTTTAGCCGTGCGTTAAGAATTGACTCGGCAGCCGGCAGCGTCAGGTGCCCGCTGTCGTGCCAGAGCCACACGCATTACTGTCTCTCGCTCCGCTAGCTAAATAATCTGCCGTAACACTAGCGGCTCCGGTTTCGGCTAAAATATTGCAAGCGCAGTGCCGCGGGGAGCAGCTGCGGGGCTGGATGACGTTGCGTCACGGAAATTCTCAGCTACACGCAATACGCTGTTTCAGTCGCCGTGGTCACCTTGCATTCTGCCGATACACTCCACCTCCGAAATGACCTGTATTGTGTCGAGTGTGGCGTTAAACTCTACTCACTCACTTCTGCCAATACATGTAAATGGAAGCATGCGAGTGTCCGTTCGGTGCTCATTTATAACGTTGTACTTTATCGATAGGGGGTCATCAGGGCCGCTCAATGTTCTTCCGTGAAGTAATATAATAACGCATAACAATAATACACGGGACGATATTTATATATATACGTACTAAAATGTGCGGTGCGACTCCATACACGAGAGTTCACTTTGGGTCCTGTGAGCGACAGTAGGTCAACGCCAGGTGGCCGCCAACTCGTAGGCCACGCTGCAAACTTGACCTTTGAGTCCGCCTGTAGGCTGCTATAGGCCGAGCATTCACCCATCCCCATATATTTATTACTCAACCATAAGGTTGATACTAATTTACCGTCCCTCGGAGGGTGGAAGGCTATATAGCATGAACTGAACTTCCCATACTTAAGCGCGTTTAAGAGATATACATACAATGAAGTGACGACATTGGCATCAATGTCATCACACCCGACATGTGGAAGTATAAAATAATAATAATAATAATAATAATAATAATAATAATAATAATAATAATAATAATAATAAACTGATTATTATTATATAGCGCCATAAGGTCGTAACTTCAAATGATATGAACAAACTGATGGAGTTGAAATGTGGAATTCTGAAAATATTACTTCCAAGGTGATTTGTAAGCCGTGCATTTCTACTGGCGTATAATTCCACATACAAGCATAGTGTAAGTTTGAGTGAGTTACACTGCTGTAACAAGTATACCTCCAACACGGCGGCGTTTACAGTTGTAGACAGAATAACGCCACTGTCACTCCATGTATACCTTTTGGTCGTGTTGGGTCTTTCAGTACAGCCATCGACGCATGTTCATTTATGGTGCGTTAAAACGGATGTGAGCAAATAAACGTCTAAATAAAATTAACTGCTTGCCGTGGCTGTCAGCTTAACCACACGGCACACGATCAGTTTCGTGGTTAGTGTTTTTCGCCGTCGTTAGTCCAATGTTTACTGTTTTAATATCGTGCCAAAAGCGCCGCGGAAACGTGAACGTTGAAAGAGAAAGGGAATTTTATTGATTCTCATCGTTGTACTGATATTGTGATGTGTGGTTGTGTGGGCACGCAGCTGTAGCTTTAAACCGGACGCAGTCTCGCGTTCAGCACCGACCTGCACGTGCACGTGGGAAATAGAAAACAGAAATGCTATTCTGTGTACAATAATGATTGTCTCCATGTTGCAGGTATACTATAGGTTGCAGCAGTGTAACGTCATAAACTTAAGTATTCTTGAAAGCTGCGCAATTGTACGCCAGTCGAAATATCCCTTATCTAGTTTGCGAAAAACTTCAACGTAAGATGTCTACATTTTTGCTAGGGCTTTGTTCGCATCGGGTATGCCTACAACATGGCGGCGTTTACTACGTGTAGACAGAATGCCGTCATCGTTGCCCAATGCACACGTTTGAGTGACCAATCCGAAGTGCATGAGCGACAACAAATGCAGCATACTGATGACGAAAAGCTTTGGTGGTAGGAGCATCAGATGGCAGGGCTTTGCGCCGTTCGCATTTCTCCTGAGTGGCGTAACTCCTAAGCACAGGGCCTTCTGCTTCTGTCCCACCGAGACAAAACCCAGGTGCAAATTCATCGTAGAGTCTGATTAAATAGCGACTTTCGGCGGCATCGAAGTTGTATACGCAATAACATAGGGCCTACTCTGCTGGTCACAACTTGCAATATACATGAGGCACAGGTGTAAATACTGAGCTTACTACTTTGCATCTGATAAAAATTCGCACGGTTTTCCATTTATTTTATATGGAACTGAAGCTATGTCATCGAGTAGAAGTGTACTCGAGAGGTTGGATGATCGGTAAAACTAGCAGTAACGAAGATTTTTAACGTGAATGATGACAATATTGATGTAGTCATAGTCAGAGGTTATTGTGACTTACCGTATATGGGTGACATTATTGAAAAAAGACGTTGTAACTTTATTACCAACGGATAATATTATAATGCTTGATACTTGATTGATACTTTAAGCTGAAAAGGAAATCTGATCTCACTGACAAGCATTAATACGATTTAATACAATTTGTGATAATTTGGCAGTGGTTGACTTTTTTGGGCCACCCTGTATATGTACATATAACCATTCCGCCATGTTGGGGGTATGCTTAATGTGAATGAACAGCGAGTTAAAATGCGGAAATCTGAAATTCTCATCGTCGATCGTGTATTTCAACTGGAGTGCTGTTGCACGCACAACAGTTTGCAGTCATGCGTAAGTTGACGACGTGACACTGCTGATCGTTGTGTTCCTCCAACATGGCGGCGGTAACTACTGTGGACAGAATGAGACGTCACTTTCACCCGTGTATAGTAAAAGCTTGTGCACTCGGGGAATTTTAGTAGAAATCACAGCAATTAAACCAGAAACGCGTTATTGCCTTTCACAATATCAAGCAGACGGTGCTGTGAATAGTCTTTGTTCTCAATAATAATAATAAAAAGCACATTTGTAAAGCGCCATAACGGATCTTGGGGGAGCGGAGTTTACCGGGTGCACGTGAAGCCCATAGAAGGGTAAACCAAGGTAATTTGGACACTTTAAAAAACATGAAATTTACCGTACAGTCTTGAACGAAATAAAATGAATGAATGAATCGGATATATAAAATTATAATTTGTAGATAACTCACGCACCGACGTTTTTTCTCCGACATTGTTCAGCGCTCTGTCGCGTCGAATGATGATTGAAGACTCCGGTAAAATACGTGAATACGTCGCAGGGACACGTGTCAAGACGCTGAATGGCTGAGCAGCGAAGGTGTCCGCGAAAATGAACTCGTAAAACGTAACGCCGACGTAAGTATGCGTCACACCTTTCATGACAATTGATTGGTCGTCACTTTCGTAAACAGAAAACGACCGATTGGCTGACGTTCGTTCTTCCTGCTTGGCGTACATACTGTGAATTTACTGCGACCAGGACAGCAATTTTGTGCCGAGACGCATTCAATTATGAACGGATGAGGTCCGCGTGCGTCTGACACCTGGTTTCCAGCGTTACGTTTCCGTTGATCCGTAACCGTATCTCCGTACTCCGTTGCAAAAGTACGTAAGAATTACGTTCATCGGTAAGAATTCCGTAAGAATTTCGAAGCTTATGTAAAAAATAACGTTCTCCGTTTCCGTAAGTTTACCGTTGCCGTTGATCCGTTCAAATAGGATCGAGTTCTATTTTCTCCGTTGCCGTTTTTACTAGGCCTGGAGCTCCGCCCACTCGGAAGCGTGGGAAACTCTCCTGCCAGCCCACTGGGCCAGCCGGGCCATTCGCCTATATGGCGCGAACGGCAACGGCGTTCACGGAACGGCGTTACGGAACGGCAGTACGGACACGGTTTTACGGAAACGGTTACGGAAAGGATACCGATGAACGGAAACGTAAAGCTGAAAACAAGGCATGAAGCAGCTGGTCAACGCAGACGCCGACTATTCATCACGACGGAGCCGTCTACGATCTGCCAGCACTGGGCCTACAAACTATGCACTTCCAAAGTTTCGCACCAAAAGGGTTTCTCGCATGCTGGACCGGCAGCATGGAACTGTCTACCAAGAGACGTCAGAGACTGAGCAGCTGAGACGCAAATTTAAAACACGCCTCTTTACACAGACTTTTAACACTTCGTTTTTACCAAATTCCCTTTTTCGTATTTATTCACGTTTGTACTGCACCGTTGTTCTATAGCTGTATGTTTGTAATCAGCACACTAAAAATTCAACGACGATAACCTCAACCTGCGTAACATAGCATATTCGTTCAATGGATGACTTGTCAACCGCAGACCAAGCCATTCGTACAAAACACGCATAACGGCAATAAAAGCGAATGTCAATAAAAAATATACGAGTGCGTAGTCAATAACAGTCTTTGTATAATAATAACCAGCGCTGCTGTATACAGAGTTGACAGATGAGCCCCATACTCTCTGTAGCATTTCGGCGCACACGTGCACACCAACATGGACAGAATGACCAACTATTAACTACAAAAGTCGATGACAGATAACATAACATGACATAACATAGCCTAAAGCTTTATTTCTGACCGTGGATCCATATAGCTGGAGTATACAAAAAAAACTGAACGAGAAACAGACAGGAGAAAAATAAACACGATTCACAGCAAATGCGGATGTAAAAACTACACAGATTAAAAACTGTGTGAACGGGAGACGGAGACTTCATCGCACAGCAAAAGGAGCAATAATCGAAAAAAGGACGAAAATCGTCAACGATGAGACCGCAATTACACCGTCTAAAACAAGTAGGCCTACATACGGTTGTTGTGAGGCGTTTGACTAGTTCAATTGCCACAATATATGCTAAATAAGATGTGCTAAACAAGTGATATTTTATTTCAGTGTTCAATCTCTGTCGTTACTGCGTATTTCCAATATTAAAAAGGCACAGTGACAATGACAACAGAAAGTAGTAAAAACGGCGCAACAACAATTGTCTCTTATGAACTTCTCTGGTTATGTAAGACATGTTACTATATTTAGCTGAATGCATACTGTTTAGTAATAGGATTAGGGTTAGGATTAATTTAGTGTGTGGTTGGTTAGTGGCTATACGCACGCATTTGTACTACTTTCCATTGTCATTGTAACTCTCCCTATTGAAAAGGACGCAGCTCGGTGCGCGGCAGCAAAGCTACGGTGCACCGAACCTCTCTCTCGGTTTTTTTTCGTCTGCGACAACCGCCTGCGCCGTCTCGCGCTGTCTGTCGAGCCATCTGTCACGCGCGGACCGGCGACTTGATTCCAGCTACGGTTAAGTGTTCAACCGAGCACAAGATCGACCGAACGGCGTGTAGCCTTAAGTGTCGGTGTATTCTCGCTTAGCGTGACGAACGACGAATCGTCGACAGTGCCCCGATCGACTGTGACTCTCCGTACCAGAGTTGGACGTGGGTTTATTTTTCCAGACCAAATCAAATCCAATATGTTAAATCGAACTCGTCAACTATAGGCTAACTGTTCTAACGCTGACTTCTAATCATGGAAAAGCCGGGATAGTTAAAAGTTCATAAATCATAATTTGAAAGAAACAGCATCAACTATATAAAAAAACCGATGTCATCGTCGTCCTATGAAATCAAATCCAATCCAATCCAATCCAATCCATGGATGGATCCAATCCATGTCCAACTCTGGTCCGTACAAGAACAATTTTCATATTATGGACATGTCACTGACTACTTTGTCCAGCTAGCTTACTGACCAGCAGGTATTTGCAAGTTGGTGTATGGTCTAGCAGTCGAAACATGCGTTCTTCAAATAACCTAGGAATAGTTTTTTTTCTTCAGATTTACGCATTTGTCTCAACACTTTGTTCTCATTAAGTATCCCAACCTGTGGCGCCGACTCCATAAAGCACGGAGGGCACGTGCCCCCACTTTTACAAATGGCTGCATGGCACGGGGGCACCGTGAGTAGAAGAACAGCAAACAAGAAACTGACCAAATTGTAATGAGTGACCACCACGAAAGCGCTCACAAAAAAAACTGAATTACATGTCGAGCCAAAAAATGGAGGGGCACGACAAAAATTTTTTTCGGCGCTTTGCGCCTGACGTGTGCCCCACCCCACTTTCAAATTCGTTCTGGCGCCACTGATCCCAACGATAACAATATGGCGACAGCATTGTATGTGTCCTTTCACAACTAGGCCTGTACTAACGAACTTATAAAAAAATTTTTGTCCGAGTTTCAAAGCTTCAGCGTGTGTCAGTGCGTTCCAGTGTGCAACGCTTCCAGACGTTTGATGTCCGCACAAACTGTGGTAATGTCTCAAGGGAGGATACAGCTGTAACAAGAAGACGGTGGTGCCATGAAACTAGATTATTGGATGTTATCAGTGGTGACGGAGCGTTCAGAATGCAGGCAGCAATAGTGTTCGCTTATAACGTGTATGTATGGAGTTACGGGCACGAAAGACATGCGGACCCAAGTTGCTCAGTGCTCTTTCGGCGAAAAGCGGGGCTGAAGAGCCTAAATTATCGGTCTACAAGGCGCCGTAACCGCTCTCCGCGTGTGGCATTCATTCGGCACTGCAAAATATCGATCCTCGGGCGTGCTTGTGCGGGACGTATAGCGTCTGCATAAATTTACGACGATTGTGTTTGATATGGGTTTTAGGCACCGCGCCGCCGACACCCACGGCCTCCACCAATCGATACACTAATCACCGCACGCCCGGCGACAAAATGGCCGCGATCCGGACATTTTCCCGGTGGACAAGTTACCCCAGACACGCTATAGTTAGTCAGTTAGTATCAGAATAGTCATTAACGGGACATAAATCCAAAGGCACGGTATCGCAGATACAGATTCAGTAAGATAGCTGACAGGAACGTGCGAACAGTTTTCTGTCTTGAGTCGACTTCTGAACTGGAACACTGATGTGGAAGAACGGACAGAACGAGGCAGAGCATTCCACGTGGATGCTGCTAGCTGCTGACTGAAAAGACCGTTCACCGATGGATACCACCCGGACAGTTCCTTTAATTTCAAAACAGTACAACGACACCACTTGCAAGATGATTACACACGGTAACACAAACACCTGTCATCGGCACAACTGTGGAAGGGGTAAAGCTTGCCTTCGCGGAACGTGGGCGGTGCGGGAAAATATGCGAAGGGTGGCGATTCAGTGGAAAACATCCAGGGGGATGTCGGACTCCTACGCCAGCCACTTGTCACTTGGAGCGGGCTTTCAGCTTACGCCTGCTACACATGTTGTAGACACGAACGTATGTACGCACAGATGACAGTGTGTAATTCATTGGTTTTCCCGCGCTCTGTATAGCTCCATTCCCCATAGCCGAGTACAGTTAAGGGTGATCTTTGAATCCGATAACCGGCACCTCTAAAGCTCTGCAAATTGCGCATAAATTGGATTATTATTACTATAGTAATAAAAATATTTTTAAAAACTTTTTTTGCCCTCGGCAGTATACAGGTGCATGGGCCAAAAAATTGAGCCACTGCCAAATTATCAAAAATTCGTATTAAATCGTATTAAAGCCTATCAATAACATTGGATT
>Ga0209568_1000713_pt1 | contig 11872 bp, 10 predicted proteins | sample WorMetOlspDAHAB2_FD_187406 | JGI IMG/M metagenome (GOLD analysis project Ga0209568, IMG submission 187406) | Marine gutless worms symbiont microbial communities from Max Planck institute for Marine Microbiology, Germany - Olavius sp. DAHAB.2... ...
ATCGTCGCAAGTGAAGTCTGTGCGTAGGGGAATGCCGCGTGCCATGGAAAAACTCCTCTGTTTTCCATGTTGAATCACACCCCGCCTAACAGTCCCTTAATGAGTCAAACTTTTTACAGCTTGGTATAAGGCGCACAAACACGAAGCCCCGCGCACCGCGGGGCTTTTTGTTTGGCGGCGGGTGCTGCTCAGGCGCTGACGTCGAGGACGCCGCCGCGCGGCGCGTCCTGGGGTCGGAGCGGGCCGTCGCCCTGGCCGTTGATGCGGGCCAGCGACGCCTGCAGGTCTTCCTGCTGGCGGATCTCCGCGTCCCGTTCGGCGTTGCGGCGCTCGATCAGCCGGTCCTCGCGGTCCAACAGGGCCTGGCGCAGGTCCTCGGCCCGCTGCGCCAGCGCGTCAAGCTCGAGCGCATCGTTGCGGTCCGCCTCCAGATCCCGGAGCAGCCGGTTCTCGGTGGCCTCCCGGGCGTCCCGGGAGGCGTTCAGCTCGATCTGGATCTGGTCCTGGTTGCGTTGGAAGAGCGTGTCGTTGCGGATCGTGTCGTTGACCCGCTGCTGTTCTGCCAGCTCGCGGGCCACCTCGGTCTCGAACTCGAGATCGTTGCGCTTGTCGCGCAGGCGCTGTTTCTGGAGCTGCACCTGCTGCTCGATGATCTGGGCTCGGCGCTGGGCTTCCGCGAAGGCCTGCAGGCGGCCCGCGACCACATCGTCGCGCTGCTGATCGCGGACGCGCAAAGCATCCTGTACCAGCCTAGCCCTCTGGGCGGCGGAAACGGAGGCTATCTCGGACATACGTTCTGCGTTCTCACGTTCGTTCTGAACCTTCACACCATAACGGAAAAACCGTTATTTTTCAATGGTCAGCCCGCCCAGACCCGGGCCCGGACGGAAAAGAGCCGCCCGCGCCTTGACGGCGTGGTGCGGCCCTTCCCTCAAGACTCCCTGGGAAACATCGGAGCCTTTATGACTTTTTGGACCTGGCGGACCTCTCACGGGCCCTTTCGGCCGGCTTAGGCGTGGGTGACACCCTTTTCGTCGAACGATTGCTGCAATTCACCGGTTTCGGCCATCTCGCGGACGATGTCGCAACCGCCAATGAACTCCCCCTTGACGTAAAGCTGGGGGATGGTCGGCCAGTTGGAGAACTGCTTGATGCCCTCGCGGATCTCCATGTCCTCCAGGACGTCGACGCCCTTGAACTTGACCTGCAGGGTCGAAAGCACGTGCGAGACGGCGGCCGAGAAGCCGCACTGCGGGAACATGGGGGTGCCCTTCATGAACAGGACGACCTCATTGTCGTCGATCTCGCCCTGGATGCGCTGGAAAGTGGGATTGTCGCTCATGTCGTTTCCTTCAAACCTAGGCGTCTTCGGGGGCGCTGGTCTGCAGCGCCAAAGCGTGCAATTCGCCACCCATTCGGCCCTGAAGCGCCTGATAGACCATCTGATGCTGCTGGACGCGGCTTTTTCCGGCGAAGGCCGGGGACACCACATAGGCCGCGTAATGATCGCCGTCGCCGCGCAGGTCCTCGATGGTGACCTGGGCGTCGGGGACGCCTTCCTTGATCAGGCGTTCGATTTCAGCGGCGGCCATGGCCATGTTGATAAGCCCTTCTTCCGATCGCTCCGGCGGTCTCCGCCGGGCGTCCGATCCAATGCATCTGAACCAAGGATATGGCCGTATCCGTCGGCATCGTCAACCCCTCCCCGCGTGGGGATTTGCACAAGCCCGTTTCCGCCTGCGGCTCAGAAGTGGTCACCGAAAAACCGCAACACCAAGCCGAACCGGTCGCGCTGCATGGCGTCGGGGAAGCTGCGCATGAAATCCTTCAGCAAACCTTGGTCCAGGAAAAGGTCCGGGCGCTGGCAGACGACGGCCAGCAGCGGCAGGTCCATGTCCTTGCCCTGCTGGTAGTCGGCGAAGGTCTTGGCTGCGTTGCCGCCCTGCTCGGCGATCTGGCGCACCGCCGTCACCTGCTTGCCCATGGCGCCGGCGGTGCGCGCGAACAGGTTCATCAAAAGCTTGTTGTCGGCGTCCTCGGGCGGCCGGAAATCGTCCGCCGGGGCGGTGATCTCGTCCCAGATTCGGGCCGCCAGCTGGTTTCCCTGCTCGGTGATGGCGACGGCGTCCTCCCATTCCTCGATGGTCATGGGCTCGCCCTTCCAACTGGGTTTCTTCTCTTTCTTGAGCTTGTCCAGCAGCCCCTTCTTCTTCTGCGCCTTGGGTTTCTTCGGCGGGTCCTGCTGGCGGGTCATTTCCTCCCAGACCTTCTGCCAGGCGGTCCACAGCGCCTCCCGGTTCTTCCGGTTCTCCAGGCTCTGGGAGATGAAATCCACCTGCTCGGCGGCCGGGAAGCTCTCCGCCTGACGGATGAAGGGGCGACAGGAAGCCTGCATTTCCGGCGCGAAATGTTCATGCACGATGTCCAGGAGGCGTTCGGCGAAGGCTTCGGAAACCGGGAACGGCAGCGGTTTGCCGCCCAAGGGGCCCTGCGCCACGTCCTCGCGAAGCGCCTCCAGGCGGCGTCCCAGCATCTCCCGCAAGGCGATCCCGAAGGCGGCTTCCGTACTGGCCGGATTGGCCCGATCCAGGCCGCCCTCGTCGGCCGCTTCGGCAGACGCGCCGTCGGCCGGGTCGGCGCGGCGTTCCGCTTCCTCGTCCTTCTCGCCTTCCTTCAGCCGGGCCACGTGGAAGGAGGCGCAAAGAACGCGGTTCATCTTGATCTCGCGCATCAAGGCAATGATCAGCACCTTCCGGGGCTCCAGATCGAAGCTGGCGCCGGGGTCGGTCCGGGCGGTCATGATGCCGTTGACCTCGTTCTCGAAATTGATCCGGTTTTCCGCATCGTCCTGGCGCGAGAACAGGCTGTGGATGATCACCTTGGAGACCTGCAATATTCCGTCACCGGTTGTGGTCTGCTCGATCAGCTCGATCAAGCCCGTCCCCGGGCGCTCGAACACGGCCTCCCAGTCGATGGTGCCGTGCTTGGTGCGCGGCCAATCCTCTTTCTTCGGCTTTGGCGCCTGTTCGTTCATCGTCCCGGTCCCGCCTGCCCTGGCGGCCCATGTTAACGGATTCCGTGTGGCGTTGGGAGTCATCGCGAGGTCGACCCGAGAGCCGGCCTTGCGGCGTCTCCGGGGCTCGTCTAATCATGGCGGGCGGGGATGGAACAACCGAAGGCAGGGGGGACCGTGACGGCCTTTTCCTTGGGCATCGATATCGGCGGCACGTTCACCGACGTGGTCGCCTTCCAGCATGCCGGCGGGCGCCGGGTCAGCCGCAAGGTGCTGACCACCCACGGCGATCCCGCCGCCGGGGTGATGACCGGCATGGATGCGGTGCTGGCCGAGGACGGCTTCCAGGCACGAGACTGCCAACGCCTGGTCCACGCCACCACCTTGTTCACCAACGCCCTGATCGAGCGCAAGGGCGCGGCGACCGGCCTGATCACCACGGCCGGGTTCCGCGACACGCTGGAAATCGGCCGCGAGCGCAAGTACGCCCTTTACGACCTGGCCATCGCCAAGCCCGACCCCCTGGTGCCCCGCGAGCAGCGCCTGGAGGTGACCGAGCGCCTGGACGCGGCGGGCCGGGTGCTGACGCCGCTCGACGCGGACGGCCTGTTGGCGGCGGCCCGGCGGCTGGCCGAGGCGGGCGTCGAATCGCTGGCCGTGGTTTTGCTGCATGCCTACGCCAACCCGGCCCATGAGCAACAGGCGGCGGCGCTGCTGGCCGAGGCGCTTCCCGAGTTGAGCCTGTCCGTCTCCCATCAGGTGGCGCCGGAGATCCGCGAATACGAGCGCGCCTCGACGACGGTGGCAAACGCCTACGTGAAGCCCTTGGCCGAACGCTATCTCGGCGCCCTGGCGGAGCGGGCGGCGGAACGTGGCGTCGGCGCGCCCTTGCACATGATGCTTTCGGCCGGCGGCTTGACTCACTTGGAGGAGGCCACCCGGATGCCCGTGGAGATGCTGGAATCGGGCCCCGCCGCGGGCGCCCTGGCGGCCGCCTTCTTCGGCCGCGAGCTGGCCGGCGCCGAGGGGTCCGGCGACCTGCTCGCCTTCGACATGGGCGGCACCACGGCCAAGCTTTCCCTGGTTGAAGGCGGTGAGCCGCGCACGGCCTATGCCTTCGAGGCGGCCCGGGCGAAGCGTTTCGCCGAAGGCAGCGGCCTGCCCATGCGCATCTCGACGGTGGAGTTGATCGAGATCGGCGCCGGCGGCGGCTCCATGGCGCGCCTTGATGCGCTGGGTTTGCTGAAGGTGGGGCCGGAAAGCGCCGGCTCGGACCCGGGCCCGGCCAGCTACGGCCTCGGCGGCGTTGAGCCCACCGTCACCGATGCGGACTTCGCCCTGGGCTATCTGGACGCGGCCGGGTTCGCCGACGGCAACGTGACCATCGACGCCGCCGCCGGTGAGCGCGCCATCGCCGGCCTGGCGGAAAAGGCAGGGTTGAGCCCGACGGCCCTGGCCTGGGGCATTCACGACATCGTCAACGAGAACATGGCCAGCGCCGCCCGGGTGCACATCGCCGAGCGCGGCCGCGACCCGCGCGGCTACGCGCTTCTGTGCACCGGCGGGGCCGGGCCCGTGCATGCCTATGGGGTGGCCCGCAAACTGGGGCTCCGGCGCCTGGTCTGCCCCGCCGCCGCCGGGGTTGCCTCTGCGCTCGGGCTTTTGGTGGCGCCGGCCCGGGTCGACCGGGTGGCCACCGTCGGGTTCCACCTGGAACGGGATGATCCGGCCGATCTGGAGGCCCGCTTCCGGCGCCTCGAGGCGGATGCCCGCTCGGTGCTCGCCGGCACCGGCCTGGCGCTCGGTGACACGGCCTTCCACCGCCTCGCCGACGGCCGCTTCGTCGGCCAGGGTTTCGATCTGGTGGTGGCGTTGCCGCCGGGGCCCTACGACGGCGATCCGGAGGCTGCCCGCAACGCGCTGCTGGACGCCTTCGAGACCGGCTATCGGGAGCGTTTCAACCGGACCCCGCCCGACGTGCCTGTGGAGTTCATCAACGCGCGGCTGTCGGCCCGGCTTCCCGTGCGCGGCGGCGAGGCGGTATTGACGGCACCCGAGGGGACCGCCGACGATGCCCATGCCGGCAGCCGGCCGGCCTACTTTCCAGACGCCGATGGGTTCGTCGACACACCGGTCTACGACCGCCGCAAGCTCGGCGTCGGCGCGGCGTTTGCCGGGCCGGCCATCGTCGCCGATGCGGGCTCGACCCTGATCATCGGCCCCGGCGCCGAGGCCCGGGTGACGGAGACCGGGAACCTGATCGTCGATTTGCCGGCCGGGGAGGTGGGGCCATGAGCGGCGGCAACACGGACCGGGCCTTCGACGCGGTGCTGCTGGAGGTCCTGTGGACGCGGCTGATCTCCATCGTCGACGAGGCGGCGAAGGCCATCGTGCGCACCGCCTTCTCGACCCTCAGTAACGAGGCCAATGATTTCGCCTGCGTGCTCACCGATGCCCGCGGCCGCTCGCTGGCCCAGAATTCCGGCTCCATCCCGTCCTTCATCGCCACCCTGCCGGCCACTGTGCGCCATTTCCTCGACGCCATCGGCGCGGAAAACATGCGGCCCGGCGATATCTTGATCACCAACGATCCCTGGAAGGGCACCGGGCACCTGCCGGACGTCTGCATCGTGCAGCCCGTGTTCTTGGGCGGCCGGCTGGTGGCCTTCGCCGCCACCACCTCGCATGTGCCGGACATCGGCGGCCGCATCCGGGCCTTGGAGGCCCGGGAGATCTACGAGGAGGGCCTGCACATCCCGCTGACCAAGTTGGCCGACGGCGGCACGGTGAACGATTTCCTGGTCAAGATGATCCGCCTCAACGTGCGCACCCCGGACCAGACCATGGGCGACATCTGGGCCCAGGTGGGGGCCGGCGGGCTGATGGCCGAGCGGCTGCTGGCCCTGATGGGTGACTACGGCCTCGCCGATCTCTCGGCCCTTGCCGACGAGCTGTTCCGGCGCTGCGAGGCGGCCATGCGCGGCGCCATCGCCGAGGTTCCGGATGGCACCTACCGCTACGCCATGGAGACGGACGGCATGGACATCCCGTTCCGCTACGAGATCGCGCTGGAGATCAGCGGCGACGGAATCACCGCCGATTATGCGGGCACCACGGCGGCCCAGCCCCGGGCCATCAACTGCCCCATGACCTACACCTACGCCATGACCGCCTACGCGGTGAAATGCGCGCTGCTTCCCGAGCTTCCCAACAACGACGGCATGTTCCGCCCGGTGACCGTGATGGCCCCGGACGACTGCCTGGTCAACCCCAAGTTCCCGGCCGCCGTCTCGGCCCGGGCCGGCACCGGCCATTACCTGCCGGTGGTGGTCTTCGGCGCCCTGGGCCAGGCGGTCCCGGACCGGGTCATGGCCGGCGCCGGCTCGCCGCTTTGGGCCCTGACGCAAACCGGCCACCGGGAGGACGGCTCCGCCTACGCCAACGTGCTGTTCTTTAACGGCGGCATGGGGGCGCTCCCAGACAAGGACGGGGAAAGCTGCCTGAGCTGGCCGTCCAACATCTCGTCGACGCCTGTCGAGGTAGCGGAACGCAACGCGCCGCTGTTGTTCCGTCACAAGCGCCTCAACCCGGGCTCCGGCGGCGCCGGCCGGCAGCGCGGCGGGCTCGGCCAGGAGGTGCTCATGGAGAGCACCTCGGAGACGCCCATCTCCATGATGTTCATGGCCGAACGGACTCGCGTTTCGGCGCCGGGCTTCGACGGTGGCGGGGACGGGGGGCTCGGCGACGTCAGGATCAACGGCGAAGCCGTCAACCACCGCACCCGGCATATCCTCGGCAAGGGTGACGAGGTGCTGGTCCGCACCCCCGGCGGCGGTGGTTACGGCGATGTGCGGGCGCGGTCCGATACCCTGCATGCCGTGGACCGCCGGCGGGGCTACGTGGCGGAGGATTAAACCTTTCGTGATCGGCTTGCGCCCGGCTTTCCCGGCGGTCTAGGCTGACGCAATCGCGCCGAAGGGGGTTGTTGGACGCGCCGTGGCGCCCTTGCGGAATCCGAAACCCTCGCCGTGGACGGACGCAGGCATGTCGGCAATTGAGAATATCGAGCTCGATCTGAAATCCGATCTCTCTCGATTCGCCGGCTTGGCCGGGGCCTTCGGCAGTTGGGATCGATGGCGCAGCGGCGCCCCGGCGCCCCGTTGGCAGGCCGTCGACATGCTGGAATTGCCGAGCCGGATGATCCCCAGCACCATCGTCGTCGACGTGGTCGACGGCGGCGAGGACCTGAGATTTCGGTTCTGGGGCTCGGCGATGGTCGACTTCTACGAATCGGAACTGACCGGGCAATACTTCTCCCATGTCTCCGACCGATTGTTCGGCCGGCTGCCCCACGCTCAGTACCAGAAGGTCATCAACACGGCGGCGCCTTCCCTGTTCAGCGTCACCATCCGGCGCCCCAACGACATCCTGGCGAAGCGGATCAACCTGCGCCTTCCCATCGCCGACGGCCACGGCCGCGTCGACAAGGTGATGACGGTGGCCGATATCTGGAAACCCGACAACCGCTCCATCGGGGAGTGGATAAGCGCCAATAAGGCCGAGCAGGATTGAAGCGCCGCTTCGGTGCCGACAGATTCCTCGAAGCTCAAGCGATCCCCATAAACCCCGGCAGCCAGCCCTCGTGGGCGCTGCGCAGGTCCGCCAGCGGCGCCGAGAACCCGGCCACCCGGACCGCGTCGCCGCCGCTCCGGCCCACCGCTTGCGCCGGCACGCCGGCTTCCGCCGCCGCCACCAACAGGCTTTCCGGGTCGTCCGTGGCGATCAGGTAGCGGGCCTGGTCCTCGCCGAATAGATACGCGTGCAGCGCCACGGTGCCCGCCGCCGCCGCGTCCAGCTCGACGCCGACACCGCCGGCCAGCGCCATTTCCGTGGCCGCCACCAGGAGGCCGCCGTCGGAGAGGTCGTGGCAGGCCGACACGGCGCCCGAGAGGATTTGTTCGCGGACGAAGTCACCGTTGCGGCGTTCCGCGGCCAGGTCGATATGCGGCGGTGCGCCGTCCTCGCGGCCCTCGATCTCGCGCAGGTACATGGACTGGCCCAGGTGCCCCGCGGTCTCGCCGATGAGGATCAGGCTTAGGCCCTCGGCGGCGAGCCCCAGGCCGACGGATTTATTGGCGTCCTCGATGAGGCCGACGCCGCCGATGGCCGGGGTCGGCAGGATGGCCTGGCCGTTGGTCTCGTTGTAGAGCGAGACGTTGCCGGAAACCACCGGGAACTCCAGGGTCGAACAGGCCTCCCGCATGCCCTCGATGGCGCCCACGAACTGGCCCATGATCTCCGGCCGCTCCGGGTTGCCGAAGTTCATGCAGTCGGTGATCGCCAGCGGCTTGGCGCCGGTGGCGGTGATGTTGCGCCAGGCCTCGGCGACGGCGTGGCGGCCGCCTTCCACCGGGTCGGCCTTGCAGTAACGCGGCGTGCAGTCCGTGGAGATGGCCAACGCCTTCGGCGTGCCGTGGACCCGGACCAGGGCGGCGTCGCCGCCGGGCCGGCCGTGGCCCAAGGTGTCGCCCATGACCATGTGGTCGTACTGTTCCCAGATCCAGCGCTTCGACGCCATGTCCGGGGCACCCAAAAGTTTGGTGAGCGCCGCCAGGGGGTCGTTCGGGGCGGGCACGCTTTCGGCGTCGATGGGGGCGGGTTTCGGGGTCGGCGTCCAGGGGCGTTCCTTTTCATCGTACTCGGGGGACGCCAGGGCCAGCGGATCGATGGGCAGGTCGGCCACCTTCTCGCCATCGTGCATCAGCACCATGCGGCCCGTATCCGTCAGTTTCCCGACCACGGCGAAGTCGAGCTCCCATTTCTCGAAGATGGCCCGGGCCTGGTCCTCGCTGCCGGGCCGCAAGACCATCAGCATGCGTTCCTGGCTTTCCGACAGCATCATCTCGTAGGCGGTCATGTTCTCTTCGCGCTGCGGCACATGGTCCAGGTCCAGCTCGACCCCCATGCCGCCCTTGGAGGCCATCTCGAAGCTCGACGACGTCAAGCCCGCGGCACCCATGTCCTGGATGCCGACGATGCAGTCCGTCTGCATGAGTTCCAGGCAGGCCTCGATCAGCAGCTTCTCCGTGAACGGGTCGCCCACCTGCACGGTGGGGCGCTTCTCCTCCGAATCGTCGGAGAACTCGGCCGAGGCCATGGTCGCCCCGTGGATGCCGTCGCGACCCGTCTTCGAGCCCACGTAGACGATGGGATTGCCGGCGCCCGACGCCGCCGAATAGAAGATCTTGTCCGTATCCGCGATGCCCACGGTCATGGCGTTGACGAGGATGTTGCCGTCGTAGGCCGCGTGGAAGGTGCATTCGCCGCCCACCGTGGGCACGCCGACGCAGTTCCCGTAGCCGCCGATGCCGGCGACGACGCCGTCCACCAGGTGCTTGGTCTTGGGATGTTCGGGCCGGCCGAAGCGCAGCGCGTTCATGTTGGCAACGGGGCGCGCGCCCATGGTGAAGACGTCGCGGAGGATGCCGCCGACGCCGGTGGCCGCGCCCTGGTAGGGCTCGATGTAGGACGGGTGGTTGTGGCTTTCCATCTTGAAGATGGCCGCCTGGCCGTCGCCGATGTCGACGATGCCGGCGTTCTCGCCGGGCCCGCAGATCACCCACGGCGCCTCCGTGGGCAGGGTCTTGAGCCAATGTTTGGAGGATTTGTAGGAACAATGCTCGGACCACATGACCGAGAAAATGCCGAGCTCGGTGATGTTCGGCTCGCGCCCCATGATGTCGAGGACCTTGGCGTATTCGGCTTCCGATAAGCCGTGTTCGGCGACGATCTCAGGGGTGATCTCAGGGTTCGGTTCGCTCAAGGGAGGGCTCCGGATCTGGCGGTTCGGCGGGCCGGTTCTTAATAGCAGATGGGCGCCCCAGGGCAAGACCGGCGGACGGCGGCGAAAAAAATTGACCCAAATCAAAAAACCTTAAATTGACAACGGTTATTTCAATCTACAAAATGTAAATGTGTAATGGGGGTCCGGGCGTCCGGCTGGAGACGATTTCCGCAGGGGCGTCGCCAACGTCTTACGGGGTTGTATAGGGAGAGTTTCATGCCAATCCGTAAACCACTCTTCGTCGCCGCGGCCGTGCTTATCGGCACGTTCTCGGGCGGCGCGGCGGTCAAGGCCGACATGGCGTCGTCGGTCGTGCTCGCCAACACCTGCTTCTCGTGTCACGGCACCGACGGCCACAGCGCCGGCGCCATGCCGTCCATCAACGGCAAGCCGGCCAAATTCATCGAGTTGACCCTCAAGGCCTTCCGCGACGGCAAGAAGGAATCCACGGTGATGAAGCGCATCGCCAAGGGCTTCAACGATGCGGAGATCAAATCCTTGGCCCAGTACTTCGCCAAGAACCCGAACTGAGGGAGGCAATGATGAGCAAACTTACAAGAAGAACCTTCACCCGCCTCCTCGGCGCCACCGGCGCGGCGGCGGCGGCCGGCATCGCCCCCGGCATCGCCAAGGCGGCGAGCGCCCGGGTGGTCGTCATCGGCGGCGGCTTCGGCGGCGCCACGGCGGCCAAGTACCTGAAGCGCTTCGACAAGTCCATCGAGGTGACCCTGGTGGAGCCGAACACCCACTTCGTCACCTGCCCGTTCTCCAACACGGTGATCGGCGGCCTCAACGATATCCGCTACATCACCCAGAGCTACGACGCGTTGAGGGCCATGGGCGTCAAGGTGGTGCACGATTTGGCGGCCCACGTGGACGCGGCGAAGAAACAGGTCAAGCTGGCCAGCGGCCAAACCATCGCCTTCGACCGCTGCATCGTTTCGCCGGGCATCGATTTCAAATGGGGCGCCGTGGAAGGCGTTACCGAGGAGATCATCGAGCATGTCCCGCATGCCTGGAAGGCGGGGCCGCAGACCCTGCTTCTGAAGCGCCAGTTGGAAGCCATGCGCGACGGCGGCACCTTCGTCATCTCGCCGCCGCCGAACCCGTTCCGCTGCCCGCCGGGCCCCGGCGAGCGGATCAGCCTGGTGGCCAACTTCTTCAAGACCCACAAGCCGAAGTCGAAGATCATCGTCCTCGATCCGAAGAAGAAGTTCTCCAAGCAGGGCTTGTTCAAGGAAGGTTGGAAGAAGCTCTACGACGGCATGATCGAGTACCGCAACATCGACAACGACGGCGTGGTGCGCCGGCTCGACGCGGCCAACAAGATCCTGCACACGGACTTCGGCCAGGTGCAGGGCGACGTGGTCAATTTCATCCCGGCCCAGAAGGCCGGCGCCATCGCCCAGATCTCGGGACTGGCGGACAAGACCGGCTGGTGCCCGGTGGATCATCAGACCTTCGAATCGAAGATCCACAAGAACGTGCACGTGATCGGTGATGCGTCCATCGCCTCGCCCATGCCGAAGTCGGGCTTCGCGGCCTCGACCCAGGCCAAGGTCTGCGCCGCGGCGGTCGCCGCCATGTTGAAGGGCGGCTCACCGGGAACGCCGAAGTTCGTCAATACCTGCTACAGCCTGGTCGGCCCGAGCTACGGCATCTCGGTGGCCATGGTCTATGGCTTCAAGGACGGCAAGATCATCAAGATCAAGGGTTCCGGCGGCTTGAGCCCGTCCGGCGCCGACGACCTGTTCCATGAGCAGGAAGCCATGTATGCGGACGGTTGGTACCGTTCCATCAGCACGGACATCTGGGGCTAGCCGACCACCGTTGGTCCCTGACAGGCGCCGCCGGGTTTCCCTACTTGGGCCCGGCGGCGTTTTTCTTTGGCTCAATTCGCAAAACGAAGGCATGGCCTCGTCATCGCCGCCTCGAGGCAGGCTCTTGGCGATGGCTGGTCGCCGAGTTCGATGAGATGGAACCATCTGAGATAGCTGTCCAGGTACTTGGTGGCG
>Ga0209568_1000714_pt1 | contig 11869 bp, 10 predicted proteins | sample WorMetOlspDAHAB2_FD_187406 | JGI IMG/M metagenome (GOLD analysis project Ga0209568, IMG submission 187406) | Marine gutless worms symbiont microbial communities from Max Planck institute for Marine Microbiology, Germany - Olavius sp. DAHAB.2... ...
AGACTACCTTTCCGACCCGTCCAGAACCAGACAAAGCAGCATTTCTGGCAATATCCACATCGCCAGACCCTAATTGCCTATCCACCTTGAGCTCTCGACCGGACTTGACATCAATCTTCCCTGTAAACTGGGGCCTGGTATCTGGGGAACTGGCACCTGGGGAACTGGTATCTGTAAGGTGCCAAATCACGAACTGGTCAGAACCCTCAGGAAAGTCAGAAACTTCAGCAAGCTCGATGACTGACTTAGCTCCGCCCTCGATGGAACCACTGAACTCGGCACTACTAGTTCTAGTCAACCCCAGTCTCAGAGGTTTGTCATCGAGAAGCTGGAGACTGGATGATGCATCTCCTTCAATGCCTAAGATCCTCAGGACTTTCTCTTGCTCTGAATTAGCCCCCCCCGAAACTGCATCCTCCGTGTCGGACGCAGATCTGATCGCGAATATGCCTGACCCCTTCAGGGAGACAAGGGAATTATCATGTAAATCTCCAGACCTTAGGATGACAACCTTGCCCTCGTCGACCTCCAATGCACCGGTGAAGGTGTTAAGTCCTCCCAGTTCCAGAGCTCCTGATCCGGTCTTCCTAAGGCCTTTAGAAACAGCAGCACCAGTACTATCCACAGGGTTCTTAATAACTGCATCGATGGTGACCGTCTTGCCAGCATCAACCTGGATCTCAGAGAACGTATGTTGAGACTCCGCTTCAGTTTGAGATCCCGCTTCAGTTTGAGATCCCGTTTCAGTATCAACACCCTTGAGAACCAGGAAAGCAGGATTGTTCGTATCAGGAACAAGCCTGTAATTGTCCTTAAACAACATTTTCTTGAAAAACAGAGGCTCAACACCTCCAACAGAAACATCTTTGAGGGTGATCACTCCAGTAACATCCCTCGGAAGGTTCTGGCCACGGATTCTGCCAAACGTCAAGACGTCGGCTTCCGGGTCGTAATCATATAGTGGACCACTACCAGAACTACTATCATTCCAGAAAAAAGCGGCGTCCAGTTCGCTGGTATGTTCCCAGACACCACTGGCCCCCCCCACTCCGACTAGCCTAGCATTTCCAAACCAGTAAGTACCTTTCTTAATATCCAGAGTGAGACGTAGTAATTTTGCGTCTTCACCAGGCGCATCCTCTACAAAAAAATCGCCTTTCAGATAAGGACGACGATTCTTACCAGGGTAGCTGTGGAGTCTAAATTCTTCAGCGATATTGGGAGTGGAAGTTTTATACTTAATAAGGGTGTAAGTCTTGGGGTAGGAGCTTATGGGGTCTAAGCTCTGTATTTGCACTTTAACATATTTACGTCGTAAGACACTGATGTCCTCGAAACTCAACTTGCCATCTATATCAAGACGATCGTAATTAGGCCCCCTAAGATCGACCAACAATCTACTTCCGCCCCTAAGGTCCAGGCCAGCTAGGTTTAGAACGCCACTACGAGTCTCGCCGGAGACACCAGGAGAGATCACACCATGTACTCTAAGAATACCCCCGCCCTGCCTGCGGATAGATCCAAAACCGGCTAAAGTCCAGGTATCCAATATTGCTCCCATCCGAGGGTTCACTGATAGATTGCACTGGCGTCTAGCATTAGTTGAACCTCTTTTCAAATAGAAGTTGAATTGACTCTCTGGCATCTCCCCAGAACCAAAAGAGACACAGCGCTGTTCTGCTGCGATCAATTCTCCTCTTGTTGGGAAATAATCAGACGAAGAAGTGCTCCCTTCTCCAGTCCAGAAAGATGCAACACACATCCAAGCGATGATAAAGACAAGGACAGACCTTAAGCTCTTGCGCAGACATAGTCTCCATTTTATTTCCTCGAAGACAGTGATCCCATCACCCCACATCTCACCCACTCCCAGACTCATGACTCAGGGTTAACCACCACTAATAGCACGCGAAGTAGATTGAAACTGCTATTAATTTAATATTTGCATGACAGCCAATACCCATAGCAGCTTAAACGGCGCCAAACGACCATAACACTTGCATTTTTTTAGTAATCAGACGCAACTTCCTTACGATATCTCCTCGCGCAATAGAAGTGTAATACAGACTGTAACACTGTAACTTTGTTTGATTATAAAACTGTAACACTGTAACTTTGTTTGATTATAAAAGCGTCTACTTTTATAAAAGCGTCTACTTTATACTAAGAAGATCGAGAGAATCGGATTGTGATAGGGTTTTGCGACTTCTTCCTCACCCCTAAATGAGAAGCATCTACTTCTAGCCTTTTGTGAGTAATTGATGCGATTACCTTTACAGTCTTGGAGGAGAAGAACGTGATTATGACCTTGCAAATTATTCTCGGATTGTGTTAACGGAGTGATGTCATGTGAACACCTGGAACATGTCCGTTCTTGCTTCCTAGGAGGCATCAAATGCGTTTATATGCGGGTCACCACCTGCATTGTGTGGTCCCGGTGTGCTGGACATCCGAAACTGGGACCTAGACAGGTCCTGCGGTAGAGGCTACCAAAACTAGAACCTCAACAAGTTCTTCTATCGGAATTGCAACATGTGAAGTTCATAATGTCTCATAGCCGGCATAGCTCAGCGGTAGAGCAGCGGTTTTGTAAACCGCTGGTCGGGGGTTCGATTCCCTCTGCCGGCACCCGATTGTAGATACTTCATCGATAGTGATCCGATAAAGAACCCACAACACTCTAATAAAGTCCGAAGAACTCACTTGACATCAGAACAGAACATTAACCGAAAACGTGATTATAGGAGAATCCAAGTACAACTGCAGAGCGGCAATCCCCAAGGCCATCCCATAGGGAATTCCAGAAGGCGTATCGGGAGTCTCTAAAAATCCTATCTTCAAACTGGGACAAAGGCGCAAGTGTTGGGACAAGTATATAGTGACAATAGCTATTAGACCGCCGTATACGGCAGAAAGTAGATAAAACAATAGTGCTTTATCCCAGCCAATCCACAGGACTGCCATAGCAGCAAACTTGACGTCCCCTCCCCCCACAACACCACAGCCAAAAAGAACTATACCCACTATCAGGGTCGCGACACAGGCTAGAAGCGACCACATGACAATCCAGGGAGAAAGAAAGACAGCTACAGCCATCACAAAAAACAGAAAAAAGCCGACAACTGAAATCCAATTCGGAATCCGCAGAGTCAAAAAATCGATCACTGCCGTATACACAGCCAAAAACGGAAAGACCGTCATCAGCGCAATTTCAACCATGGTACGACCACACCATACAAGATGCACAGAAATTACTGAGACATGCCCAGCATGCAGCGGTACAGTAGTGTAGTATCACATCAACAATATTTGATGAAACAAACCAGCAGCAATCCAGTATTCCAAGAAGGCAGCGGAGCGAAATTTCATCACATCAACAGTATTGGATGACGCAAACTCGCAGCAATCCAGTATTCCAAGAAGGCAGCGGAGCGAAATTTCATCACATCAACAGTATTGGATGACGCAAACTCGCAGCAATCCGCCTTCCAAGACGACAGTGGAACGCAATTTCATCCCATCAACAGTATTCAGGACTCGTAGCAAACTAAGCTTGAAATAGAACCATCTTGGTTAGTACGAGCTATCGCTTCTGCCAGCAAAGGAGCTATGGAAATCACAGTGATGGTTTTAGCATTCTTTGTTGTTTCTGTCGCTTCTATGCTGTCCGTGACGATTAAGTTCTTTAAATCTGATGAAATGATCCTGTCCACTGTGTCACTGGAAAATACTCCGTGCGTGACGTAAGCCTTGACTTCTTCTGCCCCATGATCGAGGAGAGCCTTGGTGGCATTGATGAGGGTTTTTCCTGAATCCACGATATCATCACACAGGATACACACCTTACCTCTCACATCCCCGATGATGTTCATGATTTCCAGATCACCTTTGTGTTTTCTCCGTTTATCCACTATAGCCAGTTGAGCGTTTAACCGATGAGCCATAGCGCGAGCACGAACTATCCCCCCAACATCTGGAGAAACAATCACAAGCTCTCTCTCACTTCCGTGTATCTCTATGAGGTTCTTCGCTATTACGGGAACGGCCAAAAGGTGATCAACTGGTATGTCGAAGAAGCCCTGAATGTGATCACTGTGCAAGTCCAGTGTCAGAACTCTGTTCACTCCGGAAGTCGTGATCAAATTGGCAACGAGCTTGGCTGAAATCGGGGTGCGAGTAAAACCTCGACGATCTTGGCGAGCGTAACCAAAGTATGGGAGAACAGCGGTGACGCGCTCGACTGAGGCCCTCCGCAGGGCATCCACGATGAGAAACAGCTCCATGAGGTGCTCGTTGGCAGGATCACTGATCGACTGAACGACGAATACATCTTCGCCACGCATGTTTTCCTGAACTTCGACTAGGACTTCGCCGTCAGGGAACTTGCTCACCAGACAAGCTGACAACTCGATGTCCAGACATCGAGCTATAGACTCACCAAGAGAGCGATTAGAATTCCCACACACCACTTTCATATACTTTTCCCCCTACTGGCAAAATCATTATCCTCGACTGATAAGGTCTCAGTTGTTCCTAGTTATAGCACTGATAAGGTCTCAGTTGTTCCTAGTCATAGCGCGGTAGCACTTGGTTTCTCACATCTAAGTGTACGACGGAGTGATCGCATCCACTTCACTGAAATGACTTCCTACTACTAAAAACTGACCTGGCTTCCCGGATACCGATAAGATCTACACGGACCTAAAGTCAATATCAACCTGCTAAATCAGTCCCTGAACCATGTTACGATTTGTTTATCCCTCCAATAGAAAACCTAGCCCTATCTTAACCAGGTTTTGCCTTTACATGTAGAAACTATACTCGTCTGAACCTGGTTTGCGTCTACATTTAGCAGGAAAGTCTCACCTGGCTTTATAAACCCGGACCTGAGCATGCAACCTAAAGGCAAGCTTAGAAAAGCATAATACAAGTATATAGACAAGCCCAAGTCAAAATCAGCCGCAAATTACGGAGAAAAACTCAGCTATAATCGGCTATCATGCTGCGCCATAGTTTCAATTAACCGTTGAAGTTGCGATAGATACTTGTATATTTGGTTATAAGTTCATCAGCCATGTGGTTTCTCTGATTACTTACTTATAAAAACTCAACTTATTTTTTACGACGTTGCGTGAAAATGCCGCTCAGATACATCCAGCTGCGGAATGGGAAGTTTCTTTGATCTAGCAGTTCTTGTAATCGGAGATTAGGCAAGGTGTCTGTAATTAAAGAGTTGTCATACATCCCGTCCGATGACGAGGAGTTCATGAACGACAGGCAAAAAGAGTACTTCAGAGCTAAACTGCTCTCATTGAAAGCGGAAATCCTAGAAGGAGCTAGAAAGCGATTGCAAGATCTCGCAAAGGATGGAGGTCGCTGCGCAGATGCTGCTGATCGTGCCGCTCTGGAGACCAATAACACCGCAGAATGCCGTACACACTACCATCAGAGCTTACTGCTCAACAGCATCGACAACGCTTTGGACAGGCTTGTCAACGACACTTATGGGTACTGCGAAGAAACCGGAGAACAGATTCCTCTTCAGCGCTTGCAAGCCAGACCGGCGGCTACATTGTCACTGGAAGCACAACAACGCCGCGAATTTCTGAACAAGCTTCATCGTTTCTGAACTCGACTAGAATCTCGCTCACTCGAAATACCATGCAATTGTCACTGGCAGGGGTGAGGCCAGGTGTCTTAAAAGCATAACGAGTTCGAGCAGAAACAGTGCGCTCAAGCATCTCCATCTGAGCCGGCCCAATATTCCCAAAGAACCCCACTGATGCGCCTCGGTTTATCTTTTGGTCTCTCTTTCCGTTTTTTCCCTAACCAATACCTGCGACCATCAGCCCCCGAGGACTTTGCATACGATCGACTAGATGCAGATCTGGTTTTCACAATCTTTCCGGCGTTTCTTCTGGCGAAAAGCACGGCCTTGCTCTCAGGCTTGCGAGGCACGACCAATTTGGCAAACAGGTGGTCAATCCCCCTATTTTTCATGACTGGATTTCTAATAACCTGTCTGTACCTAAAAGCTTTCCCGGTCCTAAAAGTTGCTAGCAATTTTCCTTGGTCTGAACCAGATAAATGAGCTGGAGCTACGTACTGAACCATGACTCTGGCTAAACCGATATCCCTAAAGCCGAGTACATGTGCTGCCATTTCCGAGAGGTCAATGATCCTCTTGCCTATGAAAGGACCTCTGTTGTTCACCCGAACTACAACCGACCTTCCATTTCTCAGGTTGGTGACACGTGCGTATGAGGGTAATGGCATGGTGGGATGCGCGGCGGACAGCCTCATCCTATCGTAGACTTCCCCGTTAGCCGTCTCACGTCCATGAAACGCTATACCGTACCATGATGCGGTTCCGACTTGTCTGCCTCGACTTGGACTTCGCTCTGGATAGTACGTCCTTCCGTTGACCCTATACGGCTTACCTGTCTTGAAATGCCCTCCACCGGAAGGGATCAATTGTCCGTCTTTGTATCTACGCTTAGAAGCTTTCCCCCATCTCTTGCCTTCTGGAAACATGTATTTCTGTTGATGCGATTTAAATCCAAATTGCATGTTGTTTTTTTCACAACCAACCAACCCGGCAATCAGCAGCACTAAACACAGAAACCGCATGAATCGGCAATTCCACATAGTACGGCACCCCCTAAACAACAGTCCCAAACACAAGAAGCACAATTCTGAACGATCTGGTTCTACACCGTATTTCTTACACTAGGCTCACATTACGTTACTAGAGTTACATTAAACTATATGAAAATACACGATGGAATTACCTATTATTGTCCCGCTACGTCAACAAAGCATCATAACATCTAGCTTGCATCATGCTATTAAAGCATGTAGATTTCACGGACTTGATTGGTCTGATAGGCTTCGTTGACGGGCGGTTAGCTCAGCTGGTTAGAGCGCCTCGTTTACACCGAGGAGGTCGGGAGTTCAAGTCTCTCACCGCCTACCATAGTCGTTGCCGTTCGCCTTTTCACCGTTTCGACTCCGCGCTAAGTCTTTTCGGTCTTTGTGCTTTTCCCTTTCTCATCATTTCGCGAATATCGAATACTACTCCTGCATCCACAGGCAGGATGGGACACTCCACAAAGCAGAGCCAGGACGGTCCTGACTACTTCTAGTCAATCTATTTGACCCGACCACATTCACCACAGGTGTGAACGAATCATATGATCCAAATGGTACGGCTGGAAGGTTTCGAACCTTCGGCCTCCGGAGCCACAATCCGACGCTCTACCAGACTGAGCTACAGCCGCAAAATAGATAAAGCGAACCATCACGTTAATGCCTCGCATTTCTATGAATGTACGGGCAAACTGCACGCAGTGCAAGTCCCAACACCTACCAATGCGAAACAGATGGAAATACTCCAGCTCAACTAAGAAACCGTAAATGACTGAACCGAAATTACCACAACAGTCTGGGAAAATGGATTCATCCGCCAGGAGAGCGTCAAAGACTGTCAAAGACTGTCAAAGACTGTCAAATCGAAGGACTAGATGATTAGGAAGCCAGGAAAGGCCACGCCGAAATTACCACAACAGTCTGGGAAAATGGATTCATCCGCCAGGAGAGCGTCAAAGACTGTCAAAGCCTGTCAAAGACTGTCAAATCGAAGGACTAGATGATTAGGAAGCCAGGAAAGGCCACGCCGAAATGACCACAACAGTCTGGGAAAATGAATTCATCCGCCAGGAGAGCGTCAAAGACTGTCAAAGCCTGTCAAATCGAAGGACTAGATGATTAGGAAGCCAGGAAAGGCCGCGCCGAAATTACCACAACAGCTTGGGCAAATGGATATTCATCTGCCAAGGAAAGGTCAACCTGCGAAACTGAATAACATGGAACCATCCTGGACAGATACGAGCTTGCTTTCCCACTAAACTCCATGCCAGGCTTTCCAAAAGCATCATTTGTGGTTTCGAAGTCTAGCCAATGAATCCCGCTAGCTATTCCAATCCCCAGGGCTTTCGAACAAGCTTCCTTGGCTGCAAATCGCTTGGCATACGATGAAGCTGGACACTTGCTTTTGTCCGATATCATGCGCTCTCTTTCAGTGAAGCATCTGTGGGTGAAACGGTCACCAAATCGCATCAGCAATCGCTCAACACGAGGGATCTTTACCAAATCAGTACCAATCCCTAGAATCATCCCCCATACCTCACTGCCTCGATTCTCCGCCGCATTTCTTTGATGGCTGCCGGGAGCCCGACAAAGATAGCTTCTCCAACCAGAAAATGACCGATGTTGAAACCGCACAACTCAGGAATGCTGGATATTATCTCGACCGTTTCGTAATTTAAACCGTGTCCGGCATAAACCTCTAATCCTAACGATGCCCCGACCTTCATGGCTTCTCTCAAACGTGACAACTCCGCATCACGTTCAGCATACCGCTTGTCAGCATGGTGACTGCAGTAGGTTCCAGTGTTGAACTCAAGGATAGAGACTCCTAAATCAGCAGATGCCTTAACCTGTTCAATATCGGGCGAGACAAACAAGGAAACCACTACACCAGCCTGAGTTAGATTCTCAACTTTGGGTCGCAAAGCATCACTGAGTGAGATCACATCGAGACCTGCTTCTGTTGTGATCTCCTGTCGTCGTTCTGGGACTATACAGCAAGAGTGAGGAGAATGCTCTAGAGCAAAACTCACCATCTCCTCTGTTGCCGCCATTTCAAGATTAAGCGGAATAGTGATTTCATTCTTGATCCTGATTACGTCCTGATCACGAATGTGCCGCCTGTCTTCTCGCAAGTGCACAGTCACGATATCGCCACCCGCCTCTTCCACCAAGCGTGCAGCGGACACTGGATCCGGAAAAGACCCACCACGTGCATTCCTGAGGGTTGCCACGTGATCTACATTGACTCCCAAGCTGATCTTTCTATACACTTAACGCACCTTATCGCTGTATGATTTTTTTGTGCGTGGTGCCATCGAGATGTCGCACTCCGCTGCGAATCCTTACCAAAAAATACGACACAAATCTAGTTGCCGTGCTGAGTATTTGTCTGTAGAATTTCGGATGTTTTTTCACAATCTTCAGGGTGTTAAGTAGTAGCGGTGAGATCAGCAGTAGGCAGAAAAAGAGTTTTAAGAGAAGTTGCAATCGTTTTATTTCAGGCGCTTCTCTTAGCTGGCTTCGTCAGAACTTTTCTCTTTCAATCGTTCAACATCCCTTCTGAGTCTATGACCCCAACTCTTCTGATCGGGGACCATCTCTTTGTTTCTAAGTTTTCGTACGGCTACAATAGGTACTCATTCCCGCTGGATATGTTGCCGTTTAGCGGTAGGTTTTTCGCTAGATCGCCTGAACTCGGTGATGTTGTAGTATTCCGACTTCCTACGGATCCGAGCGTTGACTACATCAAGCGCATAGTTGGCACTCCGGGAGACCGAGTGCAAATCAAGATGGGTCGGCTTTTCATAAACGGAGTGCCAGTTAGGCGAGAACTGGTATCGGATCCTTTATCGGGGTCAGAGCTAAAACTGGCATCAAACTCCAATCACGACGTAAGAAGAGTGGCATCCAACCGAAAAGACAAGAAAGACACTTCCAAACTGTTCAAGGAAACCCTACCTAATGGGATCAGTTACTTGACATTCCAATCAGAGGGTGCAAGCCCACCAGATGGAGAGGCGAGGATCCTGTTCACCGTAAACCATGACAACACAATAGAGTACTTGGTACCTGAGGGACATTATTTCATGCTGGGAGACAATCGAAACAACTCTCAGGATAGCCGGTTTCTGGGTCTAGTTGGATACGTACCAGCTGAAAATCTGATCGGCAAGGCACAGGTCTTGTTCTACTCTGCTGACACCTTGGGAGCAAAGACCTGGTTGGGAGCCTTCTGGATAACCATAACGCAGCCATGGCGGGTGCGATACTCTCGTTTCTTTACAAAGCTATGAATGAAACTGACTGCCTCACTACTGAAATAATTTCTTCTCTTGAAGACAGGCTTGGTTATGCTTTCAAGGATCCTGATCTGTTGCGACGCGCGATTTGGCACAGTAGCGTTTCTGGGAAACTCGTGAAAGACTACGAGCAACTGGAATTCTTAGGAGATCGTGTGCTAGCTCTTGCAATCGCAACGATGCTATACCGTACTTTCCCTGATGCCAAAGAAGGAGAGATGTCTCGCTGCCTCAACGCACTGGTGAACCGGAGTACCTGCGCTGATGTGGCGAGATCCATCGGAATTGGTCGCTTCATATTTATGGCAGACAGTGAAGTCCAGGCTGGAGGACGAGACAAAAACAACATCCTGGGAGATGTAATCGAGGCTGTAATCGGATGTATTTACATCGATGCTGGTCTGAGCCGTGCTGAAGCCTTTGTAGAGCGTCATTGGGGGCATCGCATGCTGGCTGTACGTGGAATGGCTCACGACGCCAAGACCGTACTCCAGGAATGGGCTCAAGCTCAGAAACTCGCTCCCCCTATTTACACCGAAACATCCAGGACAGGAGCGGATCACTCCCCCAAGTTTACCATCACTGTCAGTGTGAAGGGTTTTGATTCTCTGGATGCTGAGGGTTCGTCGAAACGAGAAGGAGAGCAAAATGCCGCACGTGCCATGCTCATACGCGAGAAAGTCTGGTCTGAGACTTCGACAGCGAGCTCCAAGGTTAGTATCGGTAGCGGCTCCTGCAAGGACTTGAAGACGTGACTGAAACCAAGTGTGGATTTGTATCCATAATCAGCCTTCCGAATGCTGGCAAGTCGACATTGATCAACAAACTGGTCAAGAATCATATCTCGATTGTCACACACAAGGCCCAGACGACCAGGTCCCTGATACGAGGGATTTCCACCTCCGGGAATTCTCAGGTTATCTTCGTGGATACTCCTGGAATAGGTGGCGATGGGCACAGTTTGTACAAGGTCATGACGAAGACAGTCAGGCTGAGTGCCAGTGATTCCGACCTGGTAACCCTGTTGGTGGATGCGAGACAAGGACTAAATACAAAACTGACAAATCTGATAAGGACGATAAAGAATTGGAACAAAGCATTGGTGCTGGTTCTGAATAAAATCGATATCGTCAGACGAGACAGTTTATTGAAACTGACCGCAGATATTCACGGTCATGCGGAGTTTCTAAATACCTTCATGATCTCCGCTCTAAAGGGAGACGGAACAGAAGACTTACTGCGATGGCTTCATGATAAAGTCCCTCAAGGAGAGTGGCTCTACCCAGAAGACCAGGTCCGAGACATTCCCCTCCACAACCTGGCCGCAGAAATAACGAGGAAACATATTTTGCTTTCAGTACACGACGAGTTGCCATACAATTTGGAGGTGGAAACCAGTCAGTGGACTCCTCTTAGAGATAAGTCTGTGAGCATTCATCAGACGATTCACGTGGGGCACTTGGGACATAAAAAGATCCTCCTTGGCAAACATGGGAGGAGCATCAAGCACATTGCTATGGCTGCGCGGAGTGAAATCATAGAAACCCTCGGACAGCCGGTACACTTATTCCTATTCGTAAAAGTTCATCCAAAGCAATCGAGAAAAATAGGAACACAAATCCAAGAATAAGATCAGTTTAACTGTTGAGAGTGCATTAAAACGGCTGCATATCAGAAGCTAAATAGGGTAACGCGGCCAAATTCGGAACTAGATCTGTCCAAACTATCCGGCAGCGTCAGGACCAGGTGTTCAGACCAAAGATCTGGGTCTAGCCAAAGGGTTTAGCCAAAGGGTTTAGCCAAAGGGTCTAACCAAAGCATCGTGGGACTCTAAAGTACGACCTGTCCGATGCTTGACACAAAACTTCTATAGATTAACCTATCTAAATTCAAAGCTCTGTAAGTCCAAACTATCAGGC
>Ga0209568_1000716_pt1 | contig 11854 bp, 8 predicted proteins | sample WorMetOlspDAHAB2_FD_187406 | JGI IMG/M metagenome (GOLD analysis project Ga0209568, IMG submission 187406) | Marine gutless worms symbiont microbial communities from Max Planck institute for Marine Microbiology, Germany - Olavius sp. DAHAB.2... ...
GGGAGTATCTGCCGGGTGGTTATCTCTGTACACCTGTAACTACAGCCCTAGTCCCTAGAAAACTGAAGAAAAATTAACATGAACTTTTAAGAGAAAATAAAAACAGCATAAAGAACAGACTGAAAATTCCGATGCATTGTCGAAAAATTTGAAGTCGGAATTGAAGAAGTAAATTCGACGCCGTCGAAACGTCGTCGAAAAATCTCGAGCGAGTCTAAAACGTTCGACGCGATCGATGTCAGACAGTATTCTGTAGTACGTTCTGATGTAGGTAGTGTGTAGTTACTATGTAATTACGCCTAATGAATTCTTTTCTGTCATTTACACATGGTATATAACGTAATCCTCTTATGGCAGTAGTGCATTTTAACTCCGCATAAGCAATTTGCATCACACCACATGCATATCGCCTCGTCATATGTTCCGATGACTCTTGATTAACAAACTATAAAGTACAAATAAAACTGCAGACCAAAAAGTACGTTTTCGTCAGTTGTAGACCTTTCGAACACTTTGCTGGACAAGAGCCATTCTGCCGCCATCTGTAGCTGTTAGCACGCCAGTCGCTCTTCTTGGAGTCATCATCCTAGCCAAACCGGTATCTGACGCCGCCCTTCGGTTGGAACAGTGGCATCGTTTGTCTCGGCAGCGAGTTGAATAGATCTTGAATAACGTCAAGCGTCATTTGAGTTCGACATGATACTCGACATATTGACGATGTTAAGCAAACGAACTGCTTGTGGTTGTTCTTATGTAGTGTTTTCAGTGTCGCAGTAGGGGGCGTTGCATTATACAACGTGTGCACGCCAGAATCGCCCGGTGATTATCACCTCCCTCCCTCCCCTTAGAAGTAGGCCCCTTAAATTCAACTAGGGGATCTGGGGGAGTGTTGTAAGCTCCCCGAGCGTGGTCTGGGCCGGAGCCCCAGCCGAAATCGAATTTTGTGTATTTCAGACTAAAAATGTGACATCTGGTGGCAACAGTTTTAATGATTTTACTGAGAATCAACTCATCAAATATCGTGCAGTTTAAACAATAACGGAACATTGTGACAAAAATCTTAAGGATCATCAATCAGAATGTTTAATGCAAGTGTTTAGTGAATATCAGATATAGTCCAATCGGCGGCGCTTCACTGATGGCGCAGTATTTGCGGCGGTATCGTCAGTAGCTGCTTGCCGCATTGCTTCAGCCTTCCAGACACTCTTTCAGCAGTTGCCAGTGCGCGTAATACTGGGATATGCAGATACGGAGAGGACTGCAGTGAGTGAGTAGAGTTTAACGCCCCACTCGACACAATATAGGTCATTTCGGAGGCGGAAGTAGGGACGGACAGCGGTAGTTGTTTTTTATATTATGCGTATGCGAGATGGCATATCGCTTAGTCACCACTCACCTCAGCATCAACAACATGACAGGGGATTTGGCGGGACTTGTTACCAGTCCACTAGGTCCAGTGCAGTGACTGCAGAGCAGTGACTATCTATCGTGCCCCCATTGCAAGCTGCAGAGACTTACAATAGGTTTATTGGGTACTGCAACCCGGTTTGTCGTGCACGTGATTCCGCAAAAAATCCTACGTTTGCGACTCGTACATCACCGACAAAAATCAGTATATGCCGGTGGGGGGTGCATCCCCCCATCCTCTCCCCTAGATCCTCCACAGGGCCTACCTGTCCTGCTTGTGTGTTGGAGTCGATGTGCAGTGTGACAGGTAAAACAGTCAGTACGTTACACAAGTCGTTTTATTCTAATAACAGTGAACCAAAACACTACAGCAGACACGCGCGATGATTGTACATTACAATCTAAACAGCCCTGGATGCATGCTTCGTACAGTTTAGTGAAGAACTCATTTGTTATGTGGGTAAAATGCGGATGTTTACCCGCATCGGAATCGGCATTATACCCGTTGTGACATCCGCACATCCGCATTATACCCTCGGCCCTTAATCGGTAATAATTGGTAGAATTTGTCACAGTATGTTGGGTAACCAGACGGTTTACCGACAAACCAGCTCACAGTCAAGTCAGTCAACTCGCGGACTAGTCAACTTTCCGAAATGTTTGATGGAAAATTTTGATCATATAATCCCTTTGGTGTAACAGTGCAGATAAGCTCCGCCACCCGAGAATTGATGCTTATTTAGCAGAACAAGTTTTGCTGAAAAATAACTGATCTGGGGTGGTGGAGCTTATCTGCACTGTTACCTTGCTTTTACTGTGATGTCGGATATATGTACATTGTCAGTATTCGATAGGGTTTGGGTCAGGGTTCAGTGTTTGATGGTAATGAATCCGCATGTACAACATGTGTTATGATTACCACTTTTCTGAGATTTGCTGGCGATGAGTTGACTAGTTGAGTGTCTTCTTTTGATGTTAGTGGAATGTTGCAAAAAGGAATAATGTTTCTTATTATATTAACAATTATTGATGATTTTCAAGATCTCGATAATACTGTGTGAGCTGTGGTTCACTTTCTGTGTGCTTAGATCATGGAAAGTACTGTAGAAGAAACGAAAGTGTTCAGTATGTTGGACAATCTTTCTCCACCAGGTTTATGGGCCAACTCTGGTTGCAACCAGTCGCCTGACCCGCTAGTGGACATTTCGACATCAACAGCTGGAGATGCCCTGCTGAGCTGCCTTTCGGACAAACCACCGATCTCACTATTGCAAGAACTGTGTGTCAAACGTGGTTTGAGTCCACGCTATGAGCTGATCGAGAGCGAAGGGCCGGTACATGAAAGAATATTCACTTACCGAGTTGCTGTAGGAACACTTACCGCAACTGGAAAGGGTACATTATCATGTTTCGTACATGTTTATGCTCATGTTTATGTCACTGATTTAGCTCAGACTTTAACTTTTTAAATATTCACTTTGCTATCTATTTTTATTTTGCTGCGCATTTGGCTTTAGGTGGAGAGGCTGTAGGACACGTGGTCTATATTGATGTACGAACCTTGTTGGATTGGAAACCAAACTGGGATATTGCTGCCTGTACCTCAGTTGCCCATGCTGCTGCATTAAAACTTAGAATTAATTTCTGGTACATGCTCACCAACTTATCTTGGAAAGGATTATAAAGTGTGTTATGTTGGTTACTTTTTATTACTCAGCGCATTTGAAACGTGTGTATGCTAAGTTGTGCATTAGAATATATGCGGACTTGTGTTGTGTGATGGAGTGGGGACAGTGTCAGTTATCACTGCTGCGACGTTGCAGGGTCAAGCAAGAAGAGAGCAAAGCATGCGGGTGCTACATTAATAATTGCCGAGATGTTGAAAGACGGCGATCGGATCCACTTGTCAACTTCCGAACAGAACATCGAGTAGGCTTTCCTTTCATTTTTTAGTTTCCATGTTCTGCTGCACTTATCCACTTAGAAGAAAACTTATGTTTGATCAGACTTTATCTCTCGTAACTTTTTTGGATACATGTTCAGAAAGATTAACCACTAAACATGCTATAATAGCCATAAGCCCATGGAAACAGAGTTTGCATGGGCTTATGGCATCTTATACTTTATAGTCAAGTTTCATGTCAGTCAGACCCCCAGCAACTGAGAAATTAAGTTTATGTACAGTGTCTGAGTTTTAAGCTAGAGTACTCGTAGGTCATTGATAGAGGAAGTTTCTTTAAAACAGATACTCGTAGACATTAGCAAAATCTGTGCCTATTTAAGTGATTGGTCGACTTCGTAACTGTATTCAGAGAAAGGCAGAAAGTTTGAACATGTTTTCTGAACCTCCAGATTATCTGTAGTCGTATTGATTTTGTTCAGTCGTCAGTTTGAACATTTACATAATTATTCATTCTTTACTCATATATAGTGCGTGCGACTAACATTTTTTTTGTAATAGTGAATGTCCACTTGTATGTGGTAATTTTCATTCAGTTCCCCGTGGACGTGTGATCAATAATGAAAATCTTTAGTGGGCATTTTCAGGGTTCAAAAAACTGTTAAAAAAGCCCAACCCATTGGGCTTTAAAAAACCCGGGTTTTTTAAAAAGCCCAACCCGGACTAAACCCGGGCTTTTTTGACAATGATGAACCTGATCGGTAGACTAGTCCTAGCTGGAATGACTGTAATGACGTGACGGAAAATTACTGCTGTGTGCAATGTGCTATGATTTTGACAATAAACTGGAGCTGAGTTCAGTCTGGAATATCAAAAAATATGCAAACTCGTCAGTTAAAAATTGAAGAAGCTTCATCCACAATAAATTGTATAAAATGTTTAACTACTGGCAGAACAAGAAACTAAAACTGACTAATTTTGAGGTGAGTTTTATACGTGGGTTTACCCAGTAGGTGTCTGAACCCTGCATTTTTCGTCTTTGTTTGTTGAAGTGGTTTGCATGCATCGGTGCTGTTTCATGAGTTTTTTTTGTAAGTGTGCCATGTGTGATATCTAGTCAGTCGCTTGCATCAACATCGGAACAAACTGGAAATCCTGTGGGATCATTACAGGAGCTGACGCAGAAGAAGTACATGGCACCTCCAACGTACGAGTTCCAAGACGACGGCTGTCCACCTCACAAACGGGAATATACGTGCACTGTTAAGCTTCTCAGTTACTCCAACACGGGTAAAGCTGTCTATGCTTTGTTTTATTTTGCCACTGCTGTATATAGAGACATGACTGTTGGCGTTTTTTTTCTGTTTATCCAAAGTTCACGCGACAGTCAGTCGGCTCATGTCTCTGTATTAATTTTTTTCGGGTGGGGGGAGGGGGGTTTGTTGGAACAATATCATCGTAGCCTCCGGCTTGTGGCATCAGTGCTTGCCTTCCATTTCTTTGTTCTGTGCAAAATTCATATTTCTCACAATGCCATTAGCATGTTTTTGGAGCAGTGCTGGCTGGTTGACTTTTTGTTGCTGAAAGTAGAAGACAGAAATAGTTAACTTGTATTGTGAACCGACTGTAATGTTTGAAGTTGTTTGCTTTTGTTATTGACTATACTGACTATGTGTTTTTCCAATTGACCGTTATTCATTTTATTATAGGTAACTGCCTACACACGTCTGTTTCTTGAAATTAAAGCTGCGTAACAGTTAAGAGAGGATGTGTGGGTAGTACAGAGTAGATTGACAAAGGCGAGGTGGTAAGAGAAAGAAAAGGGAACGATGCAGCTGGATGACTTTGGTACGTCTGGAAGACGAAATTGAAAATGGTTTGTTCGTGTGTGTGTGTGTGTGTGTTTTGCTACTTTGTGTGAGATTCGACTTGACCATAATAGTAGTATGTGCCGTGATGTGGTGAGGCAGCATGTGCTCGGACCAAGAAGCAAGCCAAGCGTCAGGCGGCGTCAAATCTGCTGGAGCAGTTGTCGGGTGCTTTGGATCTGTTAGACGGGAACCACTCAGAACCGGCAGCAGTCACAGTCGACCAATCTGAGCCGACCACATTGGCAAGTTGTCGACACTCGTGATGCGATGTGTGTGTTGCCAGTCCAGTCCATGGCCTGACACCGCGTTAGCTTTACGAACTGTGCATCCCAGTTTCGACTGTTCCCAACCTTGCTGCTCTCCATTCCGCTGCTTGTGGTGATTTGGTCGAACCGAGGACAAGGCTGCAACTTGGCAACCGGGCATTTTGTGTGGGTGGTCTGGTCGCCTGGAACAGTCTCCCACTGGACTTTCATTCTGCACCCACATTATCAATTTTCAAAAACATGCTCATGACATCTTTTGTCTCATTCCTATTTTACTAACATTAGCGAACATTGTATGGTGTCTTTTTAGTGACTAGCCATGTTACTGCGACTTATAAATTGTCGGTTTATTATTATTATTTATTATTATTATTAGTGCGTACTTCCTGGGTGGTGCTCGGAAAAGATAGCACTCGCTTGGGAAGCAGCTGAGACAGTGTCGGCAGACAGGAGTACATCAGAGATCACGTGTGGTGGCCCATTGCACCCACTCAAGTGCCACAGGTTGAATCAAGTCGTGTCTCGCGGGTCTCTTGAATATGTTAGCCAACTTCACATGTGTTACGTCACAGTCAAATATGTTGCAACATCTGCAGACTGCCTTTCAGCTGTAGCGGAGACAGCATGTGAATGCATTCAGTTGAACGTGAGTGAGTGAGTTGAGTTTAGCTCCCTGTGTGACACAGTGTAGGTCATTTCAGAGTCGTTATGTCAATTTTTATTACTGTACACGTGTCATCGATTTGTAGACATTCGTTGTTGATTTGTCGAGTTTGTATTTTTTTGTGAGTAAATTTTGTGTGTATGTTTTTTATTGCTTGACTCTATTTTAGTTAGACTGGAACTCTTACGTGTTATAATCCCAGAGAAAGCACTGAAGAAAATTTCATGTAAATGCGCAACTGTGACAAGGCATCTGCTGTGAAGCAGGTCAGTTCAGTTGCTGGTCACAGTATGAAGTGCCTGATGCACGTAATTGGTAGACTGCAAATGGCCTGCGTTAGTTAGGGGCACCAGTGCATTGTTGTATAGAGTGATCTCAGGCAGGGAAGACAAAAACGTTTGTGGAATCAGTGACCTTTGGTGGCATTCATAATGGTAGTGATGATCCAGTCATTGACACACATGAAGCTATATTGCAGTTAGATTCTGCACTCCTGATACCACTCTCATCACTTCTGAACCATTAGGAACCCTTTACGTTTATTTGTGATACCAGCTTATCTGGGTTTCATGAAAAGGAGCCCAAAACAACACGTTTCTTGCTAATTACTTGGTTTGTGTGCTACTTTGTTTAGCCGGCGAAAGTTTTACAACAGAATGCATATGCTGCATTGCGAGATGGCCAAACTGGCAGATCTTTACCGACAACCGTGGCGCAGTATTTGAAGCCAAAGCAGCTGGCGGGACAGTTGTCAGACATAGCATATCCGCAGATATTGCAGGAGATTGCCAACGTGCACAAGTTCAGCGTCACGTTTGTCAATGTCATGGAACCGACGGCCAACGGTCAGTAACATATGTAACATAAGTCGTTAAATGTTCCCTTAAGTAGATCTAATGACAGCATAACTTAAAGGGAAATAATGGCTTCAATTGAACATTTATGTTTCACACGAAAATTCTTGCACTCGCACGACCGTCATCTACACAGATTATAAATAGAATTCGGTTCTGTACCAAAGGTGTTACATATTCTATCTTTCTAAATCAAAACAAACAAAAATGGCGATAAGATGCACACACACTTGACGGTCGCGTTCGTTTGTGTCTCCAATTTTTTGGCGGTATATTCCGGTTCGTAATTGTAGCCGTGTAGAAAATGTGCCAAATTATAACTTTCAGTGTTTACGCTTAGCATGAGACACGCCCACCCACTGAATATGCAATCGCATTCGCAATAAAATCGATGCAGTAGTTATGAAGCTGTGTTGGTGTTGCTCTGTAGGTGAGCAACAGTGTTTCGTCCAGCTGTCGACAATGCCTGTCATCTTGTGTCGCGGCGTCGGCCGCACCAAGGCCGAAGCGCGTATCATTGCGGCTCGCGATGCCCTATGTTGCATGGATCATATACTTGTCTCTTAAAGCCTGTCTCGAGTTTTGCTTGGTCTGCATCGAAATCTGGCTGGAGTTTGCCTATCATGCTCCAGTTGTCGTCGAGTTAATCCAGCGCGTTTGTTTAAGTTGCAGCTTTATTGGTGTATTAGCCAGCCACTCAGTCAGCATGGATTTCTACTATGCCTGCCGCGTGGTGTGAACACAGGTGCTTAACGGTGTTCAGTGTGTACAGTCGGTTAGTTAGTTGGCGCTTTCGGCACAAACAGGCTATGGCGTGCCTTTAAATATTGTAGTGTAGTTAAAAACAGTTGAAAGTATTGTTGAGAGATGCGTAGTTCAAGAAAGTTGAGAGAGAAGAGGACAGAAACGGCATAACTAAATACAACACAACTAACCCAAGCAGCAAAAAGTACCTGGAATTAGTGGCCTCTTTCAACACTCGGTCAGGTATATTCTTCCAATCCCAGGCGCCACATTGGGGCTTTGAGTATGTATAGAGGAAGCGGCTAAGTATAAGAGAGACAGTAAAAATATAAATATAAAACCGAAAACATGATGGCTTCAACAACATCTAAATTATTGGCAGCAACATCACTACATTATAGCACCCGATAACTTGTGTGTATTTTGGTTGCTGTTTTTTGCTGCATTGCACAAATATGCCATCGTGTCATTATTAGAAGAGTTTTGATCTGTGCATTATGTGGTTGACATTAAGATTTGAAAGGTATTTCGGATAATAAAAAATGCTGATTGATCACTGTGTATGCTGTGCCTCTGTTGAACAGTGGTGGACGACGTTGTGCTACTGCTTTATCAGTCCATAATTGGACAGTTCGTGCGGTGGAGTTATTCCTACTTTTTTGTCGGTTGCCGTGCTTGTTTTGGAATGGAAGCGGTTTTGTTACTTGCGCGAAACAACTGGTGATGTTTGAGTTAATAAATATATTTCTGTCGTCATGTAAAATGCTCAGATGTATTCTGACATTTTTGATGTGTTAGCTGTGTACTCTGTAGACGCTGCAGAATGTGTAAACCTGCGTAAAAGCCACTGCATCGTCCCACTTTGTGATAGAGAATCTTTATAAATGCATTTTACAGGACGATCCATTGAGGTCGTTAAGCTTCCATTTTTGTGCTTCTGTCACGTTTTAGTTTTGATGTCTGCGGATATGACGACTGGTCAACTCAGCTTTCTACCTTTTGTGGGATGGTAATACACTTGGTAATAATAAATGACGATGGGTTAATGTCTGGCCTATGGCAGCTTACCGGCGGACTCAAAGGTCAAGTCGACCCACATTAATTCAAATGACCCTAGTGAACTCTGGCAATGGCTTTGCCATAGATGATTGCACTGCACTGTCCTGGTTATTATTATTTTTATTATTGTTAGAGCTTTCGAGCAATTAATGTTTTAAATAGCTGCAATTAAAAAATAGTTACGCATTAATGCACTAACCCATCTGTGTATAGAGAAAAACGTCTTCCTGTAAATGGTATTTTTGATGTCTTGGTGGTGTATTTGTGAATTTTGTGGCATTCGTATAGCATTATTTCAGTAATGGCATAAATTTTTAATCACGATTAATCGTTTAACGCGTTGACACACTAGTTAACGTGTTAATTTGAAAGCTCTAAGCCCCAAAGTTACGACCCTATGGCGCTTTATAAATCAGTTTATTAATATTATTATAGTAGTATGACGCTGTATTTTGTAACTGAAGGTTATATGGATATAAATAAGCTAGTTTGCTGCAAAGTAGAACGTAACAGAATGCTACAAGTACTTGCCTTTGTCGTTCAGTATGGTTCACTTTGGTTTTGGTATTTTGCTGCATTGCAGAAGTATGTGTCGAAAACATTTCTGAGCTTCATTTGGCTTTAACTTCGTCACTAGATTTGTGGCCACTATTCGCATATTGTCTGTGTCGTGTTTTTCCTGCTTTAGGCTGTCTGAAACATCTGAAGAAGGAAGAAGTCGATCAGTGTTCAAATGTTAATAAAATATGACTGTTATTTAATTATTTATAATTAGCACTGTGTGCTTCATAAACATTTGGCAGTTTGTGATATAGTATGGCCATGCTAAAATAGTTTGGAAGTCGTAGGCTAGATCTGTTCATTCCATGTGTGCGAGAAGGAGCACTGGTGTTTAGTTGTGAAGCTTTCTGTATTGTTTTTGACTCGTTTGTTGTATAAACGTCAAGTGTTTGTGTTTGTTAATTTTGCACGTGTAGACTTAACTGCTGCACCAGTTTTCGTTTGCGTAAATGCTAAGTGAATAATTTTTTGTGCTGTGTGTCTGCATTGCAATGTTGCCAGTAGGCCTGTTGCTGAGAGTGGGAAAATTTCTGGAGGAAATGTTTCGGGATTTTAGCGTTGGATTCCGTATCCAAGACCCAGATGGCATACAAACGTATCAACGTTGATATAACACGACAGTCGAAATAACATTTGCTTCAAAGGTTAATTACCTCTTCAAACGTTACCTTAAAGTTAATTTGGCAGTTGATTTAACATTGATTCAATGTTTCAACGCAAACGTTTACCAACTTTGGTAAAAACGCTAGCTGGTAAACGTTTGCATGCAAACGTTAAATCAACGTTAAACCAACTGCCAAATTAACGAGGTAACGTCAGGTTAACCTCTAGGTAACGTTTACTGGTTAACGCTTTCTGAATATTTAGAAAACACTTGCTTTTTTCGATATGCTTTACTGGCATTTAGTAGGCCTGTTGGTCAAATTAATTTTAGTTACGATAATTTAGTGCTTCATTGAATGTTTATAGGAATCGTACACGTAGTACACAGAGTTTAAAAAAATAAACAATTAAGTTAAAGCTGTAAAAGGTCAGTTTTAGCACACGTTATATAACTAAAAATCTGACAGAACACGTTTCAAACCTATAAAAGGTAGTATGGCCTATATATGCTATTTGGCATGTACTAATTATTTTGTGCAAACAACAACATAAAAAACAAACTGTCAAGTTTCATAACCGACTATATATATGATTACACAGTGAACTGAAGAAAGTTAAATGTTAGTCCAAAAATAACAAATATAGAGAATATACTCTATCAACATCAGTCACCATGCACGGCATGCAGTCTCACAGCACCATCCCTTCAGTATCAGCTATAGCAGCCTTCTTGAGACGACTTCTCTGCGTTATCGCCTTGCACCACATCCCTTTATACTGCGAATTTCTGGCATTTTTAATGTTATTCTCAGTTTCGTCGTTCGATACTTTTGCTGTCGTATGACAAATTGACAATTAGCCAGACTGAGCAGTCACTGTCAGGGAGTTTAAACTCCCTGGAGTTTAAATTAACTCATCACTGCTGTGTACGGGTGAAAAACAGCTCAAAGTCGATGGCAAGTGGAACATGGCCGTCGTCATTGGAGCTGGCGAAGCTGGTGGTATAGTGGTATTGCTGATGCTCGACATCTTTCATTTTCATTTCATTTACTCTGTAGAAACAGTTGCATGACAGGCCGCAACTACGAACAATAAGAATAATAAAAATGAGACTAGATGTCTTCAAATAACTGTCTGACAACGACATTTTTTGCATCAGTTTTAGCAGGAGCCGCTGGTACAATTTGAGGTACACTGGTGCAGCCGTCTAAGATGTTTGAGGAACTGTCATAATTCTAAGTGATCGGATTTGCGCGAGACATGTATGTTTTGTCCGTTTGTCTGTTAGATGGAGTTTGACACTAAGTTAACTTTTACCCACAAACAGGTCACGTGAAATTGTTAGCCAATAGCAACTGCTTATTTTATTATTGTTCAGCAGGTGCTCGAATGTTTGGGATGTGGTTGTTTTGTTTTGTTGATTAAAGTTAGCGGTATTCGCTCGTATAAAATGCCCGTTGAGTGTACTTCGTCGTCCACTTTGGCTGAAAAACAAAGTCATCACATGTGAGAATAATAACTGTAATACTCACGCGTAACTGCCTGCTTCAAGACGAAGAATGTCGGTGTTACTGATTCGAAAATCTACGGAATACTGAAGCTCCAGAATGAGTTATTAATCTAGGAGCCCAACAAATGCATTTTATATTAGTTAGTCTCTTCGAACTTTCTGCATCGCTGTTTTTATTTTTTTTATGTATTCTCATGCTGCCAATATAAAACTGGCGTGAAATTCAGAACATGGCAGAGGTGGAATTTAACCCATTGTTGTGTGCCAGTACCGTGGAAAACAAGTAACAGACCGATTTCCAAATATATTAATAAAAATATGCATATTCATGAACCATAGATATTAAATAGTGAACATTAAATAAGCAAGCAAGAAAAGCATCAATGACCATATTTTCGAAAAATATTATGATGAT
>Ga0209568_1000718_pt1 | contig 11851 bp, 6 predicted proteins | sample WorMetOlspDAHAB2_FD_187406 | JGI IMG/M metagenome (GOLD analysis project Ga0209568, IMG submission 187406) | Marine gutless worms symbiont microbial communities from Max Planck institute for Marine Microbiology, Germany - Olavius sp. DAHAB.2... ...
GTGTAACAACACATTTTAAGAGTGCGTCATCCAGCAGCGAGGCGGACACATAATGAACGTTTGATGTAAAAATTGCAGGATGTGACACTTACTTTAGACAATAAATGAGACAATAAACTCATTGTTTCCCGTTGTTAATTTCTTAAAATATGTTGTTAGAGAAGTATTGTTTTTAAAGTGTTTGTTTAAGATATTGACATTTCAAAAAGTAGTATAGCGACACATTTGAGGTGTGGTGGAATTTTTAGTGACAATCTCTTGATTCTGTCATTGAAAAAGTTTGTAAATCGGTCGACATTTGATGACATTATATGGTGTACACAAATGTGCCAATTTTAGGCCACCGTCTAGGCCTATATGACGCTCATAAAAATCAAACAGTTGAGAGTTGAGAGAGACGCCCACTGTCACCTTATGATTGATGCCCTTGTATGCACGGTATTCGCCTTGCCAAGATAAATGACTATCTTTTCAGGCCTATAGCACCCTGCATAGCTGAATGAATCACTTGGGCGTGCATGGTCATTTATCTTCGCTTGCATGTATGCTGTTTTCTCTTTTGCGGAAACGACGCAGCTGAACTCGCTGAATAGCTCGAAGTTCAGTCCTGTGTACTGGCTTGACAATTTCGTATTTAAATTTAAATTTCCGGACATAAGTCATCCATAAATGAAACAACGTGAAATATTATTTCTCCAGTGATTCGAAACTCTGTTTGTTTGGCTACGAAATGACCTATCGTGTATCGGGTGAGACGTTAAACCCTACACACTCACTCACGAAATAATAACCGTGCGATTAATCTAACAAAATGAATAATATTGCCAACGTTATTCCTCAGGAATTTCCTCACGGTGTACAGTAGGCATTAGGCAAGCATCTGTACACTGGCAGCCAGCTTATCCGGGAAAATGTCTATGGGTGTCTAGCCTCATTTGCACAGGAACGGTAGCAGGTCTAACACTGAAACATATGTTATGTTAATTTTGCTATGCTATTCGTTGAATCGTGTCCCATTATTATTTTGTCCAACATTTATACAGCGTGTCACCGTAAACGTTCATGTCGTGTTGTCTAAAAGAAATGTTGACGACAATTGAAAGAAGCAAACGCTGCATTGTAACTGCATATGCAGCACCGGAAAAATTGTACCCGTAACTCTACATGCTGTCCAGAAAAAAAAGATAGCTTAGCAATATGATCGTGAATCTGCGTTTCAGAAATGCTGCCGGTACGGGTGCTATGGAAATTTTTTTACACAAATATGCATATCGCCGCGCAGTCCCACAAGTCGGCATTTCCAGAAGCACTGTAGGAAATTTGTTAGACACGTTGCCGAAAACTGCGTAGCGTTGCTGATGTGACGAATCGACCTTGAGTGAGTGAGTAAGGTTTAACGTCCCACCCGACACGTTATAGCTTATTTGTGGGACAATAAATTGATGTTGGGACTAAGTTGGCCGGAGTTGATGCTAGACCTCATCATCTTCATCGTCGCGTCGCTCATCCGTGATGACCGCGTACAAGGGCATGTCTCCAGAGATCGGCAGGTGTCTGGTCGGTGTCGTTTCGGGATCGGTCGATCCATCTGCCACGTGGGCGACCAGGCCGACGACTCCAGGAGCGATGGAGAAGACGACCGAGTGGGAGGTTGACGTAAGACTGTATAGGCTTTATGTGCTGTGGTGCTGTCCTGCAGTCTGGCGACGTCGCCAAAGACGGCGATGCGACAATATCGGATGACGTCGTTGATGGCAGGTAGACCGGTGAGCGCGGATATTTGGCGTCGTCGGTGCAAACTAAGGCTCGTCCTTCAACCCTCGCCCCTGCCTTCTTCTCGGACCTGTCCATATTTCGGTCGATGTCCGCCTCGCGGTCTCGCGCTCGACTCCGATCACGCAGAGTGTTCTTCAAATCTGATACTGCAGAGGATTCAAGAGCAATGCGGCGTTAGATGTGATTCATGCAGTAGACGTAGATGACAGAACACTAGGAAGACAGATGAACTGGCCCACTCGTTCGACATGGTTCTTGTCCACCAAGATGTAAAGGAGTGGCATATCGGCTGCGGAATTTGCACATGGTCTTCGGCCATGAGATCTGCAAGCCAAAGGTGGAGGCGGATTTCTGGACAAATGCTATATGCATCAGTAGGTTGGAGAGGCAAAGCAGTATCACCGGAATACACGAAGTCAGAGAAGGGAGCAGTGCCATCTGTCACCTGTTTAACTGCCATGTGATGATGTGATCACGAATCCAGTCTATCGAATGCAGAATAGCTCAGGCGCAAGCATAAAACCTTTATTCAACACCGGACGCTGCATAGGATGCAATATAACGTGCACAAGTAAGATGTGCCCGGGCCAGTTATATGATGTCCTATGCAGCGTCAGATGTTCGATATTGATTGTATGTTTGCTCCTGTGCTATTCTGCATTACGATAGAATGAATACATACAAATGTGTCGTACTCAGTAAGGCGCGGTCACATGCAACTTCTGCTTTGGGTGGTAATAACCAATCCAAACCCAACAAGTGGCGCATAAATTGGTTGCCATGGCAACACCCGTTGCCTAGCAACGTGGACAAGAAAGCAAGGCTTTATTTTGTGTATTTCACGTGCATAATGAAACCGGGTATGAACTTCAAAATAGTGAAGCACATTCACGGCATGGTTCAGGTCACGTGACTGAAATTTAAAATTTTAAGGTCGTACAGTAGAAGGCAAATGTAACACATGTTTGCAAACTAAATTTGCCGAGACTAAGTATCGGGTGCTTGAATCAGTTTCGCGCTGTGATGGTAAGATTCGGACCGAGCCCGAAATAGGGCGAAAACAAAATAGTTGTCGTCAGTGCCGAGGCTAATGTGGTATTGTGTGGATTTGTGCAGCGCATCACTGGTAGGACTCCACGCGCTCGGTGCGCTGTTACCGTGCGGACAGAAATGTCTTGAGCAGGCGCCTGATAGCAGCATCTGTCAAGGTCGAATTGCGCACGGACCGGAAGACCGTTCCAGGCGGACGGATCAGCAGTGGCAAAAGCCCGTCGGCCGTATACGTGCTGAGTCGGTGACGTGGTACGTGCAATAGATTTCGCTCAGCGGAACGGAGATGTCTCTGGCTGGACAGTGAGTCGCAGTGAACGGCGACGTAACGAGGTGTCCGACCGTGTAGGCATCGATGGACCATAACCAGCAGCTTGAACGTTACTCGATTATGGACGTCAAGCCAGTGAAGCTTCTCATAATGGGGAGGGGTGGGCGCTGAAATCGCGAGACCTGATAACGCGGCACCAGACCAAACAGTGGTGTTAGAGCATCGTTGAATAGAGCATGCTAAACGATAAGCGAATTAAATCCCTTTTGTCACAAATCGACAGCGGCGCTTACAGTCGCCTGCAGTTTCTGCGTGTAGTCAGCCATTCTGTCGGCGCTCATACGGAGTCCCTACAGACGGTGGACGACAACAGCAGCAGCGGCAGCGACGACGAAGACGAGGACAGACAGGCGCCCGTGCCTGCAGCGACAACTTCATGGGTGTCGGTATCATAAAGCAGCTGACTGAGCCTCCGATCATATTTGCTGGTTACGCTGGCGAAGGACGCGGCAGCATTGAGTACTCGTTGTAGCTTGTCAGTGAGAACCATCGGAGCACCTGCAAGCACAGAATTGCAGTAGTCAACTCTGGAGATGGCGAAGGCACGAACAAGTGTCGCTGTTGATTCGGTGTCCATCGACTGTCGTATCGGCCGAAGTTGACGCAGTCGGTAGAAGCAATGTGCCACGACTTTCAAGCCGTGTTAATCGAGATTACGAACAGACTCGATGTCGACTCCACGCAAGCGCACTCTGTCGACAGCAGCAATAGACGTGGCTTTCAACTTCAGTTCCTGGATGAATTGCCAGCCAGCAACGACAGACCTTGTCTGGAGCCAGAGCTTGCCATGGTAACGGTTGTTGCCTAGCAATGGCACATGAACATCTACTTTTATGACCGTGCGAAAAAGACCGACATAAGCATGGATGTTAAGCACTTCGTGCATGTCATGTGACATACATTCCAAGTGTGACATATGAAAGATTCTTTTTTTTCGTTTCTTAGTTACGCCCACAGATCGCTTATTGGACACGTGCCCACGCGTATATAATACGTCTGCATCGTTTTGTCCATGGAAGTGCCTTTTGGAAGCTAGAAGGATGAAATTTGAAAATGTGACACGTTTAGCAGCAAATCGTAAAAAATGTGATTCTGCACTGGCGGTCAATGCAAAATTGTAGTCTAGTAACTACAGAACGGTATGTCATTATCCACGTCACACTTAGCTCAGCGGTTGATCACGGAAGTTGCATTACATGACGTGATTTCAAGGTCAAAAGGTCAAAGGTCATACGACCACAAAATGTGCCATATCTCCGAATTCGGTGGTTATATCGACTTCATACTTGGGTGTTAACATGAGTACCCACCCACAACTGGTAGGGCACAACACGGTTGCCATGACAACACTGGTTGTCTAGTAACGGGACCGAAAATCTGCATTTTGTGGCACCGTGATATAATAACACGAAAATGTACGAACTTCAAAATAGGTACACATAAACCAAATTTAGGGTCAACGGTCAATGTCGCAGGGTCAAATAGCACGGGCAACTATACAACGTGCTATAACAGAGTATTTGGAGCTCATAACAATTTAACAATATTATCTCATTCCGTACACTGTTCATTGATGTTTGTCACCTACAATCATCAATGCAGTGTAAGTGATTATTGTAAACGTCATCACATTTTATTAAAACCGCCAGCAGTACATAGGAAAAAACTGCATATGCAGTCAACACAATATAGTCGACTCTCTAAAACAGCGAAAAATAAATTTTCTAATTATAAGCATGAAACACGTGCTCTAGCGTATACACATAAAACCTGCAGTTAGTAGATTTAAATCTGCTAGCGCATATGTTCCATGCTTATAATTTATAAAATTTCTTGTTTTTTCGCTGTTTTAGAGCCTCAGCTTGTACAATATTTGGTGGACTGTATGCTATGCAGTTTTTTTTTCAAATAATTTGTTGTCAAAATCCAGTGATCGAGTCGATGGCAGAGGTCGATTTTTTCACCGATTTTGTTTTAAGTTGAAACTCAAAATAATATCTTCCGGATCGTATACCGTGTCAAAAATTTCAAGCCGGTGTGTCAACGTGGGTGGTCTGAGCAAGACGCCAGTAAAAATTTTTTTCTCGTTTTTTTCTTCGTCAGGATATTTGACCGTAACTCCTTTCAGCACCCACAATATAAAAAGAAGACGTTAAGCTGTGAGTGGGAGAATGAATGAGTAGGTTTTATATCCTAGCCGATGCATAATATGTCATTTGGGTCGTTTAGCCTATGGTCAACGTAATATTGTTCATTCGTTCTCTGAAATGGTGTCGTATTCACTACCAACACGCCACACTGAATGAACACATGCGATTTGTCAAGATACATGGCATGTCACAACGTCACGTAACGAGTACCAGCAAGATGTGCCATAACTAATTTCTGGGCCTCCATATCAACTTCGTTCTAGGCTGGTATCACGGGGACCCACCCATAAATAGTTCGGCACAGACTGGTTACCATAGCAACCTCCGTTGTCTGCAATACACCCTTTACGACCGCGTATTTCAGTACCAAGGAGATACCAAGGAGACGTGTAAACTTCAAAATTAGCAATTTGTATTGAACGTGATCTCAGTAATGTAACCCAAATTTGTGGTCAAAAGGTAAAATTACAAAGACAAGCAGCCATACAACTCGCCCAGGTAAGGTGCACCGTAACTCAGTATATCAGGGTGGTAATTATCACCTTTTTGCTTGGGCAGTAACATGCCAGACCATCCTAACTCTACAGTGGTTCATAAAATTGTTCGCCATGGAATTGTCTAACAACGGTCCAATGAAATCATCGACTAAGGATCGTGCATTTTAGTTACGAAATGAAGTATATTTTAGTTACCAAATGAAGTATAGACATCAAAATAGAAAACGCATTCATCAAATGTCTCTAGGCATGTGATCCAAATTTGGAATCAAAGGTAAAAGTTAAGGTCATAACGTCAAGAAACGTGAACATCTACAACCAAAATGTGTCATAAGTCAGTGCAGGATGGACGTACAACTTGGACGTTACTACTATAGGACTCAACCGCAATCAGCGGGCACGTTGAACTGGATGCCATGACAATGAGCGGTATAAGAACGACGTCCGAATATACACAATATCCATATGTGAATATACATATGACCATCATTTTCAGGTCTAGCCACTGGCCACATAGTCACGTAGCCTACGTGATCCAAGTTTTGAGTTCAAAAGACAATGTCGAAAGAACGATGACACAAACACGCATAGTCGTAATGTTTTAAGAAAAAAGAGCTGCCGTAATTTAGTGATGGGAGGTAGTATCAACTTCTTGGCTGCACGTGAACGAAAGGGACCATTCGCAACTAGTGGAACACAAACTAGTCGTCATGTGTAGGCTACGAAATGACAGAGCAATGTCAAAATAGGTATATTTGTATATCACCCAACTTCAGTCACGAGACCCGATTATTGTGTTCCGAGGTCAAATGTCAAGATGTATGCTTCTACAGTAAAAACATCGTACCTCAGTAGTGGCTGTAGATATCTTTTGCAGCTGGGTGGAAAAGTATTAGATCATACCTACCTCTCTGACGGCTGTTTGACGGGATGTTAACGAGTATCTAGTCAATAAAATTTGAACGACTGTGTCGAATATCACCTGAAAATATAAACAGTGTACTGTCAAATATAACTCCGAAATTAAACCATTAAACAGCAGCCAGCGGCGTATTGAAGGACGCACTGAGCGATACCCCGTTGACTTTTTTGACTTCAGTGAACAACAGGAAACATATGTTCAGCGGATTTTCTGTAAGCTCATCGAATCTGTTTCAACCCGATATTGATGTTTCAATCTTATGTTAAGGCAAAATGCAACAAATTCGACTTCGGACGGAGATCCGCCTATATCCCGCTGGACGCTTACAATGCGCTCCGAGATTCCATAATTGGATTTTAAGGGCGCCATTTCTAAGAGAAAGGGGAAGGGCCGAGTAGGAGATGGGCGGAGAGAGAGCGGGAGGAAAGAAAAGAGGACAGCTGGAGAAGGTAGTGGATCCCTCTTCTGACATCCATAATGCGTTGTACATCTTTATTTCGCCACATTGACAGCGAAACAGCATCATACAAGACAAGTACAAAAAACACAATAACACACAACTAAAAATTACAAAAAAATTTCTTTAAAAGAATCAATCACAAATTGCTTCCATATACAGTGCTTTATCTCATGCACACCGAGGTTTGTTGACGGTACCGTACTGTATTTAGTATCAGTCATACGAATACCTCATTTGCTAATACAAGCCAGCGTGCGTACAATCACATTGTCACATGTTAATGTTTTCCGGAATAGAATTTTTCTCTGATCAATTACGTATGACACAGGTAAAGTTTGGCAGAAAAAAATAAATAGGCCTACGTGAACTGCACCAATGTTGAATAAACCCAACTTTTTGTCATGCCAATGTGCAATAAGTATGTAAAACTACTGGCAATTGAGGTTAAATTAAAAGTTCGTTCACACATACCTAATGCCATACTCGCTCACGCTCACAAAAGCAGCTGGAGTATTTATGGAATCTAAACTTGTCCACTTAACACTATTTTATTAAAATTATGCAAACTATAGGCCTACCTATGTCAAATGCTAACGGAATGTGCTTGACGCTCAGACACGAAACGGCGATGAAGAGTAAAGAATTAAAGCTGTCAACGAGGAATGATATGACGTCGTTAAAATTGTCGCTATAAGGTCATGCGACGCGACGGCGTCTTGTCATGTGCGTGTGAATAGAGAAAAGGGCGTCGCTATACGACAGTTGACAGAACATTAATTATAACAGTGTTGTATAAGGCGCAACCAGGGCGCAACCTTAGATGGAGCCCAGGCTACTGGGCAGATGTCAAGCGTCGATGAGAATGGCGTGTTTTATGACTGTAGCACAATAGCGGGTGCACCTGTGGGCCAGCACTCCTGCATGGTTGTAGTCACGTCTCAATGACATCGCGTTGCAGTGTTGGCCAAACTTGTTTTGTAAGTTTACGAAAACTAAACTTAGCGGCGGACACGTGGGTGTAAGAACAAAATTCTGGACGGATTCAGGGGGCGAACCAGCCACTGTCTCCCCAATCAATCAATCAATCCATCAAGTACTATTTTGTTGTGCGCCCAAAAGTTGACCAACTTTGTCTGCCGCACATAGGAATGACTAAAACAGAGAAAATATAACTAAAACATAAAAACCGATAAGTGAGAAAGTCCAGTAAACGATCTACAGCCATGAGATCAGTCAGACAGACGAAAACCGACTAAGATGGAGGATAAGATCAATATTGCATCCTCCCAGAATTGCAACAGCCCCGCAGAAAGCTGCATGATATTACGTAACGATTCCACTGTTTCTTGCGTACCGGTAATGAATGTACCGGGCGTCCATCCCCAAAACTCAATGAAGCAAGCGTCACCCCTCCCTCCACCTCCCACTCTTTCCGTTCTCCTTCCCTCCCTTTCCCTCACTCCTCTTCAATTCTCCCCTCATCGGGTCGTCTATTTTTGTTCCCTTTATGTTCGTTAATGAACGTTTTGCTTCAGCTTCTGGGGAAGGGCTTCGTTCCATCACAACCCAGTACCCTTGAACCAACTTCTGTCACACGGGGAACATCTGCAGAGTGGTCGCTGTTGGTGACTCAAGATCAGTCGTAGGAGCACCATTTTAAAATTCAATTGTGACACACAGGTGAAAGTACCACTTAGCTGAAATCACTTTTATACAGCAGTGTATATAAGCCTGCATTTGTTTATAGCTTCGGCCGAATATTCTACAAGTCATGTTCTGCCCATTTCTAGCGTATAGACGTAATACCGGCTTGCCCGTCGGCTCTCCCCGTAAAATCGTACATTTTCTACAGAAGAACTCTAAAATTTGAACATTAATTTCGCATTTGCTTCTCGTTTGTGGTATTACTACCCAAACCGAAACCATTTTACCATGACACCGATATCATGTGTACTGCCCAGGATCAACTGGCAACATACTGTGAGTCAGAAAAAAAACAAAACACTCTACTTATGTCGATAACTTCATGAAATACTGATCGATTTTCAAAATTCTATACTGATAGACTACGCACGAAATTTGCTACAAAACGAGCATTGAAAATCCCACCATATCTTCAAGACGTTACTGCACTACCTTGTGAAACTATAGTGTTTCAAAAATCGCAAAAATTCCAAAATATAGTACACGTTTTTACGAATTATTAAACTCGTCAAATAATCTACATTTTTTGTCAGAAATGTGCGTAGAAGAAGTATCAGAGTACTATAAATTAGTATTAAATACTCTATGCATGACCAGCTTCGTGACGTCATCAGTTATTTTGCTTGCAGTTGCGGCATAGGTAAAATATGCGTACACGATAAAATTTTAATTGAAAATCAGTAAAAGAGAGAAAAGATGGAGTTTAGATAATTTTCTCATGAATTAACATCTAAAAGAATGTATGGATTGGAATTCAGTCGTTACAAGATGCAGCGCTGACGTCATCTGCTTTATTTTACGCTTATTGCGTGATTGCAGCTCATGCACAGATATGGATATCATAAATTAGGTCACGCACATAATATTAAATGCGAACTGATATATCATAATTCTTTATTGAAACTCTGATTTGACGAGAAAAAAGAAATTAAGCAGGCACATCCACAATAATACTTCATAACAACGTCCTTCGATATCTATTTTTGAATTTATACCATTTTTGAAACATTGCAGTTTCACAAGGTAATGCATCAACATCTGTAAGGTATGGTGGGCTGTGCAATAATTATTTTGTAGTAAATTTTGTTCTGAGTCTATAATGAAATAATCTTGAAGATCGATCAACTTTTCGCGAAGTTATCGACATGAGTAGGGTGTCTTTTTTTGACATACATGGTGATGTCCTGTCGGTGACTCTGAGTCGGTTGTGTGAAGTCATTTAAAAGTCTAAATGCAAATTCGCTTTCATCACCGTTCACGTGAGCTGCACAGCGGTTGTTTTAAACACGTGCATAAGCTTCCATAGCAGAACAGTCTGTGACATTTAACGCGCTGTGCTCCCTCTTCGTTAAGTCCTATATTTTCAACGAGAGAACCTTACACGCTGTACATCAATGCAATATTTTCCTTCAGGTTTCGAGGCGTACGGCTTTATAATATGTTACAATGTCATGTAGGCCTATACTCCTTTCGGGAGATTTCTGAATACGCCCTTTATGCAGGGCGCCAACGGACAGCAAGGCTCGGGCTGCGTTACACGCGTAATTGTCGTTATGCTCTCTCGTCAAAGATCGTGCGATCAGACTTGAAATATAAATAAATAATTATGTCTAAAGCCCGTTCCCCGCCTGCGTGTACACTGGCGCCTGCAAATTGCGACTAAAAAAGGGGCGGATCCAAAGGGCAAGTCCTCTAAACCGACATTGCATAGGCGTAGCCAGGGGGGCTAGCCTGTGACACAAGTAACATTTAACATCACCAGATGTGATGTTTTCAAGCTTCAAATGCACAGAAAATCGCTTTCGGCCGGGGTTCCGCCCCGACCACGCTGGGGAAGCTTACGACGCTCCCTAGCCCCTTGTCAACTGGGGAGGGGGAACCCATCCCCACACCCCTCCTCCTCGATGCATTCGGCGTATCGACCTCGGCCTACGGCGCCTCAATTGCTAGGTCCCCTTCACTGAAAATTCCTGGCTACGCCTATGCGATGCACTGCGAGCAGAAATGAATTACAGCACCTTTGTTTCGTTCTCTTCGTGAAGTCCTCCAGGAAAACCTCACTTAATTGTGTATGGCATCCAACAAACAATACGTCAACGCACAATGTACAAACAGGTGGAGCAACGTGAGACAGAGAGACATATTGCATTGCGTAACAGTTGCGATTATCGTAAGATGATTAACAGCAACACAAAACGTAGTTGTCTTCACAAATGCTGAAGATGGGAGTGTATGAGCTTGGAAATGTCCGGTGGGAAACGTCCGAGGCAAGATTCCAGGGGAATGTCCTGATCCCGTTGAATAACTCCAACCTTTTCTCGTGCGACTGCGCAATAGGTGTTAAACGTCTGACACTTGAAGTAACAGTTGTTCTGTCTAACGAATGCCTCGCAGGAGCTCATGCATGTACACAAGACGATTGGTGTGTTTACTGCAAGACTCCATACTCGTACATTTCAAACCATTTTAAATTTTAATAAAGTTATAAAAATATAGGTCTATATTTGTGTCTGATGCCATATAGCTGCATGGGCTAAGCGCCGAATTGTGTTCTCATTGACGGACGGCGGAATAAGTTAGCAGTTTTATTCAAGTAGCAGAGAGTGACTTAGCAGTTTGTGAGCAGTTTAAGAGTGAGTGAGTGAGTAGAGTTTAACGCCCCACTCGACACAATATAGGTCATTTCGGAGGCGGATACACCCTGGCAGTCTTGTACATCTCCCATTCAGTCATAAATGACCGGCGACATAAATGACCCCCTCATCTCGCATTGCTTGTTGTTCGCAATGGCCCTAAAAGGGATAGAGCCAGCTCCTAACCCGCAAAATGGGGAGGGAGCAAAAAACTCGAAGAGGGCTCATTTAAGTTTGTTACGCCAAAACATGAAAGGAAATGACTCAACTGACCAAGGTAAAACAAAACACACATGAACATAAAGATAAATCATGCAACCCAAAAAAC
>Ga0209568_1000719_pt1 | contig 11843 bp, 2 predicted proteins | sample WorMetOlspDAHAB2_FD_187406 | JGI IMG/M metagenome (GOLD analysis project Ga0209568, IMG submission 187406) | Marine gutless worms symbiont microbial communities from Max Planck institute for Marine Microbiology, Germany - Olavius sp. DAHAB.2... ...
ATACCAATGAGTAATATTATAGTGCTTGATTCATACTTCAATTTGACGAGTAAATCTAATCTCATTGACAGGCTTTAATACGATTTAATACGATTTTTGGATAATTTGGTAGTGTCTTACTTTTTTGGACCACCCTGTAGGTGCATTCCAAGAGTCACATACTAAAACCAGAATGTCAGTGTACGTTAAAAGCTACGTTAGAAAGATGTCTTCAGCAGTTTCCTAAAACATGAATGTCAGGTTCAGCACGGATGTGTTCGGGCATTGAGTTCCATGCAGCGGGACCGGCGTGTGAGAAAGTATGCTCTCCAAACCTGCAGTATAGATGGTTAACTGGGTATGCTGTGTTTCGTTTTTGAGCGGCCGTTGCTATTTTTAGTGGAAACTGTATGAATTTTGTAGAAGGGCCAACGCCTTCTCAGTGGCAGGACATCACCGGATCAATGCCTCTGAACTATGGCGACAATTCTGTGTCTTTCAACACTACAGTATCTGGGAGGTAAGACCTACATATCTGGTACAGCTTGGTTCGTGATGCTTTGGGAGTGAAACGACAGAAATAAACCTATTGCCGTATTAGTAGCAATATTGGTCATGCTTTCCGACATTTAGTCTATGTTCCAGTGAGTGTCATAAATAAAGAAAGAAATATATTCACCACGGACACTGAAATACATCAGCAGCATTGAACGTAGCAACATTTGCAAGAAATTGCAGTCATTAAAACACCTTCTCAGTTCCTTATTGATCTTTTTTACTAGAAGTTAGGGGCAATCAGCCGACCGAGGTGCCCCGCGAAAATTGCCCCGTAAAATGGTGTGTTGTGTCGTTTCGTCATCACAGGTACTGGCTGATGAACTGTAACCCGGAAGCCGTTCAGGAGAACCCGGGTATCTGTCTGACGCTGGCAGACCAGCTGTACAGCGAAGTGATAACAGTGCCGTACATGGCCAAGTTCGTCGTCTTTGCCAAGCGGCGTGACGAGACGCACGGTCTACTGCGCGTTTTCGTGGTCACCGACGACAAACTGGACAAAACCCTCGAGAGTCACCAGCGCTTCCTCGAAGTCGCCCGAAGCGACGATGTAGAGGTAACCGTTTGATCGCCACCAATGTCTGTTTTCGTTCATGGGCAAAAACGCAAAGGCAAATGTGAAGGCAAGAGGATAGCACTTGTATAACGCGCCACAAGCCACATACTGCAGCTGCAGCGGCGATGTGCGTCACAGACAGAGCCAGTGTACAGCCTAGGCCGCAGCCCAAGCCCTCACTCACAGACTTTGGCCATATGTTGCCATAGTCTGACGTTAATGGTCTCCATTACTACCTATTTACCAACCCTGGAGGGATAAAAGGCTGAGTTAGCCTAGTTGGCTGGCCCATAGCGGACAGTCTACCAACAACCTGTCAACCATAGAAAGGGTACGGGTGAGGGTAAGTCGACGTCCTAACCACTGAGCCACGCTGCCAACTGCAGCGACACTGTGCATCACAGACACAACTAGTGTACAACCTAGACCGCAGCCAAGTCCGCGCTGACGGACTCTGGTTTTTTTCGTGTGCAGTTTGACACAAAATGTGCAGTTCTCAGTGGATTTGTGCAGTTTTAAAAATTTTTTTTCTTCGTTTTCATAATTCTTAAGCGCTCGGTCCACGACTTGTATAGGAGACGCTTTTCAAATTCTGACGATTGATTGACTGATTTTTCTCTCAGGTGATAGACGAGAAGCCTCAGTATCTGGAGATGGCCGGGAACCTTATTCCGATTGCCAAGACCGAAGACCAGCTGAACATCGTGTTCCGAGCGTTCACCGAAAACCGACTGGCGTTTCCGGTGCGGATCCGCGACCCGACGCGGGAGCCGTCTGCTCGCCTGTCGTTCATGCGCGAGCCGCGAGAATCGCGAGGCCAGACTGCCGTCTGCTCCGTCGTCGTCACCCTCCCCGAATTCACCCCAGTCGACGACACCGCCGCTGATGATGACACGCGCACCAAAACATGTGAGTCTCGCAGTCTCTCTGCATGCTGCACGCTTTACCGCCTCTATAATGACGTACAATATCGGAAGGGGCGTTAAACTCGACTCACTCACTCATTGTTGCATGCTTCGTAAGAAAAGTTACGAACGTCAATGAATTAACATCAGTAACGTGGGAATCTATAAAAAATGTCTGATAAGAAAATACTGAAAGTACTAATCGTTTACACTTTTAACAGTTTATTTTTTTTTACATTTGTTGTCTTTCTTGTGATACGACGTGATTTTCCCGTCAGGACAATAGCGACTATATAGTAAATACTAATCAACGTTACACACCGGAACCGATGTCGTAGACATACAATGTGCGTAGGGTGCTTATACACCCGTCAGGAAAACACATAAACGGGTATGGCTATACGTGGTATGGGTATTGGGACTGAAATCCAATCACCATGGCTACGGCAGCCCTGGAAATAGGCACCATTAATCAAAAAGAACGAACTTACGCACCCCCTGTCGCAAATTCCTGGCTACGCCATTGGTCCGGAACGTGAGCTGTAGTGAATATAGTAGTCTTGAAACTTTATGGTTGAGACTTGGTTGCTACATGGGCCTACTGTAGGTAGACTGCATGTTGTGTGCTCTAACTGTCGGTGACATCTTAGCTTCCTGAGAACCAGGCTAAAATTGTGATATATGATCTTGAAGGTTATTTCAGTTAATTCAAATTTTGCTGAATAATATTTTGCAATTTCAGTGACAATTGCTGTGACTTTCAAAATTTACTATTCTGTAAGAATATCAGGCAGTCTGTGGCCCGTAACAGTAGTAATCATGTTTCAACGTTGTGCTTATCACGTCGTTGTATTTAACTGCTTTAGTTATTGACTGTTATATACGAAGAAATTTTCCTGCCATTAGTGAAACTTCCAGATGTTGCACGAAAAAATAAACATATAGACAAATTCTGTGATAGTCAAAGCAATGGAGCCATAAATTATCGGGTTTTGTGCAAGACAACACATTATACGGTATTGAAATCTTTTTTTTCGGGTTTCGTTTGAGACAAGAGTTGTTTCGTATTTGCAGATGTACTGACTGGCAGTCTGGAAGAGACCATCGGAGAAACGTCGTACTTGCAGCCGCAGGTTAGCCAGGATGAGGCTATATCTAGTGAACCTGTCAGCATGCCTTCGTCGTCGTCGCCCGATCTTCGCTTGTGGAAAAAATTCGGTGATTCCGAGGAACACCTGGTTACTGCCGCGCCTTCTGACGAGCCAGTGAGACCACTACAACACATTCCACTGCAGGTGGTTGATCCAGTAAGCATCGACCATCTTCCAGACGGTACGGAGGTTCTCCGAAAGCAGTCAGAACGGCTGGACGAAGTGAAAGACAACGGGCGAAGAATTAAGACGATCATTTTGCGGACATTCCACAAGACCATCTGCACCGAAACGGTGACGACGTACGAAGTAATTCTTCCTCGAAAATCGGAGCAGCTCGTCGGCACCACCCTCGAAGAGCATATCACCGACATGGCTCCCGGGCTAGACGAAACGATGACCGAGGGTATAAAGAAAACGCATTCGAGGCAAGACTTCGAGAAAGAAATTCTTCCTGACGGAACGTGGTTGAAGCGCTCAGTGTCGTTAACTGTAATTGATCCGGCAGAGCCAACGACCAGCGACATTTCACCGCGTGAAGGGAGAGCGCCAGTGACAGATTCGGTGCCGATTCCAGCGGATACGGAGAAACCTGTTGATGAAGTGGAGGCTGCGCCAAATGGGACCAAGGCACGAAAGGTGATACGGACAGTAGTGTCTCGGATTGATACGACAACAAAGGTTGAAGAAACGTCGATCACAAAGCCTGGACAGGAACCATTAACTATTGCTGCAGATGAGGTGCCAGTTCAGCCGTCTTCTGTTGATGGCGAAGGTGATCTTGTGTCGTCGTCGGCGTCATCCGACAGTGGCTTTGAAATGATTACTCGAGATTCTGTTTCTGAACAACCGTCTCCAGTAACTGCGGTGAAAGACACCAGTGATGAAACATCACAGAGTCAGCCTACAGCTGTGAAGGAAGATGCAGCTATGCTAACGAGTAAAGTTGCCGATGAAGTGCACAGTTTGTTACTGGATGCGACCGAGGATGACCAAAAAGGTAGGGACCCCGAAGAGTTGCAGGAAAGTCAAGCGGAAGTCGCTGACACTGAAATCACGTCGCCAGTCAGTGACGAACTGTCATTTGTATTTGTCGGTAAAGAGGCAGATTTGTCACCAGAAGGAGAAATAACATGTCAAGCGCCCGACGATATTCCATCTGACGTAAAACCGGCCGCTGTTGTGGATGAACAGAGAAACTTGGACAAAGAGAAGATGCCGCAGAAGTACGCTGAAGTACGATTTCAAGATGCACAGAAACCAGAAGATCAGTTAGTGGCATCACAACAAGCTATCGTGGACGACATCACGAACCTTGACAGACTGCTCCAGCCAGACAAGCCAGATTTACATCATGAAGAACCAGAAATCGTGAGCCCAGAGTCGGTAGACGGCTCGCGTGGACTTGATAATACGATTGGTGTGCTCCAAGAAACGGAACCGGATGATATGTTGCAGAAACCGACTGAGGGCGGCAGTGATGAAGCCACAGAATGTACGCCAGCAGAACAGGGCTACTCTGAACTGGCAAAAGATGAAGAAATCGTTAGCAGTGTCATGAAATTAGATGAAATGGTTCTGTCTAGTGTGCCAGCTTTGGAAGACAGTTTTCAGCTGGTTGCAGGGAAAGAAGATTATCCGGTAGCTGAAAGAGTGGATGTTGCCAGTAAAGCTGAGGTCGCAGAACCGAAGATTGATGCGCCAGCAGAGATATCAGTTGCATTTCAACATTACGATGGAACACGTGCCCTTGAAGACGTTGTTGGAGTGCTCGAGAAAGAAGAAGGGGCTTCGCCCAAAACCGAGAAGTTTCCTAGTGTTGTTGAGTACGAAGGACTTGTTCCACAGGAAGAAGGTGCACATGCGGATTATGGGCCAACAGAGGTGGTAAAACAAGACGTGGAAGAGCGAACTCCCGAAGCAAAGGACGACACTACTGATAATGTAGTCGTGAACGCAATGATGTATGACCAGTTTGTTGTTCTGGATGAGCGGCACGACGACAGGGTGGATGTAGCACCGTGTGAGAGACTAGACCAAATACCCGCTGTAGAGCCGGAGCCAGAAAATGCTTTCGATATCCATTATGCGACCAAAACCGACGAGCTGTTAGAAACGCCAGTGAGTGTTGAGTACTATGATGGGACACGGAAGCTTGAAGACGTCATTGGGGTTATGCAGAGTGAAGAAGTTCCACACGTTGATGTGTTGACGCCGAAAAAAGAAGTGGACGCGCCCGGAGTAGATGTGGACAAAGAAACGACGAGTCATTTGAGAGTACAAGAACCGGCCACAGACGAAATAGAGCAAAGAAAAGATGCTAATGAAATTGTCGAGAATGTGTCGGTGTTTGAGCAAACTGTTTTACCAGATGCTGGTGTACACGTATTGCCGGATGTAAAACCGGGCATTGCTGAAGTATCAGTTGTCGAAGACGCTGACAAGAAAGAAACAGTTGTTGGTGAACCGTTCGTTGAAATAGATGCAACAATGATCGATGATTTGCGAGAACCAAGTGGAAATGAAATGAAAGAATCGGAACGGAATAAAGATATTGATAAAGTCATTGAGCATGTGGTGGCGTTTGAAAAACAGGTTTTTCCAGATAACGGCAGTTCACAGCTGTTGACAGGAGCAGAGCAGGCTCCTGTTGAAGTTTTTGACGATGACGGCGTGAAAATAAAAGACGTTTTGAGTTATCCATTTTTATTGCAACAGACAGAAATTACAACCATCGCAGTTGACGAAGCATGCTTACCTGAACTTGTCCTTGGCAGTGTGCAGCAGCCTGGCCCGACAGAAATACAGGCAACAGTTGTGACCCCGCAGGTCGATGGCCTGTTAGCCGACGACAATCTTCATGGACAAGAAATGGGCGCAGCTCCGCAAGAGATATTGACTTTAGACATGGCTGAAACACTGGATAAAGTTCTGTCGAAAACATCGCCCGAACTTGCAGGGGTTCCAGATACTGACACAGCTACAGAGCAGCAAATCGTAGAAGACCTGACTGCATTTGAGCAACTTGTGCTTCCTGGTGATCCACCAGAGGAAGGCCACATAGGGTTTGCGCCTGTTGACGATGGTCATGTTCCACGGGAACTGGAAACTACAGTTTCTTTCGAATACTATGATGGTACAAGAACACTTGAAGAAGTAGTCGGGGCTGTAGAAAAACCAGAGACAACTCAGCCTGAAATGGAGGTCCAACACGCTGACGGCTTGATACCAGATGATGACATATCTGCGACAGATGTTGAACGTGTGGAGGTTCGCAAAGATTCTGATATCGACATAGTGACGAAAGCTGTGGACGAAACAATTGCATATCCTGATCAGCAAACATTTGTAGTGCTGGAGTATGATGAAGCACAAACTTTCGAGGATGTCGTCAAGGTGGTTGTGCAGGAGAATGTAACAGACACACGTCCAGTAGATCAGACCTACGAAATCCATAGACCCAGCGAAGAGGAAATTTTCCAGGACATTGCCAGTTTCAGCGAGTCCTTCAGTGCCGACAAATTTCCATTGCCTGGAGTTGACCAAATCGAAGTTGAAGACAACTGGGTAGAAGTAGACGTGCAGCCTCCAGAACGAGCGGTGGAAGTGCAATATCATGACGGCACACGCTCTCTGGAAGACGTCTTTGGCAGCGAACATGACGAGAAATATGCAGATATTGACAAACGACCTTTAACTGAAGCCGTGTTAATACAAGATGGTCCACAGCAACACGAAACGTTAAGGTCTGACAGTGTTCCCACACCACTTCAACTGTTAAATCATGAAACTGATCAGCCAATGTTCTCAACAACCGTAGTTGAGCTTTCGCTTCCTGCACCGGCAAAACAGCCAGAAATTATAAAGAAGGAAGCTGACTTTAGTGATTCGATTCCTCGTCATACAACATCAATAACAGTGCAGTCCATCGACATTTCTGTTGTTGATGATAAACCACAAATATTGACTTATGATACGCCTACTCCAGTTATATCAGACGTGCTGGATGCTACTCAACCGCAGATGGTAATGACGACCGCAGAAGTAGAAGATTCGTGTGAGACCGCTCACTCGGCACACGCAGAAGTGACCCTGCCCGAAGTAGTTGTTGTTTTGCCGGAACCGACTTTGGAAGTTGGAGTTGTGGCGAGTGCTGTTCCTGTTTCAGATGAGCAGAAGCCTGTGAAAGTTGAAGCTGCACTGACTGAAATGGCTATCCCTCCGTCGGGAGAGGTCGTTGTCGTCGGGGCAGCTGGTACTGAACTGGCTTTTGATTCTCAGAAAGAGGGTGACTTCGAAGCAGCTTTAACTGAAAAGGATGTTCCGAGTTTGGGACTGACATATACGAACAGGGCAGTGCCGGTGGAAGAGGCGACTTTAGAGTTGAAAAGGGTTGTTGACGTAGCCGATACAGATACGGTAGTTCGTGTTCCAGAAGCATTCGTTGCGGTAGAGGACTCTGAAGCCTATTCAGCAATGATCGAACAACCAATTATCAGCATTTCACAACCGATCGAAGCACAAATCAGTTCGGAGTTTACGGACAAGCAAGCGCCATTCGAATATGCGGAGGTTGCGGACACACCTCTTGTGATGGAATCCATGGAATCAACACCTCGCCTTGTCCGACATCAGAAGGCGGATGTCGATGTGGAACTTTCAACGCCACAGACGTCTGTGACTCTTGCAGAAACTCCTCGGGGAGACTTTCTTCCCGAGGAGATTCCTGTAACTGGGCCACCGATCAAATACGAAGAACCGGTGTCTCTCGAGGTCGACGTCGATACAGACTTGGTGTCGGAAGTTGTCTGTGCTGTGGAACCTGATGCAGTTGCTCTTAAGGAGTCTCCTCTCGTAGGAGGGGAGATAACTGCCATAGAGAGACTGCCAAGAGAGATTCACATGGCAGCAGATGACGTGATCGATGATAAAACTCAGGAAGAAATTATGATACTGGCAGACAGAATTTGTGATGATGCAGTGAAAGAAACCATGGAAGATTTACAGCGTAATCTTCCACATGCACAGCTGAAGAAAGCAACTGATATAGCCGATGACCAGACAGCACTTCAACAGCCAACTCTTACAATCAGCAGGGATCTTACTACTACGATAAATGAACCCGTCGATATACAGGTTGACTCTAATGAAATCATTAGCAGCATAGCGGAGTTGGATCAGCTGGTCCAGCTGCCTGAGTCCATGAAGTTACCACAAAGTGCCAATTATGGCAAAAATGAGCTGATAGTCACAGAGATTGCCGTGAAACTTCCATCAGTTCCAGATGAAACTTATGTTGCTGTGGAGTTTTTCGATGGTACACGAAAGCTGAAAGATGTACTTGCTGAGCAGGAAAAATTGCCTAGTGCTGACTCAATGCCGGATCACACAGAAACCATAGACCGTACTTCTGTTCGAGATGAAACTTACATCGACGATATTCCTACTACTGACATTGCATTTTCTGAAAAATACACGCTGGTTTCCACTGTTTCAGTGCCCAGTCTTACAGATGTTACCAAGCCAGAGAACACTGAAACTGACGAAAAGAGTTTACAAGAGTGTGACGCACGGATGCCTCAGATATTCGACAGCAATACACACGCAATTGTGAAATTGTCAGAAGCTTCATTAGTTTGTGTTGCTAAACCTCTCGGTGAGGAAAGTGAATCTCCACAATTGAGTGCAGATTCTGAGTTTCATGCTGCACAGATCGGTGAGTTTCAGATTGATGAAGAAGCTGACATTTATCATGCTGCCGGTATGACACCATCTTTAGCAATTTCGGCCGCAGAGAATGCATCATGCACTGAAATATCTAATGCACCAATAGAATTGTCCAAATATATGCTTAAACAGCATGATATTACGCCAGTCGATAGCCTAGAAAGTGTGAGCCAGCCTGATCAACCATTGACAGCTGATCTTGGTGATGACGAAGTGCATATGACGCTTCCTCAGCAGAAAGTGCTTGAAAAAGAGGATCAGACTGCACAAGTACCGCTGGAACAGGCAATTGTGAAGGAGAAGCGAAGTTCACACAAACTTATCAAACAGTTTACAATGGAAACCTGTGAATTCGAACTTTACCAGGAACCTTCTGAGATAGTTGTGCAGGACGAACTATCTTCAGGTTTTGAGCTTGTACACTCGGCCGCAGTCAGTGACCTTGAGTTGGATTTTACAGTCATTGAGAAAACCGATATTAGAACCGTTAATATTGAAGCAATGCCACCGACAGATCATTCTAGAGATATCTCAGTGTTATATTCCAGCATTGAGACAACATTTGAACCTTCGGTGCCAATTAATCAGTTTGAGATTGAGAATGTTCCGGTCATTGAACATGTACCAGTGCTTGACGACAAGTCCATTCTAGAGGAACACGTTCAGCTTAACGTTGAACTGGTTAATCTGGTAGCAGAATTAGAAGAACCTGATACAGTGTCAGTAGATGACAAAGAAGTGAATATTCCACCTGATGTAGCAGAACTTCAAGAAGAGACAAGAGGAGAAAAGTCGTTTGCGTCGTCGGTGATAACAGAACAGTTTATTACCGAAACACAAGAAGTTGACGTGCATGGCAATATCCATGACGTGGCGATCACAAAAGAGCTGTCTCCAGAGATGAAAGCCGTTGATATAGTTGAAATGACTACGGCTGACATCGAAGATACAGTACCGACAGCAGAAGCTGAAGACACGCATGTTCTTGAAAGCACTCCAGTGGCTGTTCATTTTTACGGCGAGTCCATTGAAGCACCGGATACTGCTGTTCTGGATAAAGAAGAATTCATGGACTTAGAAATGACACAAACGAAACTAGACGGACCAGTCACGAAAAAGACGCACACAACAAGGGAACTTGTGAAGCAATACACAATGGAGTCTTGTGAGTTTGAGCTATACCATGAACCTATTGAGTTAGTACCCGAGGAGAATATTTTGGGAGATGTACAACTAGCACAAACTGCTGCAGTTACTACCATTGACATACAACATAGCATGCCAGTACTCAAGGCAGCTGAAGTTGATGGAAAAGAACTGAATATTCTACATGATGTGTCAGAACTTCAGGTACAGATTGTGGGAGATAACACGTTGCCGCCGTCGGCGCAAACAGAGCAGTTTACAGCGGATACAGATAAATATGAGGTGCATGGGGATACATGTGTGGCTATCACAAAAGAATTGTCTCCAGAGGTCGAAGCTGTCAGTGCAGTTCAACTGTCTACGACCGATATCGAAGCTACACTTTTGGTAACAGAAAACGAAGACAAACAGGTTATTGAAAGAACTCCACAGGCTGTTCAAAATAAACCTGAGTCCGCACCAGTGTCTGACATTGCTATCAGGAATAAAGAAGAATTTATGAACTTGCAAACTTCCTTCGTGGCCAAAGACGAACCACGTATGAAACCGATGCGAATAACAAGAACACTAGTGAAGCAATACACAATGGAGTCATGCGAATTCGAGCTACATCACGAACCTATACAGATAGTAGCTGAAGGGGACATTTCGGGGCAGTTAGAACAAGCAAACACTGCTATAGTCAGTACCAGTACCACAGAATTAAACATGCCACTTGAAACGGCAATTCAGCAGCTAACAGTGCAAAATTCCGGAGAAGAAGAAGAAAAGGAAATCGTCGAGGTCATTAGTCCTGCGGCAATTGCAGCAGAACAGAAAGCACCGGAAGAGACGAAATTGGCAGCAGAGGAACAGCCGGTGTCCGAAGTTGAAACGACAGAAATAATCACGGAAAAATCCAGCTCGGAATTACGTCCAGAAATTTCCGAAGCCTATGCAGTCAAAGAGGAGTCTCCAGAACTCACACTGGTAGACACAGCTGCGATAACGGACGTTCCCATCGAGGCTAGTTTGTCGAGCGTCGACGGGAAGCATGTCCAAGCAGTCGAGAGCCTGGAAATCACGGAACCTGATCCAATAGTGATGCCAGCTGTCGCGTTTGAAGAGAGCGAAGAAAAAGTGATAGACCTGCAGCCGCGAGCAGAAGAGGTGTTTGAACAGCAGGAATTCAAAGCCGAGCCTGTCTCAAAGAAGCTGACGGCACCTATTACAACGGAAATGTATGAAGCTGCACGCCCAGAAGAAGAAGAAACGGAAATCGTGGAGGTGATTAGTCCTGCGGTAATTGCAGTAGAACAGAGAGAAACGCAAGAGACGCCATTAGCAGCAGAGGAACAGCCGGTGTCCGAAGTTCAGACGACAGAAATTATCACGGAAGCATCCAGCTTGGAATTACGTCCAGAAATTTCCGAAGTTTATGCAGTCGAAGAGGAGTCTCCAGAACTCGCACTGGTGGACGCAGCTGCGATAACGGACGTTCCCATCGAGGCTAGTTTGTCGAGCGTCGACGCGCAGGATGTCCAAGTAGTCGAGAGCCTAGAAATCACGGAACCTGAACGAATAGTGATGCCAGCTGTCGGGTTTGAAGAGAGCGAAGAAAAAGTGATAGACCTGCAGCCGCGAGCAGAAGAGGTGTTTCAACAGCCGGAAGTCGAAGCCAAGCCTGTGGCACAGACGCTGACAACACCTATTACAACGGAAACGTATGAAGCTGCACGCCCAGAAGAAGAAGAAAAGGAAATCGTCGAGGTGATTAGTCCTGCGGTAATTGCAGTAGAACAGAAAGCACCGGAAGAGAAACAGCCGGTGTCCGAAGTTGAAACG
>Ga0209568_1000720_pt1 | contig 11839 bp, 12 predicted proteins | sample WorMetOlspDAHAB2_FD_187406 | JGI IMG/M metagenome (GOLD analysis project Ga0209568, IMG submission 187406) | Marine gutless worms symbiont microbial communities from Max Planck institute for Marine Microbiology, Germany - Olavius sp. DAHAB.2... ...
AGAGAAAGAAGGGAAAGGGGAGGGGATGGGAGAGGAGTGGAAAGGAAGGGAGGGAAAGGAGGCTGGTGCCCCCCAGATGACTTTTTTGCACGACGCCCGTGGTAATTTGCACATAACGTTATTCAGTAGGCCTATTCACGGAAAAAGTCCTACTGATGCCCTGTGACTACGCCACCCAGAACAGCGCTGCAGGAATCATTTTAACACATGGCCACTTGTCGTCTGTGGCGGGCGACGTGCCACCAGCTTCATGCCCGATGTCCCCCAGAAGCATCGGGATTACATTAACTACTATATAGTGTTACTTAGGCCTAGGCTATATAAACTTAACAGCGGGTATAGTCCGCCTCTCCACCATGGACCACCAAGTGTAACGTCCCAGATCGATAAGAAGGCAAGCGCGACCCTGATGCATTAGATGATTAGACACCCATTAGCCTCATTACAGAACACCGTCAACTCCCTCCACCACATGCAGGTCATCTGTAAACGCGGTTCCAGTCATTATCATGTTGGCGTTCACACCACACCATCGAAGAGGTTAAGGTCGCACGAGAAAATTTATTAATTTAGGCGGGATTAAATAACGCAATCTGAGGCCATCTGAACCATTTAATCTATAAAAAATTGACTAACTTTTGACATTTTTACACCAATTAATGTCCCAAGTCGAGAAAAGAGTGTGGGACATTTTACATTGGTTGCCCCCACTCTGAAAAGTGGGGGGGTGGCAAATGCCCCCTCTGTCCCCCTCTCCCGGTTCCGCCGCCACTGCTTCTGGGTATGCCAGCCAGTATCGGACTGACCACACAAAAGAAGAGACAGCTGAACCGCGTCTATTGACGGCAAGCACGTGCTTTTTCTCGTTCTCAGAAAGAGAGAGCAGATAATGCTGCTGCGGATGCACGCTCTTCACTCATGAAACACAACTGACACACCCATGACACACCCCCGCATTGCTCGACTGCTATTGGTCTATCAGTATAGATCGCTTTCGCGCATTCACGCAACGTAGTTCCTAAATGGCCGCGTTGACTGCTGCAGACAACTTCAACTTTGTACGACACTAATTCGTATCAGCAAGTTAAAGCTGCGCAAAATCCGGATAATCTCTCAACGTTTTATCCGGGACTTGTATGCGAAATTATTGTTATTGAGAAAATTGTATCCTTCCGCCAACAAATCACGTGGTCTCGTCGCGGCCTGGCAACATTACGACTCACGTCACTCCGCTTCAATGACATTTTGCCGGTGCTGTAGCTTAGCATATGCATTTCAGCATTTGCATATGTCAGACTGCCGAGTGCGGTTGGCAAGTCGTTACTTCTGTTAACGGTGATGACAAAACGAGATGGTGATCATGATGTCATTGCGAAGAATGACAACATCGACGTCGACTGTTGTCCACAGGTAGGCGATCGCCCAATTGTTTGTTGCTTGTCGCCTGATCAGAATTTGTGCTTGTAAGTTACGCGCGCTATTTTAAATAACTGTTAATATAGTGTGGGGGAGCAGAGGTGGGTGCTGATTAGTTTTTGAACGCGTCAGGTTGACGTGGCGCTGCTCGGGGAGGCTGCTGCTGCTGCTGCTGCTACTGAACGAGGTGGAGATGGAACGGAAAACGTGACTCATCTGATGGAGTCGAAGCCGCGCTGCGACGACGGTCTGCCGCCGCGCGAGCCGGCCCTGCCGCCGTCGTCACACACTGCCCATATGCTCGGTGGGTATAACGTTTCTCTGATAACGATGATTGCATATGACGATGATGACGGTGATGATACAGTAGCGATTCGATCATCCGTCGCCTATAGCGTAGGCCTATAGCCTAAACTATACCTATAGTAGCCTATGTGCCTATGTAAACCTTAATTTCAACTGCTTTGGTTTGGGCTATAAGCACAAGCGCCAACCAAAACAGTTGAAAGTACTAAAGTAGGGTAAAAATTGTAGCAAGTTTATGTAGCTTATATGTTATTATACTGTAATAGGCGCTTTACAATTTTTTCTTCGTGATGATGATGATGACAGGATACAAAAATCCTGTTGACGCTTTAAATACTACTTGCCTGCTTGCTGAGATCGATCGAGCAAGCTCTGACGATGGAAGCAACGGAGATACTCGTCCATGCGTTTATCGGGAGCCGGCTGACAACAGCGTCCTACTCCTTGCCGCTGTCAGTGCTCAGCTGTTACATAAGCTGCACGTCGTGCAGAACGTCACTGCTCGTGTAAACACAGTGACAAAAAATACGAGCACGTGACGCCAGTTCTGTGAGAACTGAACTGCATGGTTGCCTGTCCGACAACGAATCACGTCACTGCAGGCCTGTATAAGTGCATCCACGGTCTGGCGTCACCTTACCTTTCAGTGTTCCGTCTACCGATGTCACAATTCACCGGCCGTTTCAGCCTCAGATATTTCTGGTCGCTACCAACTCTACGTTCCACGAACCAGCACGAACCACGGAGACCGTCAGCGCGTTTTCTGTCAACGGTCCTGCTGTGTGGAACAGTCTGCCAGTTGACTTGCACTCACCAGACATTTCTGAGGACATTTTTAGAAAGAAGCCAAAGACGTTCCTCTTCCATATTGCCTGCTGACTGATTGCGCATCTGCTGCATAGGCGAATTTAGCGCGTTATAAATGACATTATTATTGTTCTTATTATAAATACTGTGGTGAACAATAAAATGCGAAAAAGAAGCCCACTATGCATGCCTATAGTTGTGGAGTATATAGTCATATAGTTTTTAATTGGGATTTTTTCATGTGTTTATATTTTTCAAACGCATTTAATCACATATTAGAATAAAACCGAGTCTGACTGTTCTGCGATGAAGAATGCTTAGATTAGCACCTGCATCTCTCCACATCCGTTTTATACAGTCCAGCGGCGGCTGCGTGGCGAATAAATCATTGCCGCTCGCTTACGAGTGCAACACTGTTCGCACGTGGACAGACACTAGACAGCATCTCGCGCTGTGGACAAATATTGATCTCTATGTCCATGCACTGCAGGGCATCGCAGACTTGACTGAGGCAGCAGCAAGTCTACGATTTTGCTCTGCGGTTCTCGGTTTTATAATGCGGCCACAAATACGCCTTGTTGTATCACCATGTGGTTGAGCCGGCCACAAGCCATGCTGCAGTCGATTCTGCTTCTGGACCTGAATGTCTGTTGCATCTTACTTGTGTGAAATCATGCCATTGCCGTAGCCAGTGAAAATGACTGTGTAGCATAGGCCTGCGTAGACCTATACTAGCCTATGTCGTCGTTGGCGGCATTCGTAAGCGGCATATTTTTTGTGCGAAGAGCTTCCATGTTTGAAATTTGAAGCAACGCTTTAAGGGCGCTGGACTGAGCTACCGGCCCGGGACTGGAGGAGGTGACGTGTGCGTGTTTCACAGTATGGTGCAACCGCCATGCAGGGAGTGGTGGGTGGTCACCTTGAGCCTGATGCCCGGTGACTCAATTACGCTGCGCTCGCATATGTTATTGGCAGCAGGTGGTCACGCTGGCGTGCGGCTCGCACTGTCATTGTCATCGTCTGTTTATCTGTTTGTCCCCTATAGCGCCGGTCGTCCCAGCCAATAACTGGATTTCCCGCCAGTTATCATAATGCACATGTACCGCGCGGCACTGATGCCATGTTGACTGACTGACGCCTACACTACGCTCTGCTGTAGGGCTGGCTGTAGAGTATAGACTATAGCCTAATGGCTTGGCTTTGTGAAACGGAGCCGAACGTGCAAAAACACCAAACGTCAAAAAACACGAGCTTCTCGCTGTTGCTACACATACTTCACTCGTGCGAGTTAACTGAGTGAAAATGCAGAAAAATACATTCATGAATTGGCTGGCGTTATAGTAAATAAATAAAATTGCTGTCCTGTACTACTGAGTACTGACCGTCATGCATATTTCGCGTTAAAACTGTAACGAACTTTACATGCGTTGGCCGGTTTTGAGAGCATTTTCTCTGTGGGCACCAGTGTGTATAACGTATAGAATTAAGGTGACTTTCCATCATGATCCATCATCTTGAATATAGTAAATTCAGCGTAACTTAGAATTAAAAACCAGCTGTTATAACTGCATGCTGGCAGATTGTCTGGGCCTAATTTTGTGTCGCTTGTTGTTGCACTATTACGACTTTGCTTTTGCTGATACATTCAGCTTTCATCTCCATTCATTCACAACAACGGGTGGCACATAATTATATAACCAAAACAAACAATTACAATGCACTAAAATACGAAATACAATACTATATTGTCGTTTCTGACTTACGGCATAAGTAGAATGTCTCTTAGGGCCTAGCCTATTATCTTGGCATAGAATGAAATTTATATGAATATAAGTTGGTTTTAAGTTACAGCGTAATGTATGTTCAGAGGAGAACGGATATGGAAGGAAGTTTGGAGAAGTGTTGGTGCGCCTCGGCAAAGTGTGTCTTCTGCTCAGTCTGCTCTACATGTTCATTTGTTCACTGGACCTGCTCAGCTCGGCATTCCGTCTTGTCGGCGGAAAAGCTGCCGGTAAACATGTCAGTTAAAATATCAGCAGATAAGACTTACAAGTCGAAAAGGTCAAATATCGTGATGACGTGATCAAGTTCACCAAGTTCACCAAGGTCAATATGTCATACACCTGGAGAGTGTGAGCGCAGTTTTGTAAATTGAAAGGAGGTAGGGATGCATAGGGTGTTGGACTGTCGGTTATCGGATCGGAACCATGCCATTTTATTTCAATTTAAGTTTAAATCTCGAATATTACGGTTTGCTATAGTTAGAGCTACATCATGGTTTCGGTTTTATATTTGTACGATTGCATTACAAGCTCGACATGGATGCTGTTTCTGATGATGATGATGAATGATTGAATGGCTGAATGTGCATTAGGAGCGGCGTTTTCACAGAGCGAGCTGCTGCAGAACCCGATTGCTGGTCTGATGATTGGAGTGCTAGCGACCGTTCTGGTGCAGAGTTCTAGCACTTCGTCGTCAATTGTCGTCACTATGGTTGCTTCAGGAAGTACGTTCTTGTGATTGTCCGCCACAATGTCAAAACACTAAAAATGTTTTCCTGCCTCTGTGAAGCGATTAAAAATTTTAAAAGTAAGTAGTTGACTGTTGCAATGAATACATGACAGATTGTACGAGCAAAATAGCAACGAGAGCTGTGAGGTTAGTGAGACTAGAACAAAGGCCAGTAAACAACATAAAATATAAAAAAGTGTGAAAGATGAAACAGCAATAAATCTGTGTCATTCAGTGGGATTGTGGAGGGATGGAGTAACTGTAGCAAATTAAAGGGCAGGAGAGACAACGCCATTACTTTTCTCTTATCTCGCATGCAGTTTATATACGAATACATTTCTGCACTGATCCAATAATTTTTGCTGCTGTAACGTGATCGCAAATCTTGCGTCTTAAAACAACTTTTTCCAGAGATCCTTCTGTTGTTAGACTTGTGAACTGAAAATGTATGATTTTCCGTATTGAAATCATATTTTACAAAATTGCATGTGCACAGGCAGCACGTATCCCAATACGTTTCTGCAGCATATCGTAAGATCTTTGAGGGGCAACAGTGACGAGAACAGAAATATAGACTAATCTGCGTTTGTGTCGGTAGGTATTGATGTAGACTGGCGTGATAATTTTGTTACTGTAGTATTACCAGTTCGGCCGGCGATTCCGATCGTCATGGGAGTGAACATTGGAACGTCACTGACGAATACGATTGTGTCGCTGGCTCAGTCGACGAACCGCGATGAATTCCGTCGAGCTTTTGCTGGAGCAACGGTTCACGACATGTTCAACTGGCTGACTGTCATCATACTGCTGCCTGTTGAAATGGCTACAGGTCTATTCACGTGCACCTGTTTTATGGCTCTTTTCCTGGAGAAACTGTTAGCTGGTACCAGAAACACAATCTGGATTTCGGTGCACTCACTGTAGGATAGGTGACGGCTTGGCCATGCGCAGCCGTTTTGTTCGGATTTCCAACCTATCAGCGTTACAAACTCAACTGTCTCTCTTCGTATATTTTTACAGGCCAGATAGCATCGTCACAGTCCAGCCAACAGTGTCATAACATTGAAGGACCTAGAGGCATTTGATATGTTTGGAAAAATAGCGTCTACATCTTGTCACATTGTTTATTTGAAGTATGATTTGACTTCACAGTGTCTCTTGTTTTCACTTCATCCAATCGCCTGGTTTTTCATTAAACTCTGTTCACTCACTCACGCACTGTAAACGAGCAATATGAGCTTGGTCTGTCTCAAGGTAGTGCCAGATAATTCAGTTTGAGTTTAAAGCTTGAATTTTAATTTTTGCTAGGAGTTGTGAAGCTGATGACATGTTTGAGCGTTAGCGTATGATACGAGATTTTCGTCTGAATAACGTGCTGCGTTTTATTGTGACAGGCTATCTTTACCACTTGACAACTTTTCTGCTGTCCAGCCTCAGTATGAGAGATGGCGTGTCGGTCAACAGGCATGATATTCTACGCACGATCACTAAACCATTGACTGAACTTATTGTTCAGGTGCATACATTACTCAGTAACTGAACTGCTTCATGTGGTCACAACTGTATAGCTCGCTCAGTGATTGATTTTTTTCTCTAGCTTTTGACACGTAACTGGCGTTTACAGAGCTATGATGAAATTATTCGCAACCAAATGCAGACATATACAGAAATATACAAAAGAACAAAGCTACCAAAAGACAGACATGCAGCACAAGAAACTTAATTCTACTTTGATATAATCCTCCCCTTGACCCGTGTTTCCTGGCTAAGGTACACTCCAGCAAATTTCCTGATATTATGCTGAAGTGTAAAACTTAACTTGGTCATCTGGGCAGTCTAATGTTATTCTGCGCTGGTTTGCAAGTGTTGCAGCAGCAAGGATTTTTATTTGGTGTTAAACGTCATAGGTTGGCGCGGATAGGCAAATGAAATGCATGTCACCAGTAACGCCGCCGGCTTTCCTCATGTTCCCGTCTGTTTGTGATAATTACTGATCGTGATTCCTGAAAAAAAGAAAACAAAACGAGTTCAATTTTCCAGTCAAGTAGCAGGATTGCTCAAATAATTACTATTGCAGCAGTCGTCATCCATCATCATTCTGATCATCGTCATCATGTTTATCATCTATAGCTATTGGAATCGTTACCGTTGCATTCTCTGTAATAGCTACCTAAATTATTTAATTTTGTCTTTGTCTTGTCGTAGCTTTTCACCACATTCTACTTCTTATATAAAGGCGACAGCTGGATAGTGTTTTATTATGCCAGCAGTGAATGAACAAGTGACTGGATTACTTGACAGTTTTTGATGTTACTTACGTAAATTACACATTTTGTGTTTGTTTTCATGCAGTTGGACAAGAAAGTTATTGAAGGAATTGCAGTTGGTGATGCGTCTTGCAACGACAAGAGTTTACTGAAGGCAAGTTTTATAAAGGCACATGTTTTTGTTTCGTAACGAAAATGTAATAATTGTTGTGTATTTTACATTTGGTGACGCGTTCAGTTGTTGAAGAGCAGTTGAAAAAATAACTAGCCGAACGTTGGAACACTGCATGTTTGCAGGTGTGGTGCGACTTTACAGTTGAGATTCGTAACATATCAACTTCGTTCAACAACATATCTCTGCTTGATGCTAACGCGTCGATGGTTTCACAGGTCAACGACACAGTTCCTGTCAAACCTTGTAAGTTGCAAATTCAGTGTTCTCTACGCATATTCACTTTCTCCTCTCGACGATTGTACTGTTTTCTTTTTTTGGAGTATCAAGATTATGGATTGTTCACGTAAGGCTATTTTTACTCCCAGTTGTCTGTAAGAACCTGCCTATATGAAGTTTTTTAGTCATTAATGTTTGGGGGAACAGCAGGAGAATATGACGCATTTTCCTGAGACAGAAGGCCAAATAAAGCAGTAGTTAAACGCTGTTGATAGCGGCCCCTCTCGCGGTGCTTTTAACCATGTGACGTGCGCATGCTGTGTAGGTATGTACATGTTTCGTGATTCTGGTCTGAGTGATGCTGTCGTTGGTATAATCCTTCTGGTCATTTCGCTTGTGGTGCTCTGTGGTTCGCTGGTGCTCGTCGTCAAACTGTTGAACTCGTCGTTGCGTGGTCGTGTCCTGGCGGTTGTGAAGCGCACCATCAACGCTGAGCTGCCTGGTCGTGCCGCTGTCCTCACTGGTTACGTTGCAATGCTGATTGGCGCCGTGCTGACGATCGTTGTTCAGAGCAGTTCTGTCTTCACTTCAGTGCTGACTCCACTCGTCGGCGTCGGCGTCATGAGCGTCGAGCGTATGTACCCGCTGACACTCGGTGCCAACATCGGGACAACGATGACCGGGCTTCTGGCTGCCCTGGCATCACCCGCTGACCGTCTGCTTTCTGCCCTCCAAGTCGCCCTCTGCCACCTGCTCTTCAACGTTTCCGGCATTATGCTCTTCTACCCGGTGCCCCGCCTTCGTCTGCCCATCCGACTCGCAAAGCTGATGGGCGCCACAACAGCCCAGTATCGCTGGTTTGCCGTGTTCTACGCGGTGGCGATGTTCTTCGTGATTCCAATGGCGGTGTTTGCGTTGTCGATGGCAGGCACCGTTGTCCTGTCGGCTGTCGTTGCAGTTTGCCTGACGCTGGTGCTTGTGGTCGTCGCTGTCAATGTGGTACAACGTCGTCGCCCGGCGTGGCTGCCTGTTGTTCTGCGCAGCTGGGATTTCTTACCACTTTGGATGCACTCGTTGGAACCAGCAGACCACGTTGTGACCGCTGTGATGGCATTCTTCCGCCGCGCCTGCTGCTGCTGCTGTGGCCACAGATGCTGCGAGGAGTCTGAAGCGAGCAAGACAGAAGAGCGCGTGAAGGAGATGCGCCTGTTGTCTTCGACGACGGTCGGCAACTGGTCCAAGAACGCGGCGGCGACGTCTGTCGTCGAAATACTGAACGCATCGGACGACGTTGCACAGACAGCGCTGTCGGATGACGTGTGCGAGATTGTGATCGTGGAGTCGGACTCAAACAGTGAGAAAATGGCAAAAGAGTTTGCGCTGACGTTGTCGAAGCGGCTGACGGCCGATGACATTGAAAGCGGGTACTGGTCAGCTGCGTGCACTCCAGCCCCGTCGCGACTTCCATCCTACGTACATTTGCCTCAAGTGCCTGCCGCGTCGGACAACACCACCATGGCTCCACCTCTACCACCGTCACGTCTCCCATCATATGGGCGACTAGCACTAATCAGTGAAGCGGCTGCGACGTCAGACGACGTCACTCAAACTGACCAGCAGCTGGACACCAACAAAACGTAGAACAGACAGCATCAGCACTTCGTTAACATTGCGTTGCATTCGTCTTCCAGAGTTTCACAGTTCTTCGCTGTGTGTTCAGTAATGCTTTTTTTTGTTCTCAGTTTGAGTAGTTTTGTTTCTGTACTACGTGTATTGGCACTTAGTCAAGAGCATTGATGGGCTTTTGACTACCTCCACAACGGACTGCGTCGTTCTATACTACTGTGACAATAGCTATCAGAGAATATTGAGCTTCTGTGTATAGTTTACATTTTGATGTCTCATTATTCGTAATGTATGGCAACTGTTTCTAATGAGACTTAAACGTTCGTTTTGGTGTAAGCTGTAAACATCTACGCATGCATGCACATGCTTATTTTGCACAAGTGATCTTAGCTGAGCCGTTTTTCAGAGCCGTTTGTAGCCAGCATATTCAGTATAGTCATCCAGCCTACATGTTTGTTAATTTGACTTTATCGAGAAGTTGTTTATTTATACCGGTAATAAGCGATTGTTCTGTTGTTGTAACATATTGCTCGGAGTGTTTGTAACTCATCTGAACTCTAGCACACGAGGGCGGCGACAACTGTTGAGAGGAGGCATCACTCTTACACGCTGCATAGGACGATGCAGAATAGTTACTTCACCGATCGTGTATAACATCATAAATTCATAATGCAACATAACGTAAACATATTTCCAGACGCGGAACTGACTTGCTTACGTTTAGCAGACAGGTCCGCGTGCATGCGAAATCCACCGACAGTAAGTGTCATTTGGAATGTTTTATGTTATAGTAAAATTATGCCATTATTGTGGTACAAATAATACAGGGTGGTCAAAAACTGGCAAACTTTCATACGCCTTCGTCAAATATTGACCTATTTTCAAACTTACTTCACTGTCTGAATCAGGAGAACATTTGTAATAATACTATCACTGAAGATCCCACCACACCTCAGGTGTGTATATACACTACCTTGTGAAATGTCGGTGTCTTAAAAGCAACAGTTAAAAACAAGACGTCTTCTGTAACACATTTTAAGAAATTAACAACAGGAAACAACGTGTTTATTGTCTCAGTTATTATCTAAAGGAGGCCCTAACTGTCGCATTCTGCAGTTTTTACATCATATGTTCAATGCGTCAGGCCTTGTTGCTGGACGACGCAATCTTGAAATGTGTGGTTACAGAAGTCAATCTTGTTTTCAATTGTTGATTTTAAGACACTGACATTATACAAGGTAGTGTAGCGACACACTTGATGTGTGCTGGGATCTTTAGTGACAGTATTATTACAAATGTTCTCCTGATTAAGAGAGTGAAATAAGTTTGAAAATCGGTCGATATTTGACGAAGTTAAGGCGTACAAAGCAGTGTTCCGGTTTTTTTTTGGGGGGGGGACACCATATGTAGTTAATAATAGGATTTCTAATTCTAAAGCGCTTTGGTCCCACTGACCAAAAATGTCTTAAGCGACTGTCTGAAACGGCTGTGTGACAAGTCTGGCTGTGTGAGGTTCGTCGGCAGATAGTTCCGAACTCGAGGTGCATGCAGCGAAATTAATAAAACGTGACGAGACGCCGGTATCAGTTTTCTCTGCGTTTCGAATAGATTCTTGTGCGAGCACAGACGCAGTAAGAGCAACGTAAAATGGAACAGGCAACAAATAGGCTAGGCCACAGAAAAACGATTTTAGACGCATTGGTAACCTCATCATAGGAAAGTAAACAGAATGCAAAAAGCTTTCAAAAAATTAAGATCACGTGACTGCTTTAATATCCGTTAAACTATGCAGACTACAGTTTGTTACAGCCTATAGAGTTAGCTTATATAGCTAAACCCAACGTTTTGCGGCTTGACAAGTGGCAACCAACAAACATGATCGGCGTTTGATCGCTGTGTTATCAGAACGTGTTGCGACAACCTATTCACCAGTTCGATGGCGAATGAAAGATGCGTCTGCGACACAGCGCAGAGATCGATGATAGCGCCGCCGGCTCGATGCCTCGACATCGCCAGAGCTCGCCTCGTCGATGACTGATGCCACCCACGTCGCTGCGCAGTCGAGTGAGTGACCACCTATAGCTTGTTCGCTGCTGACGTCACTTGTGACTGAGCTATAGTGCTCGCGCTGGGAGGCCGACTCACTGGCGGACGAGGACGCCCAGCGGTCAAAACACGGGATGTGGTTGGTCACGTACAACGTCGTGATATCAATCACGTGCCGTCGTGTACACAACTAGTTGGCTAATGATGCTGAAGCTAATGCTAATCACCACGCATACGCCGTTGTCCTTTAATCGAGGTTACAGTTAATTCGTAGCTTTGCTAATGTAGGTCTGAACCTCGGCCCATAATTGACATTCCAAACAATACACCTTGCACGTTTACCTGGCGTACATAAAAAGCCATTATCATACGTTTTATATACAAGACATTTTAAAAAGATAAAATATTTTTAATATATAAACTTAAGCGTAAATGTTTTGTATACAGGGTGACCCAAAAAGTAAGACAC